>Ga0265298_10004067_pt1 | contig 18911 bp, 11 predicted proteins | sample AusTroGonzalo_MG_3_FD_193486 | JGI IMG/M metagenome (GOLD analysis project Ga0265298, IMG submission 193486) | Bovine rumen microbial communities from tropical cattle in Woodstock, Queensland, Australia - Gonzalo_01 | ecosystem: Host-associated > Mammals > Digestive system > Stomach > Rumen ... | reverse complement strand
TTGAACTGTTGCAATGATGGCATGCCGGCAACAGGTTTTCGGAAAGATCACTGCCTAGTTTCTTTCTGGGAATGATATGATCCATAGACAATTCATCTTGTTTCCCGCAGTAACAGCATGTGGTCATTCCGATTTTTTGTTTTTCATCTTTGAAAAAAGATCCGATTTTCATCGTTCCTGTCCGCAAGCCACGCCAAGCTTTGGAACGGATCATGAAATATTTCGAGGATACTTCCGTAGCGTGATTTTTCAACATGACATCTGCCATGGTCAACTGGGCATAACGCCATGTGATCTCATCATTAAGCGTGATGCGTTTAGGCATGATTTCATTTACCTTTCGGCTGTTGGTGCCGTGCCGGCAGGCGGTAGAGTTTCGGTTCGTAGCCGGTGAACCGGTCGTCCTTCGGCACGCCCGGCAGACTGCAGGAGAAGTTCACCTCGTTCGGACTCTGATTGACCGCGATCAGCAGGATTTCACCCGATGCGGTCCGGACGGCTTTCCCCAGGAACGGTTCGGGGATTTTGACCGGGATCTCTTTTCCCTCCGCCCACGCATCGTAGAACGATTCGATCTCCGCGTGGAGACCGGAGAGCAGCGACCAGAGCCGCGAACGTTCCGGCGGCAGGAAACCGTGCCCCATGTGAATGATGTTGCCGGAAAAACCGTGCAGGATGGAAAGGTAGACGGCCGCGCGGATCTCCTCGGCGATCCGGCAGGTTTTGTCCGGGATCGTGCCGCCGAGCCAGAAGATGACCGGCTTGTCCGGCCCGGCATCCTGCTTGAGCTTGAGCATGTCCCGATGCAGATTCGGCATCATCGTCCGGGAATAGCTGGAGGACCAGTACGCGGCTTCCAGAACATCACAGGCGGGAGCAAAATCTCTGATCCGCGGTGGACTGTCGGTCTGGATCGAATAGATCATTTCGGGATTGGCTTTTTTCAAAGCCAGATAGACTTTATACATGAAATCTTTGGAATCCGCCGGAACCAGTTTGCCGTCGGCATTTTTGACCGCCAGCGGGATCTGTGCCTCGTATGAGATCCGCCAGAGCCGCGGGATCGGCTGCTTCCGGTATTGGCGGACCTGGGCGGACAGTTTTTCCAGAAACACCTGTTCCGGCGGGAAGATCCGGGCGAGGAACGGCTGCCGGATCAGCCTGCCGCCGGCCGGGGCTGCCAGGATCACCGCATTTTTGCGGACTGCGGCCCGGTTGTAAAGCAGATTGAACGCATCGGAAAACCGCGGAAACGATTTTGCCGTCTGGGAAAGTCCGAAGAGATAAACCGGCTTGCCGCCGCGGCAGAGCCTTCCGCCGGCGATGGTCAGTGGACCGTCCGCAGGCAGCGGGCCCAATTCCGGAGCCCGTTCGAGCAGGAACAATACCCGCGAGGCGGTGCTGCTCCCGTTGGCGGCTTCCAGCACATAACGGCCCGGATCCAGTCCGGCAAGCGGAATGGAGTTCCCCGAATCCGCCGTGCGGACTGCTTTTCCGACGCTGTCATATAATCGCACGGTGACCTTGCCGGACAGGTCATTGGTGAAACGGATCATTGAATCGGACGGAACATAATAAAACCGGTCGAGCTGAAGCATGACGGACGGCATGGGAAGGATGCCCGCCGTACGGCACAGGATCTCGCCGGTCCGGGCATTTTTCAGGACGACCTGAGCCGGGACCCCGGTTTTCAGCGGCAGATTCCGGAACGGCAGCGGCAGTTCCGTGGCCAGAGAACCGTCTCGCATGACGGCCTCCTTGGTCCCGCAGAGTTTCCCGTCTGCATAAAGCTCCAGCCGCAGCGGGAGAGCGGTCCGGAGCAGCGAGGCAAAACGGAACTGGAGCCGGTCCTGTTTCTGCCGGGCGTCCTGGAGCTGGATCGAAGCGCCGGCGGGCGCGTCCTTGCCGAAAACGACTTCGGAATACTGCGTGACGTCATGGAAATCGCCGGCGCCGGAATGGCTGGCGGTGATGCGGCCCAGCCCGGAAGATACATCCGTGCGGGCCAGATTGATCCGCCAGACTTCGCCCGGCTTTGGCATCGCGGCGTTGAGATCGCAGAACGGCACGCTCAGAAGGAAATGCCATCGGTTTCCCTCAACGCGGCTTTCCAGGACATCCCTGGAGGGCTCCCACTCAGTATTCTGGCAGCGGGCGGTATACATGTATCCGGACGGACTGATGCCGAAATGATAATAGACTCCGTGCTGTTCCGCGGGCGCTATTTGGAATTCAAAGACCTCGCCGCTGAACACCGACATCTCGTCGCCGGGTTTTCCCGCCGCTTTGAAGGTCCGTCCCGGCGGCACGGTCAGCACGGCATCCACTGTCAGATGCGTGGCGGAATAGCGCAGTTCGAGCTTGGCGGCGCCGCCGTGCCATTCGCCGGACTTACGCCGGAAGATCCCGACCGGTGAGGAGGGATTCAGGAAGATCTTCTCTCCTGCGCTCAGCATTCCCAGACAGAAAACCGCCAGACAGGAAAGAAGCATCTTCATGGTCAGCCCTCCCGGTTTCAGAGCTGGATCATTTTGCGGTAGGCCGCCGTCTCCCGCAGCATGCTTTCCATCTGCCGTAGTTTCCAGTTCAGATGCCATTCATCGCAGACGTATTCCATGGAAGGTTCCCAGCCGATGCGCGAATCGGTGCGGACCGCGTCGAAGGTGTCCTTGACGTTTTCGATCTCCTTTTGCGCCAGGGCTTCGATCTGATCCAGCAATGCCAGCATGGTTTCCCGGTCGGAGGGTATCTGGAGCTTCATATTGAGGATCCACCAGTGCTTCATGTTGAGCGTGGTCCGGATGGAATTGCGGATGAATTTACCGAGTGCGTAAAGCAGTTCGTAATTCCGCATCTTTTTCACCTCGATCCGGTCTTTGGCGGCGGCCAGGCGGCTGAGCCCGGAATCCCACATTTCCAGCATCTTTTCCAGCTCTTTGATCTCCACGGGATACCGCAACGGACCGGGCGACTGGTTTTCGTTTTCGTAAGGCATGTAAAACGTCTTGATGATCCGTCCGCCGAAATGCGCATGCGGCGCGGCCGGGAACGCGATCTCCTTGCCGGCCATCACCCTCGAAATGTTCGGTTGGAAGATGAACGGATAAGCCGGTCCGGACCGCCACGGGCCGTACTGGTCCTCGTTGGTGCCGATGTAGTGGTCCATGGAATCGCTCCAGACCTTCCAGACGGCGACGATCTCCGGAGCGGCTTCGCGTCCGTAGTCGCGCGAGGCGGATTTGAGCAGGATCTTTTCGATATCGGTTTCGCCGTCGGAGAAAAAGATCTCCTTGGCCAGGTCGTTGCAGGGATTCGGCCACCAGCCGTAGTGGTGCGTTTCATAGAAACTGTCCACATGGCAGCTGAAGAGATATTTTTTGAGCACTTCCATGCGGTGTGCCCAGCGGAACGGTACCGGCACATACGGAACTGTGCCGAAATCCCACGAAGCGCCGGCGGTGTTGCTGGTGACGCGGACATGCTTGAACCCGAGCGCGGCGGCGTTTTCCGCCTCGCTGGTGAAGTAGGAACCAGGATCGGCCGCGGAAATGCTGTAGTCCATGACCGGACAGCTCAGGCCGCCCCGGCGGTTCAGCTTGAAAATGTCATACGTGGCATGGATCGTGATATCGCGCGGGATGGCTTCCAGGAATTTCTTCCGGTCTTCCGCCGGCGTGTAGCCCCAGTTGTAGGTGTTCAGAATGACTTCCGCTTCCGGCTTGACTTTGTGGACGGCGTCGGCCACACGTTTGACGAAGGCCGGGTAATCATAGCAGGGATACCAGCCCGGGCTCGGCCGGGTGTCCGGAATGCCGTCGTGGACGCTTTCCTTATACGGCTTGCCGGTGGTATGAGGATCCTTGCTCGGGAAGCTCAGGGATTCGCCGACCAGATGGATGGCGGCGGCGCCGGGATGGCAGCGGAAGATATTGCCGAAAACACTGTCGAAATATTCTTCCGCATCGGGATCGTCCGGATGCTTGTAGCATTTCAGATAGCTGTAGATCACCGTATCCAGCCCGTAGGAGGCGGCGCGTTCGATCACGTCGTTGATGTTGCAGTAGCCGCGGGTCGTGGTGTCGGGATTCTTGACGAAAAGGTCGATGGCGTTGAACCCGGCATGGACGATGGCATTGAGCTGCCAGTCGGGGAAATCGTCGATGCTGCAGCCGGAATGGACGCTGCGCATGCGGGCGAGGGGTTCCCGCAGTTTTTTGCCGGCCGGAATGAACGGAGCCTCGCGGTAATTCATCAGGTCTTCCAGGTGGATCGCACCGTAGAACACGCTCCGGTCGTCGCAGCCGCAGAGCACGATACCGTCTCCGGGAACGGCGTCCAGGATGAACGAACCTTTTTTCTCGGGTTTCGGATTGTCGCAGGTGCAGAACGATTTCGGGATCAGCAGAACGGTCTTGTCCTTCCGGCCCGGCCCTTTTTTCACGATCACGGGCACAGACACGTTCATGCTGACCAGCAGATATTCCTGCAGATCGTCCGCGGCGCGGTACACCAGCGGAGCGGCTCCCTCGGGAATGACGATTTTCCAGGAGCTGTCCAGTTCGATCTCATTTTTCCCGGCAGCTGCCTTGGGATCCCGCCGGTCCGGTTTGAATATCTGCCGCATCCGCTTCAGAAAGTCATAATTTTTTTCCTGCATCATTCTGCATCTCCTTGTTTTGGAATTGATGTTTGCGATTGTTCTTATAAGATAGCATAAATGTGTTTACATGCAAGCGTGAAAACGTCCTTTCCCGGAAAAAACCGAACCGCTCTTGACAAATTCATTCATTCTGGTAAATTATGCAGAAAACCAAAAACGCATCAGAACAGAGGAAAGACCGAAATGAAGATCCCAATGAACGAACTTGCCGCTCATGCCGGAGAACTGATGGAACGGGCCGGAGTCCCGGAACCGGCAGCCCGCCGGGTGGCCGAGACCCTGGTCAGCGCCGATGCCCGTAACATCCATTCCCACGGCGTCATCAGGCTGGCGCGGTATATCGACTGCATCCGGAGCGGCGGCATCCGCCCCGATGCCGAACTGAAGATCATTGACGAAGGGCCCGCCTTCCTGCGGGTGAGTGCGAACGGCGGGCTCGGCATTCCGGCGTCCTGCGAGACGGTGGAACGGCTGATCGCCAAATCGGCCGCCATGCCGCTGGCCGCCGCCTCGGTCAGCCACAGCGACCATTACGGTGCGGCCGGCTATTACGCCATGAAATGCGCCGAAGCCGGCCTGATCGGATTTTCCATGAGCAACACCTGTCCGCTGATCGCCGTGACCGGAGCTGCCGCGGCCGGGATCGGCAACAATCCGTTCGCCTATGCCGCACCCGCCGGGAAATACTGCGCGGTCCTGTTCGACATCTGTATGAGTGTGGTCGCCAGCGGCAAGATCATGCTCGCGGCCGCTGACAACCGTCCGATCCCCGAAGGCTGGATCCTCGACAAACACGGCAAGCCGACCACCGATCCTCAGGCGATCTACGACGGCGCGATCATGCTGCCGCTCGGGGGACACAAAGGCTACGGGCTTGCTTTGATGGTGGAAATGCTGTCCGGTGTGCTCGCCGGCGCGGGCACCCTTTCCGGGGTCAATTCCTGGAACACCGTGCCCGGACGCGATGCCGACACCGGCCATTTCTTCATGACGGTCAATCCCGCTTTCTTCGGCGGGCTGGACAACTTCACTGCCCGGATGGAAAAAGTCATTGAGGAACTGACCTCGGCGCCCAGACTGGACGGCGTGGAAAAGATCTACTATCCCGGCGAACTCGAATTCATTTCCGAGCGCCGGGCGCAGACCGAAGGGATCGAACTGCCGGAAGGCTCCGTTTCCGAACTCGAACGGGCGGAAAAACTCGTCGGCGCTTGACAATCCGGCCCGGCCGTGCTATGTTACCCGGGCAGAAACCGTAAACAGACAAGCCAAACAAGGAGATGGACCATGGCTGGAATTTACAAAGCTTATGACATCCGGGGCATTTACCCGGAACAACTGAACGAAGCGACGGCTGAAAAGATCGGCCGTGCTATCGTGACTTTTCTCAAGGCAAAGAAAGTGGTGATCGGACGCGACATGCGGCCGCATTCCGTTCCTCTTTTCCAGGCGCTGGTCAAAGGGATCACGGAGCAGGGCGCCGATGTGATCGACCTGGGTATGTGCTCCACTCCGATGTGCTACCACGCCAACGGCAAGCTCAAAGCGGATGCCAGCGTAATGATCACCGCTTCGCACAATCCGGCCGAATGGAACGGATTCAAGATCTGCCGTGCCGACGCGGTTCCGCTCAGCGGCAAATCCGGCATCGGCGACATCGAGGCTCTCGTTGCGAAAGACCAGTGGGAAAAACCGGCCCGCGCCGGCTCGGTTTCCTCCTACAATATCGCAGACGAATACGCCAAGTTCCTGCGTTCCCATTCCAAGGTCAACCGCAAGCTCAAGGTCGTGGTCGATTACGCGAATGCCATGGGCTCCCGCGAGATCGCCGGCATCGAAGACCTGTTCGAGATCATCCCGCTTTATAAGGAGCTGGACGGCACCTTCCCGAATCACGAGGCCAACCCGCTGAAGCAGGATACGCTCACTGCCATACGTGCGAAAGTCAAGGAAGTCGGAGCCGATTTCGGGGCTGCGTTCGACGGCGATGCCGACCGCTGCGGCTTTATCGACAACCTCGGCGAAGTCATCCAGATGGACCTGTTCACCGCGCTGATCGCCCAGGATATCCTGTCCGAGAACAAGACCGGCGCGAAGATCCCGATCATGTATGACCTGCGCAGCAGCTGGTCGGTCAAGGAATGTATCGAGGAAAACGGCGGAAAGCCGATCATGAGCCGGGTCGGCCATGCGTTCATCAAGGCGCAGATGCGTGCGACTGGCGCGGTGTTCGCCGGCGAACTTTCCGGCCACTATTATTTCAAGGAAAACTTCACGGCCGAATGTCAGGGCCTGGCCATGATCAAGCTCGCCAACCTGATCTGTGCGAAAAACCGTCCGGTCTGCGAACTGGTGAAACCCCTCCGCAAATATTTCTCCAGCGGCGAGATCAATTCCAAGGTCGCGGATGTCAGACCCATCCTCGACCAGATCCGGAAAACTTATGCCGACGGCAATCTGTTTGAGCTCGACGGCATCTCCTCGGAATATTCCGACTGGTGGTTCAATGTCCGGGCTTCGAACACCGAACCGCTGCTGCGTCTGATCGTGGAAGCGAAAACGCCGGAACTGATGGCCGCCAAGCGCGATGAACTGCTGAAGCTCATCCGAGGCTGATTTTTACCGGTCCGCAAGACCGCGCCGCCCCATCGAACGGGGCGGCTTTTTTATTGGCTCTGCTTCCCATATTGGCTGATGAACTTCACGGATTCTCTTTTGCGATCAATACCGGAATCTCAAGGAAAAGGGGGTATATCGGCTGATGAACCTCACGGATTCACGGATAAATTTTTACTGTTTCACTGCAATATTCCCTTGACATTGACTTTTTTGAGATTATATTACCACGTCGTCGGTAATTCGTGCTCAATTACCGACGACGTGGATTCGATTTTTTCGAATTCAATATAACCTGGATAATCATCATGTGTTGAGAACCGATGAGCTGAATACGAGAGGTCCAGTCGGATTTTTCAACTGAAATCGGGAACAGAGTGTTTTGGTTTCCCGCTGTTCCCTCCGGATCAATACGGATATTTACGGATGATTACGGAGGCGGCGGTCAGTTTTCCGGAAGGAGCAGGGGATCGGCCAGGACCAGGACGCCGCAAGTCGGATCGGAACGGAATTTCAGGCCGAATTCGCCGCCGGGTTCCGGCAGGTCCACCGCCCGGCTGCGGCAGTCGGGATCGAGCGTGAAGGTTTCGGTTTCCCGGCCATGACTGATCCAGGTCAGCTGAACTTTGCCGGCGGTCGGAAACGCGGCATGCAGTCCGATCCGGCAGGTGAACCGGCTGTACACCTGCGGCGCGACTGAATAGAGCAGGGTCCCTTCGAGGTGAGAGCCGAAAGAAAGTCCGTGTTCGAATCTCCCGCAATCCAGTTCCAGCGGAAGGTTTTTTCCTTCGCGGTCAACTGCTTTGTCCCGCAGGAATGAACGGAAACGGTAGGGTCCAAATCCGCCGAACGGGAACTGATACGGTTCCAGTTCTTCCAGACGGCAAGACTGGACCGGACCGGTCTCCCCGCGGGCGATCCGGAAAACGGTCCAGATCGTATCGGCGGTCAGTTTCACCGCATTGCCGAACATGCGCTGTTCCTCGGCGAAATTCCTTTCCGTGCGGTTTTCGAGGGTATTCATGACATAACGGAAAACGCAGCGCCGGGAATCGGCCGAGACACGGCAGTATTCGGCATAAAGCTGCATGACCGTTTCTTCCGCCGAATTGCCGAGCGGGCGCGGCTGATGACCGGGCACGGTAAAATCGTCACGATATCGGAGCCGTCCCAGAATGGCCGAGGGGGCTGGTTCGGCGCCGGTCAGACGGTCCAGCACAAAGGCGTCACTGCCGCCTGCTCCTTCCAGCGCATGCAGTCCGAAAGTGGAATCCTGCAGCATATGGATCAGACAGCCGAGATATTTTTTCCCTTCCTCCATTTCCCGGCGGTCGAAATGTTCCAGAATATGATTGAGATAAAATCTGAAACCGGCACTGACATGCCGGAAATTTTCGTTGACCGCCGGACGGCACCGGTGAAAATTTGAGTTTTCATCCATATCCCAGTAGCGGTAGAGTTCGTTATACGGGGTGTCCGGGGGATAATGGAACTGAATGCCGTCGAGAAAAAACATATAGGGCAGGATTTCCGCCCGGCGTTTGGAAAAGTACCGGTCCGGCCAGGAGGAATAATCATCGATCAGGCGGGAATTGTCGCCTGGATCGAACGGCTGGAGCTGCAGTGCGGCACGGGTGATCGCGGAATGGATTGCGGGATCGGGCATGATCGTTTTCCTTTGACATGACGATTCAGTTTCATGACTTTTGGATTTCAATATACCATTTTTCTTCCGGATTACAAGCCGGGCATTGCCGTTTCCAGGTTGAAAATCCGCCTTTCCGTGTTATATTCATTCGAGTGAAACACCGAAAGGAAATTCCGGAAATCTGAAATGGATCAAGCAAGACCGATCAACTGGAAAAGAAATCTGATCTGCGCCTGGATCGGACAGCTGCTGTGCATTGCCGGCAGTTCCGCGATCCTGCCTTTCATGCCGCTGTTCATCCGGGAAAAATACCATGTCACGGATGATAAGGAGCTCGGGATGTGGGTGGCGGCGATGTCTTTTTTCGGTTTGTGCAGCTACTGTTTTTCCACGCCGGTCTGGGGCTGGCTGGCCGACCGCTATGGACGGAAACTGATGCTGCTGCGGGCGTATTACGCCTCCGCGCTGCTGTTCCCGCTGCTGTGTTTTGCGCCGGACCTGATCTGGCTGGTGGTGATCCGGTTTGCCGTATCGGCCTTTTCGGGGACGGGGACCGCGGCGCAGGCGCTGATCGTCAGCACCACGCCGGAGGAACATCACGGGCTGGCGCTGGGGACGTTGAGCACGGCGATCTGGAGCGGAAACATGATCGGATTTCTTTCGGGCGCTTTTCTGGTCGATGCCCTGGGATATTTCTGGGGCTTCATGGGCTGCGGCGCGATGTATCTGATCGGCGGTATCGTTACACATATCTGGGTTCGGGAAAATTTTGTCCCGGCTCCCGAAAAATCCGAAAAGGCTTCGCTGATCGGCGGACTTAAAAGTTATCCCGCGGTCATCTGGACCATCCTGATCCTGTTTGTTGTGATGGGACTGGCCCGGCGGCTTGACGAACCCTATGTGCCGATGCTGGTCTGTCTGGTCACCCGGCCTGAAAAAGCCGTGTTTTATACCGGAATGATCAGCCTCGCCGCGGCCGCGGGCGGATTGCTTTCCGGAATCGTCATCGGCAAACTGAGCGACCGTTTTTCTCCGGCGCTGATCGCGATCCCGGCGGCAGTGCTGGCCGCGGTCACGGCGGTCCTGCAGGGGACGGCTCAAAGTCTCTGGATGTTCGGCGGTATGCGCTTTTTCCATTATTTTACCGCGGGCGGACTGGATCCCGCTTTCCAGACCCTGCTTTCCCGTTTTTCCCCGGAAGAAAAACGCGGCACGCTGTTCGGCCTGGCCTACAGCATGCGGATGGTCGGCATCCTGCTGGCGGCAGTGGTGAGCGGCGGGATCATCGGTCTGACTGGCAGCATCCGGCTGGTGTTCATCGCCGCCGGCATCCTGTTTCTGCTGCTCCTGATCCCCGTTTTCAAAGTTTTGCCCGACATCCGGAATGGACGGAAATAATATTTTTTTGCAGATCATTGCTTGAAAATGCCGGTAATGGCATTATATTCATGTAGTTGATTTCAGACGACACAACAGTTTCAGGAACAGGCATGATGAAACTTGCGGTAAAACGGATCCTGATGGATGTGGACGGGACGATGACGGGATATTTGACCGCCAGCACCATGGACCTCAGTCCGCTCCGGCACCTGATCGAACTGGTCATGAAACGCCATGGCATCAGTGAAAGCGAGGCGGAACAGCGGATCCGCCGCTGCGGCGATCTCGATACACAATGCCTTTCCGAGTTTCTGCCGGAACTCGATATCGAACCATCCGAATATTTCGACTGTTTGAAAACGGATCTGTCCAAGCATATTTTCATTACCGAAGACACGGTTTATTTTCTGAAAGCGATGAAGGAACGCGGCATACCGGTGTGTGCCGCGACCACGAATTCCCGCTTCATGACGCTGGCCAAGCTGGCGGTCGGCGGTCTGGCCGACCTGAACGGCAGTCCGTTTCTGTCCGCTTATCATCCCGGCTGCGAATTCCGCGACCCGATGGGCAAATTTTCGGAACATTACTTCCCGAATATTCTGAAACATCACGGCTATGATCCGGAGACGACTCTGATGCTCGGCGACGAGCCGGAACGCGATCTTTTTCCCGCACTGAAGGCCGGGATCCGTTATGGCGTGATCGTCGACCGCAATCAGAAGGAGGAATATGTCCTGCGTGACGGCGGGATTTTCATCCGTTCCTTGAAAAAACTGACAGAGATGATAGATTAACCTGTAATCAGGAGGTGTTATTATGATGAAACAAGGAAAACATTTTTCAACCGGGAGAAATTGGAATTTCACTTTGATCGAGCTCCTTGTGGTGATTGCGATCATCGCCATTCTGGCGGGGATGCTGCTGCCGGCGCTGAACGCGGCGCGGAACTCTGCGAGGGCCGCTTCGTGCGTTTCCAATCTCAAGCAGACCATGCTCATGACGATGATGTACCTGGATTCCTACGGTTCGATCGCGTATAATGATTCCGGCACTGCAATTGTCAAGTGGTCGTCTTCGCTGGTGCGGGCAGGTATATTGAAAGACGATGCCATGAAGAACGTCCGGTGTCCGGTTGGCAAGTTCAAATCGGAGGCAGCGAACTACGTTTATGGCATGAAGGGTATCAAGGATTATTATCACCATCTGAAACTGATCCGCGAGCCGTCGAAATATGTGGTGTTTGCCGATTCCATTTTCACCGACAGTACCAAAAGCCATTTCGGTTCGCAGATCAATCAGGTCAAAGGTGTGAATAAAAATTTAGCGGACGCCGATCCCTCGCCGGTTACCGCCTGCGTGAATTACCGTCATAACCGCCGCGCCAACATCGCGTTTGCCGACGGTTCCGCCAAGCCTTGTGTTTTCGATGAGATCAAGGCTCAGTGCGCGTACAAAAGTGATTTTGTATTTGTAAAATAAATTTTGCGCGGGAGAGTGTCATGCGTAATTTCCGGATTTGGCTGCTGTTTTTGTTTTCCGGTTTGCTTTCGGCTCAGGAATTGCAGATCGTAATCCCCGATGAGGATGGGAAAATCGTATTCCCACCCGGCGAAACCTACCGCTATCCGGCCTCGTTCCTGCAGCGGTATATCCGGAAATCCACCGGGATCAAAGCCGCGGTCGTCAAGGAATCGCAGCGGAAAAAAGGCGTCCGGACTATTTTTGTGGGAGCCACGAAAGCGGCGGCCGCGAAAATCGGTTCCTTTCAGAAGATGAAACCCGAGGAACTGGCGCTGATCCCGGACGGCAGGGACCTGATCATCTGCGGGGAAGTTTCCCCGGACGGCATCGACCGCGGCACGCTGTTCGGTGTGTATGAATTCCTCGAACGTCAGCTGGGGATCCGCTGGTTTTATCCTTTCTATAAAGACTGGCGCGCCTACGGCAGCGGCGAGATCGTGCCGAAGCGGAAAACGGTCGCTTTCCCCTCTGCCGTGGTGCGGACTGCACCGGTCCTGCGCCAGCGCGAAGGCGGCGTGATGTATCAGAAATATTACGGGATCGAAATCGAAAAATTATGGCATCCCGTGCTGCGGTTCGGCAATACGCGGCCGCATCCGAACGCCAACCATACGCAGATCTATTGGGTCGATCTCTACGGCAAGACGCATCCGGAATATTTCGCAAAATCGAAGACCGGCCAGCCCCGGATCAATTTCCGGTACAAGGCGCGCACTTATATCTGCCTGAGCAGTCCGGCCGTGCTCGATCAGATGATGAACAACCTCGCCGCGCTGGATGAAGGAAAAGATCCCGGACCCGCCTGGGGCCCGATGAAGCCCGATGCCAAGACAGTTTATTTCTCCTGCAACGACGGCATGCTGCCCGGGACCACCTGCCATTGTCCGGATTGCGCCAGACTGCTGCGCACGGACCGCGTTTATGAAGAGCAGGGGAGCGAACTGTATTTCAATTTCGTTTCGCGTTACGCGGACCGCATCCGGCAGAAATATCCGGACCGCCGCCTGGCCGTGCTGGCTTACAACCATTATCTGGCGCCGCCCGAAAAAGCCGCCGTTCCCGCGAATCTGGACGTGACCTATGTCGGCCCGCGGATCATCTACACCTCCGACCCGGAGATGTACCGGCAGCATCAGAACTATCTGAAACGCTGGTCCGAACAGCTCGGCAGCGACCCCATGCGGCTGAATCTCTGGTTCAATATCGTGAATCCGACGCAATATATTTCCGCCGTGCCGTTCATGTATCCGAATCTGTTCAAGCGGTTCCTCAAGGACAACCTCGGCCGGATCTCCGGAATTTTCATCAACGGTTTCAGTCCCTACCTGAAGAGGACTGGCGCGGTGCGGATCTACGGCACGATCATGTCGCTGCCGATGGTCTGGATCCAGAGCCGCCTGATGTGGGATCCCGAGGCTGATCCCGACCGGCTGCTGCGCGACTGGTGTGCCAATTCCTACGGTCCGGCCGCCGATGCCATGTATGATTTCTATCAGCTCGTCATCGACCGCTGGGAAAATTTCTATCAGACCAACCAGACCATGACCCAGCTCGATTACATCCACCGGATCCGCTATCCGCTCGAACAGGTGAACGAGCTGAAACGCCGTTTGGATGCTGCCCTCGAAAAGGCCGGGTCCGATCCCGATGCCAAACGCCGGATCGCGTATCTTAAGAATTACGTTTACAGCAATTTCTTCCGCGAATCCGACCACTATCAGAAGACCACCGGCCGACTGAATACCTATGAGTGTTTCCCCGTTGCCGCTTTCCCCGCGATTGACGGCAAAGGCGATGATCCGGCGTGGCGCGACGCCGCCGAGCTCAAGCTGGTGAAATTCCAGCGCGGGGAACCCTCGCCCCGGAAGACCGCGGTCAAGCTCGTTCATAAAAACGGCAAAATTGCTTTCCTCGCCCGTTTCGAAGATGCGGTTCCCAAAGATGAATTCCGGATCCAGATCGCGACCGGCGCCAATCCCCTGAGCGGCAAATACGCGGCCAACATCAACCGGCCGTGGCCCGGCATCGCGGAACTGCGCATCCCGCGAGGAGGCAAGCCCTATCGTTACGGTGCTTTCCCGAAATACCGCGTGCGGACATTCCAGGATGGCAAAGCATGGTTCGCGGAAGGCGAGATCGAGGTCGAAAAACTGCTTTCCGGCGGGATCCCCGCGCTCCGGATGCAGTTCATCCGTTATGCCGACGTCTGGAACGATTATGACTTATGGTGTCCGACCATGGCGGGCATTTCCGATTATCCCACCTGGCGGTTCGGTCTGGTACAGCTGCTGCCCGGCAGCGAAACCGAGCGGACCGGTCTGGAATAAATCAGGTTTTGCCCGGATCGGGAAAATCCGTTTTTTTGCAATTTCAGATTTGACAATTATTTCAAAGGTGGTATTTTATACATTATTGAAAAACCAAACCATTGAAAGGAAGACAAGATGAACAATAAAACCGCAGCGAACTCTTATTTCTTATCTCGTGTTTCATATTTGAAGTGTAAAACGGCGTGCCGTTTTACGCTGATAGAGCTCCTGGTGGTGATCGCGATCATCGCGATCCTGGCGGGATTGCTGCTGCCGGCGCTGAACACCGCCCGGGAAAAGGCCCGTGCGATCGCCTGCATGAACAAATTGAAAACCATCGGTCTTGCCAGCGCCATGTATACCGCCGACAGTAATGACTGGATCGTGCCGGGAATGACGGAACGGGTCAATGCCAGTGAACCGCTGGATTATTACAAGCAATACTGGATGAGCCGGCTCGGCGGATTCGACAACGGACCGAAATATGGCGTCAACTGGGATCCCCGTTACCTGAGAAAAGCCCAGGATTTCGAATGTCCGACCGCAGGGAATATCCTCTACTCCGGAGGGAATACCTATTATGCCGTAACTACCTACTGTGTCAACTATTTTCTGACCGGATATCTGAGAAAGGACGGGACCACCGGGCTCAATTATTTCATGCACAAGCTGATGTTGGTCAGACAGCCCAGCGAGGCCTTGCTGGCCAGTGACGGCGCCGCGAGAAACACGAATACTGCTGATTATGTGAAGTATCTTTCTTTCCGGCATGGGGCCGGAGATTACCGGGATAAGAAAGATATCAATATCACCGCTTTGCCGGATGCATCCGGAGTCCGCGGTATTTCCAATTCCCTGTTCCAGGATGGTTCCGCCCGTCCGATGACCTATGTCGAACACATGAGCCGGACCACGATCTACAGTTTCAAGACCGGTCACGAACAGACTTTGTTCACCGGTTTTGCCACCTATGGCGTGGCCAGCAATTACACGAAACGCAACAACTGACGCCGTTTCCGAAAAATCGGATCCGGGGAAAGAATTGACATGAAACTGAAACACAAGCTTCTTTGCGCATTGTTATGTACGGCCGGCCTCTTTGCAGCTCTGGCGGATGAACTGCCGTTGGACGGCAATTTCACCCAGCTGAAAAACGGCAATCCGGTCAAATGGATCCTCCACAACTGGTCGGGTTACAAACCCTTTGCCAAAATCGCGGTAAAGGCCAAAGGCGACGGGGATAAGAATATTCTGGAACTCCGGGATATCCATGCCAAGTATGGAACGGCGGTCATCACTTCGGTGCGTTTCCCGGGATTGGGCGGTGATACCGTCCGGGTCCTGTTCCGGGCCCGCGGCAAAGGAACCGGTTTTGCCTGTCTGCATTATTATACGAAAACCTCCAGGAAAACTTCCTTCAACCGGGTTTCGGAAACCCATACCTTCCAGCTGACCCCGCAATGGAAGCAGTATGTCTACAAATTCACCATCGGCGACGGTCCGAATGACGAAACCGGCAAATTTGCAGTCTGCCTTGGCGCTTCCCCGGACAGTGAACTGGACCTTTCTTCGATCCATGCGGAACATGTCGCCGGCAAATATCGCGGCACCGTGGCGTTCCCGTCGGACTGGACCCTTTACGGTCCGGTGGCGAAGGATTTCGTTCCGACCGAAACGGAGTTGAATTCGATTCCGGAACAGCTGGACGGCCAAGCCGGACGCAAAGTGAAACGCAATCAGCAGCGGCTTGATTTCCTGCCGCTGCTGGGATCCGGCGTGAACAAATGCGGATGGGCCTTCGCCGCGGTGAATTCCCCCGTGGAGATGGACTGCACCATCGGAGCCGGCGCCGACTGGTGGATGCAGGTGTTCGTGAACGGCAGGAAGATTTTCGACACGCTGAAGGAAGGCAATGCCAAATCACCGGTCGCCATGGACAACTACACAGCCACGGTTCGGCTGAAAAAAGGCAGAAACATCATTGCGGCGAAACTGCTGACCGGCTCCGCCAGCGCCATGCTGTACCTTGCCGGTCCGAATGACCTGCGTTCCATCCAGCATTCGGTCAAACTTTCCAAAATCGGCTGGATCGAAGATTTTGACGGAAAGAAGATCACCTGCACCGGTGATCCTCAGGTGATCCAGGGAAATCCTACGCCGGGCCTGCTGACCCTGACCGGGCAAGGGGTGTTCCATACGGATTCCCGGCTGAAAATCCTGCCGGCCCGGAAAAGCCTGACTTTCCCGGCGGACGATACTTATGCCTCCATGGGAGTCCGCATCCAGAATTTCGGACAGAAACGCACGGATTCGTCGCTGGCCATGGTGCTTGCAGGCGGAGACCGGAATTTCGAGGCGGTGATCGAACATAAAGCCGATCAGGATTTCCTGAAAATCCATTTCCAGGCCGATGGCCGGCGGCTGTCTTCCCGGTCGATTCCCTATCGGCTGCTGCCGGCGGATTTCCTGTTCTCCGCCGACCGGAAAGGGCATTACTGCCTGTCGGTCAACAGTCTGGCGGACAGCAGCTCGCGCTGCTTCCGGGGAGACAACGGTTTCTTCGTGGGCCGTAACAATGCGGCCGCGTCGCTGGAACTCCGCGCGGTGAACGGCCGGAAAGCGGAAATCACGCTGGACAATTATCTGACCGGCATTGCGGTCAATGACAACGGCGAGATCCGGGTCCCGTTCATCGTGGAACGCCGGGGCGTGTTCGATCCGGTCAAGGCCGGCTGGAAACTGGTGTTCGAAGACGATTTCAACGGAAATCAGCTGGACCTGAAAAAATGGTTCTATTCCTATAACAGCCAGAAAGACCGTCTGGCGGTGCGGGATGGAAAATTGATCATCACCGCCGATTGGAACGAAAAGAGGACCGGTCTCACCAGCGCCAGCATCTATACGCATCAGGACTTCCTTTACGGATATTTCGAAGCGAAAGTGAAATTCCGCAAGGAGCATGGCTGGTGGTCCGCCTTCTGGCTGTGCACGCTGCATCCGTCCAACTCCTTTATCGACGGCATGGAAATCGATATTTATGAAGATTATTATCTGCGTTCCCAGGTGCCCGGCGGCAAGCCCGGCAATACGCTGGACCACAATCTTCACATGTTCGCCAACGGCAGCAGCAAAAGCTGGAACTACCACAGCAAGCTGCCCGGCTCCATCGACGATTTTTATGTGGTCGGCTGCAAATGGACTCCGTTCGAGATATCCTACTATATGAACGGCAAGCTGATGAACAGCTCCGCGAATCACAGCCCTTACGATTCCGTGACCTTCGATCCGTTCCATCACGGGTTCGGCCTCATCCCGCTGAAGGCGATCGTCAGCGGCTGCTGCGGACTCTCGGGCGGCGATCCGAAAAACGGCAAGTTCCCGGAACATTTCGAAGTGGACTATGTCCGGGTTTATGCCTTCCCCCAGGATCCGCCTCAGGTTTCCATGAAAGTGAACGACCCCGGACAGTATGCGGTCCCCGTCGGCAGCACGCTCAAATTCAGTGCGGATGTGAAACCGTCGGAAAAGACCGGCGCGCCGATCACCGGAGTTTATCTGATGGATTCCGGTTTCACGCTGGATCACAAGACGAAACCGCCGTTTGACTTCGAGGTGAAACTGACGAAGGAGTTTTACGATACGACTCAATACGTCCTCCCCGGACGCAGCCGGAAAGCGGTTGATTTCGCGGTCGGGCTGCATGCCTATACCATTGTGGCACAGGACGCCCGGGGAAATGTGGCTTTCGCCAAGCCTCTGATCCGGTTCGTCTGCCCCGTAGCGGCAAGCAAACCTTATCTCGGCAAACCGGCCGTCCTGCCGGGAAGACTCCGGCTGCCTTACTATGACGAAGGCGGAGAAGGCGTGGCGTATCATGACAAAACGCCGAAGAATACAGCTGACAGAAGCGGCCAGTTCCGGCCCGGGGAGGGGGTGGATGCCGGACTAGGCACGATCGGGTTTGTCGATACCGGGGAATGGCTGAACTATACCGTTCAGATCCGTAAGGCCGGCAAATACCGGGCCGAACTGGTGTATGGAACGCCGGTATATAATCCGAGAGCGGTACAGCTCCTGGTGGATGGGAAAGTCGCCGGGGAATTTTTCCTGAAGGAAGACATGAAAAATGCCTGGTCTATAGTCCATAAATCCGTGCTGAAAGACATCGAACTGCCCGCCGGAAAGCATGTGCTGACGCTGTTGTTCCTGCGCGGAGCGGTAAATATTTCCCATATCGATTTCCAGGTCACGCAGCCGGCCCCGGAAAAATGAGAAACTGTGCAGCCGGAAGACAATCCTGCGCTTTGAAATCGGGGCTTACGAATCACCTGCCGGATGAGTAAGACGATTCCTGAAAATAAATATTCATTGCCGTTTCTCCATTGAAGAATGAACGGATCAAGTTGATTTTCAGTTGATGCGATGTATATTATAATCAATGAGTCACAAACCAAAGTATGGAGAATACGAAAATGTATGTTCAGAAAATTCCGTGGGAAGCCAATTACGATGAATCGCAGATGCCGGCTTATACCCTGCCGGATCCCCTGAGCTGTCAGGACAGTTCCACGGTCAAAACCGCCGATGAATGGATGAGGAAACGCCGGGCGAACTGCTTCAGATGTTCAAGAATGAGATATACGGTGAACTGCCTCCGCGGTCCGACCATGGCGGCATTTCCGATTATCCGACCTGGCGGTTCGGTCTGGTGCAGCTGCTGCTGGCAGCGAAAGTGTCCGCACCGGTCTGGAATAAAACAGGCTTTGCCCGGATCGGG
>Ga0265298_10004066_pt1 | contig 18911 bp, 30 predicted proteins | sample AusTroGonzalo_MG_3_FD_193486 | JGI IMG/M metagenome (GOLD analysis project Ga0265298, IMG submission 193486) | Bovine rumen microbial communities from tropical cattle in Woodstock, Queensland, Australia - Gonzalo_01 | ecosystem: Host-associated > Mammals > Digestive system > Stomach > Rumen ... | reverse complement strand
ACATCCGTGACATCATCGAGGATGACTATCTCTCAGACCTCCGTGACAAGCTCACCCTTCGCTGTGAAGACCTTGAGGAACACGGCAAGCTGTCGGAGATGAACGCGCTGATGTATGCGGTGGATTTGATTGAGGAGGAACTGAGCAATGGTGAAAGTAACCCTGTATAAAACCACAGAATCGCCATGTGTTCCTGAAGTGATCGAGCACGTTAATAGAGTGGAACTGCTTATGGGAAGAGTGCTGTCGATTATTAAAGGGAACCAGAACAGGAATATCCCAGTGGCGTTGTTGTATCAGTACATTGTGGAGGATGAGGATGAGTGAGTTTGTAGTCTGTGCCCAGTGCCGTCATTGTAAAAAGGACTGGACCGAATGGAAACACAACGTCCTGATGTGCTGTAATGAGGAATCCGACCACTACAAGAAGCAGGTCAGGGAGAATGACAGGTGTGAGGAGGGGGAGAAGGAATGACTAACGACAAAGCAAAGACGAAACTATATGAGATGGCTGACAAGCTCGATGAATGGTCCCAGATATTCAGGGCTGCGGCAGTTGCGATTCAGATGACGGACAGCATACTGAAGCATCCGAATTGCATCGACTGTCAGCGGCAGGGATGCGAGTACAGGCCCAGTCAGGGTCAGGACCTGCGGTTCAACTGTCCGCTCTGGAAAGGAAGTGCGGTATGAATGATTTAATAAGCAGACAGGCGGCGATTGAAGCACTTGGTGTGGAACCATTGGCATATGCAGAATATGAACAGGGATTGCATGATAAATGGATAGATATAAAACAGAATATTGAGGCGTTGCCATCCGCACAGCCAGAAATCATCCGTTGCAATTCTTGCAAGCACTGGACTCAATCTACGGGGAAAATGAATGGCTATGGACTTGGTAGGTGCGATTTTCATGATGCTTACTTGGTAGCATGTAGCGGATTTTGCTATTGGGCAGAAAGGAGAACCGATGAGTGATTTAATTGTAAGAGAGATGACAAGGGAGGAACTTGTTGCATTCAACAATGAATTAAGGGCAGAAAACGAGAAACTTAAAGCGGAACTCAAAGAAGCGATACTTGCGGTAGAACACAATCGTCATGTTGCGGAAGAAACTCAGCTTAAAAATGAGTTGCGTTACAGGGACGGCGTTATCTACGGCATGAAATATGCGCTCAAGTGCAATGGAGTAAGTGGCGGAGAGGTAGACAGAAGATATGAGTGATTTAATCAGCAGACAGGCGGCGATTGATGCGCTTGATGAGATAAGACATGCATTATGGGAAATAGATATTCCATCGCCCACGGTACCAGAATATGTTGAACACCATGAGCAGGTGCAATCCGTGTGGAAATTACTTGATAAAAAGCAAAAAGAACTTTATCTTTTGCCGTCCGCACAGCCAACGCCAAAGAAGGGAAGATGGGAAGAAAGCACAGACTATTACAACAGAATAAGCGGACGATGTTCTGCTTGTGGATGGGAAGCCCATTTATATGAAGACGATGTAGTGGGTATGCCGTACTGCCCGAACTGCGGAGCGAGAATGGAGGGAACGGAATGAGATCAATTAAATTCATCACAAATGGTTATACAATTCCAACATCTTTGGAATTAGAAGTAGATGATGAGACAAGTGTGTCTTATGAGCGAATTGATGGTGGCTTTAAATTTGTTGTGTGGGAAACAGATAGTGATAAAGCCTTGGAGATAGTAAACGACATAGTACAAAAAATCAAAGATGAACATGATGACCAAAAACATGGGGTGTCGTGGAGAACACTTTCAATAGTTATAACGGAAACAGCAACTTGGTATTGCGTCATCGAATGGAAATATAGGGTCAGGGATTCTTATTAAAAGGGCGAGGAAGGAGAAGCAGGTGAGTGACATTATCAGCAGGAAATGGCTTATAGAAGCGGTAGAAGAAGGATGGATAAAGTTTGATACAAAAGCAGACTATAATCGCTTTATCCATCTTGTAAGAGATGTTGCGCCCTCCGCACAGCCAGAACGGAAGAAGGGCAAGTGGATATACGGAAGCCCTGTAACAATGAAGTGTGACCAGTGTGGATACTATATAGCAAACTGGAGACAGAAAGAATCAAACTTTTGCCCGAACTGCGGTGCAGAGATGGAGGGAAGCACTGTATGAAACTTGACACGATCAAAATCAATTGCGAAACAGAAGGATTCGATGAGGCAACACAGGAAGTGGAGATGCTTGCAGATGCGTATGATGGATTCCCTGCACAGGTTCAGATAAAGAACTGCCATGACTGCACGATCAATATCTATCCGTCTCAGGCAAAGTATGTGGAGGTGAAGGATGAAAATCAAAATAACTGAAACCTACATCGAGGCAGATGCCCGTGAACTGCGTGAATCCAACACGCTTGCCGGGAACTTTGCGAGTCTTTTGAGCAAGTGTTTCCAGAGCCGTGAGCCGTTTGATGATGAGGAAGAGGATGCGGATGATATGGACACGGAGGCACCCACATGAAATCCTTCCTCCTCACATGGCTCGCCCTCATCACCCTCACAGTCGGACTGATCTGCCGCGATAAGACGCTGGGCACGACACTGCTCATCGCATCGGGAGTGCTGATATGGCTGGCTGGATCGTAGTCCACACCCGCGACCATTCGCTCACAATCCCGGTCGACCGCATCACCCGCGTCATACCGACACGCACCGGCTCGCAGCTGTGGATGGGCAGGAGGGACGCGGCGGACATGATAAACGTTAAGGAAAGCTATGAAGAGATAGCGAGGTTGATCAATGACCAAAAAAGAGTATCTGAGACAATACCTGATAGCATACCGGGAAGCGGAACGGATCGGCGCTGACATTGCTCGGCTCCGGATGCGGTACGCCCTGCCTCAGGCCATCCAGTATTCTGACATGCCGAAGGCTCACAACGTTGAGCACGATCTGTCCGACTACATGGCGAAGGTCGACCAGCTGGAGCGGAAGCTGTCAGACAAGCTCAACCAGTGCATCGACATCGAGCGGCAGATCCGCAACGACATCGACAGAATGGAGGATGATAAGGAACGGGAACTGCTCCGTCTCAGGTACATCGACGGAATGACATGGGAACGGGTGGCTGAATGCATGAACAAGAGTGACAGATACGTGCGCGGTAAATTGCACGGCAAGGCGCTTCAGCATTTTATCCCGAGTGGTTCCTTGTAGTTCCGTATTGTAGTCTGGTATGGTGTACACGGAGAAGATCGCAAAGATCTCTTCCATGTATTACCTCCACACTAAGGCGCATGGTCTACGGCTGGCTGTGCGCCTGTCGTAATAAGGAGGAATATGAGATTTTCAGTAATACTACCGGCTCACAACGCAGAGCCATTTATCTGCAAGGCACTCGACTCGATCAAGGCGCAGAGCTTCAAGGACTATGAACTGATTGTGGTCTGTGATGCCTGCGAGGACTACACCGCAGAGATCGCCGGCGACTACACAGACAGGGTGATCAGGGTTAACAACGCCAACGCCGGGCTCACACGCAATGTCGGCCTGGAAGTGGCGCAGGGTGAGTACCTTCTGTTCACGGATGATGATGACTGGTGGCTGCATGAGTTCGCATTCGAGATGATACACGAAGCACTGACCGACGAGGACCTGCTCTGCTTCGCTTTCATCTGGAAGGGCGTCGGTTATGCTCACCCGCTCAGGCCGGGAAAGAGACTGTGGCCCGCGGTGTGGAATAAATGCTGGAAGCGGTCGGCGATCGGTGACACACGGTTCCCGGATGCTTACCCTGATGACTTGCTGTTCCATAACCAGATGATGATAGATCATCCCGACATGAAGGTCAGGATCTACGACACACCGCTGTACTACTACAACTACATGAGGCCCGGCTCTATCAATGACAAGGCGGTGGCGCTTGGGATAGAGAAGGATATGAGGCGCTGATGGCACAGGAAACAATACAGGACTTCTACTGGACAAACGAGTGGAAGCATTGTCGTAAGGCTTACACAAAGAGCAAGCGAGGGCTGTGTGAGGAATGCCTGAAGAAGGGCATAATCAATCCCGGAGTAATTGTTCATCATAAGATTCATGTATCACCTGAGTCTCTTCGTGACCCTGATGTGCTGTTCTCGTTTGACAATCTCGAACTGTTATGTCGAGAGCATCACGCTGAGAAACATAAGCGACTGAAACGGTGGAAGATTGATGAGACTGGCAAGGTGATAGCAAGGTAAATGGCTTGAATGCATGTCGGGGTAGGTTCCCGAACAAGCCTCTGAATAAAGCATAGGACATGGCGAAATGCTGTGTCCTTTTTATTTGGAGGTTATTTATGAAAGGCAAGACACACAAAGAACGCGTAGAGATTAGAGAAGCCATGAAAGCATATAAAGCCGAAGGGCATACGATGCAGGAAGTGGCTGACAAGTTCGGATATTCAAAACAATATGTCCAAAGGATATGTCAAGGGATAGCACCGCAGAAAGCAACTCCTGAAGAATACCGTAATCAATATACGAATGGGGTATTTGATAGAGAAGCCAATGCGATCAAGTACATCAATGAAAGGACGCCGTGGTTTGAATATGCGGGGAACTTCACGGGGCTTGATGGCTATGTTGACCTGAAGTGCAAGACATGTGGAGCTATTCTGCATAAGTCCTTTGTATGTGTGAAACATGCAAAAGCAGAATGTCCTGTATGTAAGAAGCGTGAGACTGAGCGCAAGCAGGAAGAACGCAAGCGCATCCGCGACGCAGAACTGGAGAAGAAGAGGGCGGAAAAGCAACAAGCCAGGTTCTTAAACCAGAAGTTTAATCAGATTGACATGAAGGTCTGTCCAGTCTGTAATAATGTATTTATTGGTCGTGCTACATACTGTTCGCCTAAATGCCGTGATAATAACAAGTGGAGAATGAAGGATGGATATCGATATCTGTTTCCGCTTGAAGATGTGTATGAAAGAGACAATGGCATCTGCTATTTGTGCGGCGGGCAGTGCGACTGGAATGACTATGAAGAACGCGACGGTATGATTATATATGGCAATATGTATCCGAGCCGCGATCATATGATTCCAAAGTCACGGGGCGGAAGTAACTCATGGGACAACATCAGACTGGCACATCGGATTTGCAATTCCTTGAAGGCTGATAGCCCCTCGGTCGAAAAATTAGCATAAGGCTCTATGGTCACCGGTGGGCGGCCTCGATTTTTTGCGCGGGCGAGCGCGACATACAACGACATGGACGGAGTTAACTGGATTTACGCATATTACCAGCAAATTAAAGACGGTTCGGTCCGCGTCGGTCGGTGGATCCGCCTGATCTACGAGTATATCATCGCCGGGCTGAGGGAAAAGCGCTTCCGGTTCGACCAGAAGAAGGCGAACGAGGCGATCGACTGGATTGAGGAGCACTGCTTCCATGTTGAAGGCCCGCTCGCTCCTGGCCCGTTCATCCTGGAGCCGTGGCAGAAGGCAATGATCTCCTGTATCTTCGGAATCTTGGATGAGAACGGGAACCGGCAGTTCAGAGAGGTTTTGCTGACCATTGGACGGAAGAACGGCAAGTCGATCGTGGCGTCTGGGATCGGAAACTACATCTTCCGGATGGACGGAGGATATGGCGCAAGGGTCTACAACGTTGCGCCGAAGCTGGAGCAGGCTGACATCATCTACGGCAACGCCTGGTCGATGATTCAGTTAGATCCGGAGCAGATCGAGCGAAAAGAGGAGCTCGAATGGAGGCGAAAAAACGCCAACGGCAGAAAGGTGGAAGATGACCTGGAGATCATCAAGAAGCGTGCTGGCGATCTCTACTATCCTGCCACCAATTCAACCATGAAAAAGATCGCCTTCAGCGCAAAGAAGGCAGATGGCTTCAATCCCTCCCTCGCTATTTGTGACGAGATCGCGGCATGGGAAGGAGACAAGGGTCTGAAGCAATACGAGGTCATGAAGTCAGGCATGGGAGCACGCCCCGAGGCACTTCTGCTCTCATGCACGACTTCTGGGTATGTGAATGACTCGATCTACGACGAGCTGATCAAACGGTCAACTCGTTTTTTGATGGGCGAAAGCAAGGAAAAGCGTCTGCTGCCGTTCCTGTACATGATCGACGATGTCGACAAGTGGAACGACATCAACGAGCTACGGAAGTCTAACCCGAACCTGGGTGTGTCCGTGTCGGTAGACTTCATGCTCGAAGAGATCGCTGTGGCAGAAGGGTCGCTCTCCAAGAAGGCTGAGTTCATCACGAAGTACTGCTGCCTGAAGCAGAACAGTTCGCTGGCCTGGCTCCCCGCCGAAGTGGTCAACGACGCCTGCGGTGACCCGCTCGATCTGAATGACTTCCGGGACAGCTATTGCGTCGGAGGCATCGACCTGTCCCAGACGCGAGACCTGACAAGCGCCTGCATCGTGATCGAGAAGGCCGGCAGGCTGAACGTGTTCTCGCACTTCTGGCTCCCTGCGGAGCGGATCGACGAGGCAACACAGCGAGACGGCATACCATACCAGATCTACATCCAGCGCGGCTTCCTGACGCCCAGCGGGGACAACTACGTGGACTATCACGACTGCTTCAACTGGTTCAGGCGGATGATTGAGGAGTATCGGATCTACCCGCTCCAGGTCGGATATGACCGCTTCTCCGCGCAGTATCTGGTACAGGATATGGAGCGCTACGGCTTCCACATGGACGATGTGTTCCAGGGTGAGAACCTGTATGGAGTCCTCCAGGAGACGCAGGGCCTTCTGGAAGATGGAAAGATAAACATCGGAGATAACGACCTGTTGAAGATTCACCTGCTCGACAGTGCTATCAAGATGAGCACGGAGCGCGGCAGGGGTAAGCTGGTCAAGCTATCAGGCAAAGCACACATTGACGGAACTGCGGCTCTCATTGATGCGATGACGGTAAGACAGAAACACTACGCCGCACTGGGCGAACAACTGAGGAATGAATGATGGGTATTTTTGATTGGCTGTTCGGCAAGACGCCGAAACCTACGGGCCAGTTTCAGGGTGATTTCAAACTCCTGAACGGGTATACGCCTCACTTCACATCATACGGAGGCGAGGTCTATGAGTCGGAGCTGATCCGGGCTGCGATCAATGCGAGGGCAACACACATCTCCAAGTTGAAGGTGGAGATCTCCGGAGCCGCGCAGAGGTCGTTACAGGCAAAGCTCCGCCATGCTCCGAACAGTCTCCAGACCTGGAGCCAGTTCCTGTACCGTCTGAGCACGATCCTGGACGTCCATAACACTGCCTTTATCGTTCCGGTGTTCGATGAGTACGGGGAGATATCCGGTGTATATACGCCGCTCACCACACGCTGCGAGGCAGTGCAGTTCGGCGGGAAGCCTTACCTGCGCTACAAGTTTCAGAACGGTGATACGGCTGCCATCGAGCTCGACCTGTGCGGGATCATGACCAAGTTCCAGTATAAGAACGACCTGTTCGGAGATTCCAACATGGCGCTGCTTCCGACCATGAGCCTGATCCACATCCAAAATCAGGGCATCGAGGAAGGCGTGAAGAGTGCTGCCACATATCGCTTCATCGCCCAGGCTGATAACTTCATCAAGCCAAGCGACCTGGCGAACGAACGCAAGCGCTTCACGGCGAATAACCTGGCAGCGGACGGCGGCGGGCTCCTGCTCTTCCCGTATAACTACAAGAATATCCAACAGGTCAACTCGAAGCCCTTCGTGGTGGATGCTGACCAGATGAAGGTGATTCGGGAAGGCGTCTTTGAATACTTCGGAGTCAACGAGGATGTGCTGACGAACAAGGCATACGGAGACCAGTGGTCGGCGTTCTATGAGGGCGTCTGCGAAGCCTTTGCCATCCAGTTCTCGGAGGTCATGTCCGCCATGTTGTTCTCACCCAGAGAGAGGTCGCAGGGTAACATGGTCATGGCAACTGCGAACAGGCTTCAGTACCTGTCCAACAAGGACAAGCTGGATGTCAGTGTGCAGCTGGTCGACCGCGGCGTGATCACTCTGAACGACGCAAGGGAGATCTGGAATATGCCTCCTGTGGAAGGCGGTGATGTCCGGATCATCCGCGGCGAGTATTACAACGCAGATGAGAAAGTAGAGGAACAGACCGATGAAGAAGGAAATCAGAGCGTTTGAGTTCGAGGTCCGTGCCGAACAGAACGAGGAACACGGAAAGTTCCTGACGGGTATGCCGATCGTATACGGCGAACGCACGGACCTTGGATGGTATGACGAAATAATTGCTGATGGCGCACTCGATGAGACGGATCTCAGAGATGTGCGTTTTTTAGTTAACCACAACACCGACATGATCCCGTTGGCGCGGTCCCGCAACAACAACGCGAACAGCACCATGCAGATGGAGATCCTGCCGGGCAAGGGCATGAGTATCCGGGTCGACCTGGACACGGAGAACAATGCCGATTCGAGAAGCCTTTATTCAGCGGTAGAGCGTGGCGACATTACCGGGATGTCGTTCATGTTCATCGTTGATAAAGATAGCTGGGAGGACATCGGCACCGAGCATCCCACGCGGACAGTACTTTCTTTCCGCAAGGTCTTTGAGGTGTCGGCCTGCACCTTCCCGGCATATGAAGCGACATCTATCACGGCGAGGGGCCTTGCCGACGCACTGGACAGCGCGAAGGTATCACTGGAGAGTGCGCGCGCCGAGGCGAGAGAGATCGAGCGGAAGAAACTGAAGTTAAGACTCAAACTGGAGGAAATCTAATGGACTTCAAAACAATGACCATTGACGAACTCCGCGAGCGCCGTGATGCCATTCTGGTCGAGCTGGACGCTCCGGAGGCCGATCTTGATGCGCTTACCCGTGAAGCCGATGAGATCAAGGCAGAGATGGAGGCCCGCAAAGCTGAGGCCGCTAAGAAGGCCGAGATCCGCGACAAGGTGGCGCAGGACGTAACTATTGAGGCTGTCGAGACCTTCGAAGAGGTCAGAGAGGAAAAGAAAATGTTCGGTATTGAGACCAAAGAATATCGCGATGCGTGGACAAAGAACCTGATTCACAGAGAGCTGACTGAGGAAGAGCGCTCCGCTCTGTCCAGCGCCGGCGCCGTGATCCCCACCATGACCGTCAATGCGGTTTGGGATCGCCTGATCAAGGATGATGTCCTGCTCCGCAGGGTTGACGTCACCCGGTTCCCTAACTATGTGAGATTCCCTGTTGCGACAACCAACAACGATGCTACTTCCGCAGCTGTCGGCTCCAGCATCACCGAGTCCAGTGATGTGATCGGTTATGTCGATCTCGTTCCTCAGGAATATGTGAAGCTCCTGACCGTCGGCGCTGACATCGACCACATGGCGATTGATGCTGTGCATGACTGGATCGTGGAGAACCTGACCGGTCAGATCCGCGCCAAGATGAGTGCTGACGTTCTCGTCGGTTCCAACAGCGGCGCCTTCAAGGGCATCACCGGCTCCGTATCCGCCAATGCTTCCGCCTTCCCGCAGACCGTCACAAAAGCTGCTCTGCTGAAGGTCATGGGCACTCTTGGCGCGAATTATCAGCAGGGCGCTATCTGGATCATGACCCCCAAGATGTTCTTTGAGGAAGTCATGGCCCTGACTGCCCTGAACGACTATGTGATCAACGACGGCTTCGATTACAAGCTGTTCGGTCACGATGTTGTGCTTATGTCTGAGGCTCTCGTCTCCAGCAAAGAGACCGTCTTCTACGGCGATCCCAAGGCTTACAAGGTCAACATCTTCAAGCCTCTGGAAGTCAAGGCGTTCGAGACCGCCACGACCACAAACCTTCAGTTCCGTGGCGCCTGCCTTGCCGATGGCGAGCTGATCGACACCAGCGCGTTCGTCCGCTTCGCGCAGACCTGATCATAACAAATGGGGGTAATACATGAACACATTGGTAGCCGTGCCGTGTATGGATATGATGTACACGAAGTTTGTCCATTCACTTTTCTCATTGACGATGGGGGGAGACCACGAAGTCCGCTTTGTGGAATCCTCCCTGATCTATGACAGTCGGAACCAGATCGTGGCGAAGGCTGTCGACGGTGACTATGACAGGCTGTTGTGGCTTGACTCGGACATGACGTTCGACCAGACCATGATCGCCTATCTGCATCAGGATCTGGATGCGGGCTATGACATCGTCAGCGGGCTGTGCTTTGGTCGGAAGCCTCCGATCAGGCCGGTCATCTTCAAGGAATGTTACCTTCAGGAGCTTGAAGGCGGGTTATTGAATCCCGTCTCCAAGCGGTATGAGGACTACCCGAGAGATATGCTGTTCGAGGTCGCTGCCTTCGGCGGGGCTTGCGTGATGATGAAAGTGGACGCCCTGCGGCGGATCGTTGAGAAGTACGGACGGATGTTATATATGCCGATCCCGGGCTTCGGCGAGGATCTGTCGTTCTGCCTTCGGGCAAAGATGGCAGGGGAGAGGCTGTGGTGCGATTCCCGTGCCACGATTGGACATATTGGATTGAAGATATACGACGAGCAGGAATGGCTGAGGAGTAAGAACGATGGCAGTTGATTATATGCTTATCACAAAGGCAAAGATGGCGAAGCGGATCACTACGGAGATATTTGACCAGCAGATCGCTGACCTCCTGGAAGCCGGCATGGAAGACCTTCAGGTTGCCGGCGTCACGATCCCGGAGACGCGGAACCCGCTGATCGAGCAGGCTGCCATCACCTACTTCCTCATGCGGTTCGGCGAGCCTGACGAGTATGACAGGCTGAAACGGTCGTATGACGAACAGAAGGCGCAGCTGAGTACAAATACGGGGACAACGACATGGACAGAAGCGAACAGCTGACTTTGATTGCCCAGACCAAGACGCAAGACAGGAACGGAGTGTGGAGGATGTCCGAAACGCCTCGTTCCATTTTTGTGCAGGTCAAGAGCGTGACGAGATCAGAATTTTTTGAAGCGGGCAGAAATGGCCTGAACCCGGAATACGTCTTCGGCTGCTTTTTTGCAGATTACAACGGTGAGAGCATCTGCGAGTACAAGGGCAGACGGTACGCGATCTATCGCACCTACCGCACCCGGACGGACGATCTGGAACTGTACGCAGAGCGGAAGGGCGGGACAAATGGCTGACTTTGCCGATCTGATCAGGCAGGCCCTGAAGGAATATGCCGATGAAGCCATGACGGTGGTCAACGAGACCATCGAGGAAGTGGCAAAGGACACCACGAAGCAGGTCAAGGCCAACGCTTCCGTGTTCAAGGGCAAGACGCCGAAGGGCTGGACTACGACAGCGGAGAAGGGCCGGTTGAGTACTGCTGTGACCGTTCACGGTCGAGGAAAGACGGCTTCGGTCGCCCACCTGATGGAGAACGGTCATGCCAAGCGCGGAGGCGGCAGGGTGGCAGGCAGGACGTTCATAGCGCCTGCCGAAACTTTTGCGGTCGAAGAGCTGGAGCAGAGAATCACTAAGAGACTGGAGGAACTGAAATGACACATTCAGAGATTGCCACGATGCTGAACAGTATCGGGTATCCAACTGCATACTATCAGTTCCCGGAGGACTCAGGCCAGCAGCCGCCGTTCATTTGCTTTTATTATCCCGGTCGGGATGACTTCATCGCGGACAACGGGCAGTACTCCAAGATCGAGAGCCTGACGGTGGAACTGTACACCGATGAGAAGGACTTCGAGGCGGAGGCGGCTGTCGAGTCGGCACTGGAGGCCGCCGGGATCGTGTGCGGCAAGATGGAGAGCTATATCGACTCCGAAAAGATGCAGATGGTCACATACACCAGCGAGTTCGTGCTCGCGGAAGAACCCGTAGAGGATCTCACAGAGGAGGTTTCCAATGGCTGACAACAAAATCAAATACGGCCTGTCGAATGTGCATTACGCTCTGCTGACCTTCAATGCCAGCAACGAGCCGCAGTTCGGCACTCCCGTTCATATCCCCGGCGCTGTGACGATGAGCATGGACGCGCAGGGTGATAATACTCCGTTCTATGCGGACAACTATGAGTACTACAAAACCAACGGTAACAACGGATACGAAGGCACGATCGAGTTCGCCGCGATTCCAGATTCCTTCCGGAAGGATGTCCTGGGTGACTTCGCTGATGCAAAAGGCGTTCTCTTCGAGGATCAGGATGCTCCGATCAAGCCCTTTGCCCTGCTGTATGAGTTCGAGGGAGATGTGAAGGCTACTCGCCGCAGCTTCCTGAATTGCACCGCCAGCAGGCCGGCTGAGGCTTCCCAGACCAAGGGCGAGAACATCGAGCCCCAGACCGAGAGCCTGAACCTGAGCGCCAAGGGCCTGTACATCGCTGCGGTGGACAAGTACGTCGTGAAAGGCAAGACCAACGCCAGCACTGACGCCACCACCTACACGAACTGGTACAGCTCGGTACATACGCCGGCGGCATCGTAACAAACAGGGAGGTAATACATGACAGACACAATCATTATCGGAACGACTGAAGTGGGGATGAGCGCAACCGGCTCGTCCCTTCTTCGTTTTAGGAAGATCTTCGGACGGGACTTCCTGGCTGAGACGCAGAAGAAGGAAGTTGACCCAGCCCTGTACACCCAGATGGGCTACATCATGGCGATGGCCTACGACGGCGCCGACATGAACAAGCTGACGGAAGACGGCTTCATGGAATGGGCGGATCAGTTCGCCCCGATGGACCTCATCAACGCAGTCGGTGACATTCTGGTGCTTTGGTCCAAGTCCCAGAAGCCGACCGTGACGCCAAAAAAAAAGGGCGTGTAACCGACCGTCCGTATACAACAGCCCTGTATGCGCTGCGGTGCGTTCAGTTAGGGCTCAGCCTGACTGACCTCGATCAGCTGGACTACGGCATGGTCGTGGACATTATGACCGAAGCCAACAACGATAACGAAACTTATAACTACGTGGCAACACAGGAAGACATGGACAGGTTCTGAGCATGGCATCTGGAAGAATTAAAGGCGTCACCATCAAAATCGGCGGTGACGTCACAGAACTGAATAAGGCTCTGTCGGATGTTGACAAGGCGTTACTGAAGACAAATACCGCACTGAAGGACACCAACAAGCTCCTGAAGCTGGACCCGAAGAACACCGAACTGCTCGCTCAGAAACAGAAACTGCTCAAGGACGCGATCGGGAAGACCAAGGACCGGCTGACAGAGCTCAAGAAGGCTCAAAGCCAGGTGCAGGAAGGGTCTGCCGAGTGGGATGCCCTTCAGCGGGAAATCATTGACACCGAGAAGAAGCTGGAAGGACTGGAGAAGGAATACAAAGACTTCGGTTCCGTAGCTGTTCAGCAGATCAAGGCAGTCGGCAGGGAGTTGCAGGAAGCGGGCAAGAAGATCCAGGACTTCGGGCAGAAGCTCGCTCCGGTCTCTGCGGCGGCAGCTGCTTTCGGAGGAGCCCTGCTCAAGATGGGCTACGACGCCGTCACCGGTGCGGATGACCTCAACACCTTAGCCAAGCAGACCGGCTTCACCACCGAAGAGATCCAGAAGATGAAATACGCTTCGGATCTGATCGATGTGTCCTTCGAGGACGTCACCGGTGCGCTGACCAAGATGAAGAAGAACATGACCGGTCATGCGGACACATGGAAGAAGCTGGGCGTCTCCGTGACGAACGCCGACGGCTCCATGCGTGATGCGACGGATGTGTTCTACGACGCCATCAGTGCTCTCAGCAAGGTCGAGAACGGCACAGAACGTGACCAGCTGGCGATGGACCTGTTCGGAAAGTCTGCGGACTCTCTGGCGGGCATCATTGATGACGGCGGTCAGGCTCTTCAGACATACGGCGACCAGGCTCAGGACATGGGCCTCATCATCGAGCAGGATGTCCTGGATACCCTGAACGAGACAAACGACACCATCGACAAACTGAAGGCAAATGTTTCCGCCACGATGGGAGCGGTCGGTGCTGATGTGGCGCAGACGCTTGCTCCCGCTCTGGAGGTCATCGCCGAAAAGGTCGAAATCGTCACTGCGAAGATCAGAGAGCTCACTCCGGAGCAGACAGCCATCATCCTGGCGATCACTGGCATCCTGGCGATCCTGTCACCGCTCATCATTCTGATCGGCGGCCTGGTAGCTTCGATCGGTGCGATCATCACACTGGGAGCTCCTGTGGCAGCCGCAATCGGACTGATCACGGCAGCACTGGCTGGCATACCAATCACGATCAAGGGCGTTAAGACTGCGATCGACCTGCTTGTCAAGGCATGGAACTACACCAAGGACGCCTGCAAGCAGATGAAGGATGGTCTGATCAATGACTGGAACGCCATCAAGACCGGCATCGCTGAGAAGATTGAAGGCGCGAAGACTGCTGTATCGAACACCTTCAATAATATTAAGAGCACCGTCACATCGACGGCTGACAATATCAAGAACACCGTAACGACCAAGTTCAATGCGGTCAAGACAGCCATGACGCAACCGATCGAGACCGCAAAGACGTCTATCACTAACGCCATCAACAAGATCAAGAACATCGTCAACAACGCCAAACTCTCCCTGCCGAAGATCAAGCTGCCGCACTTCAAGATTAACGGCGGTCAGGTACCGTGGGGCATAGGCGGCGTCGGTCATGCTCCGAGCATCAGCATTGACTGGTACAAACGAGCCTACGATGATCCGGTCCTGTTTACCAAGCCGACAGTCCTGCCGACCGTCAACGGTCTGAAGGGATTCGGAGACGGAGCAGGCGCAGAGGTGGTCATGGGGCTGAAGAAACTCCAGAGCCTTGCCGGTAATATCACGAACAATATCGTGGTCAATGCGGCACCGGGCATGAACGTCAATGACCTGGCTGAGGCTGTGGCAGATGAGATCCAGTTCAGGATGCAGCAGGAAAGGGCGGTATACGCATGATAAATACATTTACATTCGATAGCGTCCTGTCCTCCACCTATGGTGTGTTTATCTCTGGGAGCGGCGTATACAATGCTGCTTCCAGGGACATCACTACACTGGAGATCCCCGGACGGGACGGGGTGCTGACGATCGACAACGGCAGGTTCAACATGATCAAGCATGAGTATCCTGCCTTTGTTAAATCGACATTCAAGACGAACATCCAGGGACTCCGGAACGCTCTGATGTCCAAGCGTGGCATGAAGAGACTGACGGACACTTATCACACCGATGAGTTCTACCTGGCATACTTCGAGGACGGCCTGGAAGTGGAACCGTCCAAGAATCTCCAGGCCGGCGAGCTGACCATCACCTTCATGCGTGACCCGCGCCGCTTCCTCACTTCCGGAGAGAGCGCAACCACGTTTACGGCAGACGGAACTATCAGCAATCCGACGCTGTTTGATGCCAGACCGCTACTGAGAGTCTACGGCACAGGTCAGCTCGGAATCGGTACCGACACGATCACAATCAGCGCGGCTGATGTCTACACGGACATCGACTGCGAGATGAGAGAGTGCTATAAGGGCACGACCAGCAAGAACAGCAACGTCACATTCACGGGCGAGGACTTCCCGGTCCTGAAGCCCGGTTCGAACGGCATTGATTTAGGCACAGGCATCACGAAGGTGGAAGTTACACCCAGATGGTATAGACTATGATCCCTATCCTGTATGCGAAAACTGCACAGACCTTTACTACGAACGGTGAGGGCAGGCTGGCAGAGGCTCTGTCCTGTCTGGTGGAGGAAGAGCGCAACGGCAAGTACGAACTGACCATGACCTACCCTATCACCGGCAGGCACTACGCCGAACTGGAAGAGGGCATGATTATCCTCTGCCGGCACTGTGATGCTACGGATCTCCAGCCTTTTCGGATCTACAAGATCACGAGGCCGCTGAACGGTGTGATCACATTGTATGCACGGCACATCAGCTACGACCTCAACCGCATATATATTAAGCCGTTCACCGTAACAAGCCTCAGCGACGCCCTTACGGGGCTAGGCACACACGCCATCAACACCAATCCGTTCACGTTCACAACGGACAAGAGCGTGCTCGCCCCATTCTCCGTGCCCGTCCCGATGTCGGTCAGGCAGGCTCTGGGCGGCATGGAAGGCAGTATCCTCGATGTGTACGGCACTGGTGAATACGAGTTTGACAAGTTCACGGTCAAGTTCTGGCTCCATCGTGGGCAGGACACGGACGTCACGATCCGCTACGGCAAGAACCTGGAGTCACTGACACAGGACACCGACAGCGAGGGAGTGTTCAATGCTGTGGCTCCGTATTGGGTCGGAATGGACGAGGACGGCGAGGAAGCGACGGTCACACTGACGGAAGGTGCGGTCGCACTCACTGGTGTCACGGACCTGCTCATCACATCGCTGGATATGTCGCAGGACTTCCAGACGATGCCGACGGAGAATGAACTGCGGACGGCTGCCACCGCATGGCTCAATGAGAACGCTGTGACGGTTCCGACAAAGAACCTCACCGTGTCCTTCGTTCAGCTGTGGCAGACAGAGGAATATAAGGACTACGCTCCCCTCCAGAGGGTGAAGCTGTGCGACAGGGTGAGGGTCGAGTATCCCAAGCTGGGCGTGGCTGTCACTTCCCAGATCATCCGGGTCGTTTATGACGTGCTTCGGGAACGCTATACAGTCATGGAGCTGGGCGATCCGAAGAGCACACTGGCAGAGACATTAGTGAAGACGGAGCAGTCCGTGCAGGATCTGGCGGGCACCACTCCGTCAAAGACATATATGGAGGCGGCTATCGATGCCGCAACTGACCTGATCGCAGGCGGGCTCGGAGGCCACGTGGTCATCAACCGCAACGCCGACGGAGAGCCGCAGGAGATCCTGATCATGGACACGGACGACATCTCGACTGCGATGGACGTTCTGCGGATCAATCTGAATGGCATCGGCTTCTCAAGTACAGGCTACAACGGACCGTTCACGACCGCATGGACACTGGACGGGCATTTCGTGGCAAACTTCATTGATTCAGGACGGCTCAGGGCCATCAAGATACAGGGACCCAGAGATCCGAACACATCCACATCGGATCCGGAGGACACGCAGTATCCTACGTTCTGGGATCTGGGATCTGGCGTCTTCCAGAGCAGAGGCCTGAAGACACTGACAGGCAAGGTCACCTCGCAGGGCGGTGTGGAAACTGACGTCACCTACACGGCACTGAGCAAGACCAGAATTGACGGTGGCACTGTTACCGTAACAGGAAAGAAGACAGCACCGACAGCAGACGCCGACGAAACGACCTTCTCTGATTTCGGATTGAAGGCCGCTGACATTAACTATCAGGAGCTCAACCACGGAACAGAACAGCCCATACCTATCGACCTGCCCAATGACACAGTGACCTATCCTCATGGCGGCATGATCGCCAGAGGCAACAAGGTGCAGTCCTATGCCGGCGATTCCGGAGATCAGGTGGCGGCTGACTGGTATGACGCTGAATACAGACCCAGAGGGCAGTTCCTGCCTGACAAGATCGTACTGGGTGACGCCGAAGACCCGACCTACGCACAGGGCGGCACTCCGTACCTGAACAAGATCGTGGACAGGAACCGACTGCGACTGATGGCAGGATGGAACCAGCCAGAGGACGCGATCGTCTTCTTCAAGAAGTATGATACCTACTACGGCTCAGGAGGCAGACACAGGAGATTCTACTCTCCTGAGATTCCCGTCCGCCCCGCGTGGGAGATTCATCCCGGCGAGTACGGTGTGGGTGTTGACCTTGCCTACTGCTACGGACTGTTGGCGAACAGCAAGAAGGACATCTATGTGTCGCTTCCGCTGTCGAGGCCGTTCTGCGAACGAGTGGAAAGCATCGGCGTCAGTGCGACAATCCACGCCAGACAGGGCAGTACAGTGCTGTTGAATGACAAGTATGTGGATTCCGAGCATGAGGATGATTCCGAGGTCGCTTTCCCGATAGATGTAACTGTGGACAGAATGTATGGCATCACCTTCAAGCTGAGGCACAAGACCAGCAGCTTCTCAACCGGCACGAACTACGAGCCTGTTTATATCACCGTGAAAAGCATGACCATCATTCCGTATGACTACAATATCTATCCTGATCCAGAGTAAGGGAGGGCACACATCATGAACGACGCAATCTTGATAGCCATAATCTCGTCCGTCATTCCACTGATCGGGACCATCATTACGGTGCTGTACTCAGCCAACAAGACAGACGAGAAGATAAAGATCAATCAGGCAGTGATGGAAGCGAAACTGGAAGAACTGACCCGTGAGGTGAGGCTCCATAATGACTTCGCCCAGCGGGTCCCGGTACTGGAAACAAAGGTGGAGCACCTCGAAAAGGAGAGTAACAAATGATCTATAACCACATTCCCGTCACACTCGGAGCGTTACCGAAGATCTATGTGCCGCCCATCATCTTCCAGCATGATGTCAAGCAGGTCCTGGACTTCACTGCTGACGGATGGACGCTGCCGACATACTTCGTGGTGGACTTCCTGAACCAGGGCGACACCTCTGCCACACCGATCACGGCTGTGGGCGGATCTGCGGAGATCCCTGACGAACTGCTGACTACTGGCAAGGAGATAATTGCGTATGTCGTTATCACCGGCACCGACACAGGCGCAGTAGAGTCGAGATATGACATCCGCATCAAACCCAGAGACAGAGTGACGCGTGGAGAAGTCGATCCTGATCCGGCAGAACAGGTAGCAATTGACTCCCTCATCGAGGCGATGAATGATGCGGTGGGCCGTGCGGAGGGAGCCGCAGAAGAGATCGAGGGCATGACTGTGGTTGCGGAAACGCTCGAGCCGGGGTCTTCTGCTTCTGCCACATGGGAAGATGGTACGCTGACACTCGGAATCCCGGAAGGGCAGAAGGGTGACAAGGGTGACACGGGCGCACAGGGGCCTCAAGGCGAACAGGGCATACAGGGCATACAGGGGCCACAGGGCGAACAGGGGCCTCAGGGTGAGCAAGGTATTCAAGGCCC
>Ga0265298_10004064_pt1 | contig 18914 bp, 14 predicted proteins | sample AusTroGonzalo_MG_3_FD_193486 | JGI IMG/M metagenome (GOLD analysis project Ga0265298, IMG submission 193486) | Bovine rumen microbial communities from tropical cattle in Woodstock, Queensland, Australia - Gonzalo_01 | ecosystem: Host-associated > Mammals > Digestive system > Stomach > Rumen ... | reverse complement strand
TCATGTAGAAGGAGAAGATGTCCCTCTCGGCAAGGGGGTTACGCGCGAGATTGTATATAAGACCAATAGAAGTCCACTTGAACTTAGTCTCATAGAGAAGCGCCTTTCAAGCTCGCGTAAGGGCTATGGGGCTTACATGATGGCTCGCGTAGGGGCTTTGAAGGCTCTAGGCGTAAAGTTGAGCGATTCGTACAAGCTTCTCCGCAGGCGCGCCCACAAGGGCCGTGCGCCATTTGACTATTACATAAGGGCAAGATGCGAGGGTGAGCCGCTGGAGTCAATACCTGCGAATTATTTCTGCAATGTTGACGATTCTTCAGTGGAAGAGCGGGACGTCGTGTTGGGGTTGGCGTATCTGATGGGAGATGCAGCTGCGCAGAACATGGCCATGAAGAAATATGACCCTAAGACGCAAAGCCCGCTTTATGGAGTCGGCAAGGAAATATATGAATTTGAGTATGATATGATTCGACGCAAGATTGTGCCGAAGTCGGTTTCAACATGCTCAATACGCGGTAGCTTTGGTTGGCCGTCAGATTCGCACGACAACGACAATATAGAGTCGATCGGCAACTTCTATCTTGGATATTACGCCCATTCGTTAAAGGCATATCAAAAGCGTCACAAGGTTGGTATGCATGAGCTTGCGGAGAAGTTTTTCGAAGGTTTTGCTTTCCGTACGCATGTGATGGCATGGCAGATTTCCATCATGCGTGACAAGTTTGAGGATTTTGACCCTAAACTTCCTTCTGAGTTTGCTTTCAACAGGAAGTGGGATTTCATATTGTGGTCGCTTGAGCGACAGGAGCGCCGTCTTGAAGTGCTTCGACGCAGGTTTTTTCAGAAGGTCGAGCTTGTCGAAAACGACATGGGTTTAGTCGCCGTAGGTGGCTTGGACGCTGAAGATGAAAACGAAATAGAGATAATCAATGAAGACATACGGTATAATTCCTAGCAGGTTTGGGTCAAGCCGATTCCCTGGCAAACCTCTTGCAATGCTCGCGGGCAAGCCTCTCGTAGCATGGGTGGTTGAGGCAGTCAAGAAGGCCAAGTCCCTTGATGAAGTGCTTGTTGCGACAGACGACGAGCGTATTGTCGCCGCAGTGGAGCAATATGGCGGGCGTGCGGTAATGACGCCATCCGAACTGCCGAGCGGGACTGACAGGATCGCGTGTGCGGCAGGTAATTTTGCCGATGATGACATACTCGTCAACATTCAAGGTGATGAACCTTTGATAGATCCTAAGCTTGTGGATGCACTCGTCGCCAAGCTCAGGGATGATCCTCGCTGGTCGATGGCGACGGCTGTTACGCCAATAAGATCTGCCGCTGACCTTGAAGCCAAGACGGTCGTCAAGGTAGTGCTGGATCGTGATGATGGAGCTCTTTATTTCTCACGTTCGCCGATTCCATGCGATAGGGACAACGAGCCGGACATTGCCGGAGGCTTGTATGTGCGCCATCTAGGGATATATGCGTATCGTGGCGCATTTCTGCGTCGCTACATCTCTGAGGCACCGTGCGACCTTGAAAAGACGGAAAAACTCGAGCAGCTCCGTGCGCTATGGATGGGTGCCAGAATTGCCGTTGTGAGGACGGAGGATGAAGGTGTCGGCGTTGACACACCCGAAGATGCCATACGCGTTGAGAGAATTCTCGTTGAACGCAATTCGTGAACCGCGTGCCATCGCGTGGAGGGCGGCTGCGGCGGGAGCCGTGTTTCTTGCGTGCCTTTTTGCGTTGGGATGCAAGACCGAAGAGCGCAGTCTGGAATACGACGGGGCACACCCGCTCATAAGATTTTCCCAAAAAGGAATACTGTTTCGAGACAGCTTTGTCACGCCCGCGCAGGCGATAGAACTCCTTGAGGAGAATCATATCCCGCACGATGCGACGATCCACATTCTTGTGGACGATGACTATACTGATCGGCGCGCCACATGGGTGTTCCAGCACAACTATCTTGCGCGTGCAGGATATAACCGCAGTGTGCTTGTTACCAAGCGCGTTGCGACCTCAGAGACCGTTAAACGCAGTGCAAAACAAGTGGAGCCTTCTGGGAATGCAAAGAAGAATCTGCGCAAGATAAGGTACAAGAAAGCAACAGAATAGGATGGAGCCCTCAAAAGCCAAAGCGCGCATGGATTTTCTGGTCGCGGAGATAAACCGCAACGACATTCTGTATTATGTCGATGCGCATCCCGTTATTTCCGATGCCGACTACGACAGGATGTATGAGGAGCTTCTTGCCCTTGAGCGCGAGTTTCCGCAGTTCAAGGACGCCAACACTCCCACGTCCCGGGTGAGCGGTGAGCCTATAAAGGGCTTTTCCCAGGTTCGCCACGATCCACCAATGAAGTCACTGGACAAATGCTATGAAAAGGACGATCTTGTTCAGTTTGACGCATTCCTCCGCCGCGAGATGCCGGTGGACGCGATTTGGCGATATGTTGTCGAGCCGAAGGTTGATGGCGTCTCGATGTCGTTGTTGTACGAGGACAGACGGCTTGTCAGGGCGGCGACTCGTGGCAACGGAGAGGTTGGCGACGACGTTACACAAAATGTGAGGACAATCCGCTCGATACCGAAGATGCTGCCTGATGATGCTCCTGCAGTTATCGAGGTTCGAGGAGAGGTATATATGGCGCGCGATGGATTCGTAAAGCTCAACGAGTCTCTCGACGAGGCTGGACGCCAGCCATTCATGAATCCACGGAATGCATGTGCCGGTTCGCTCAAGTTGTTGGATCCGAAGATCGTTGCGACTCGTCCTCTTGACATGGTAGTATACAATGGAGGGGGCGTTGGATGTGATGGCTTTGGTTCGCATCTTGAGATGTTTGAGGCTTTTCGGCGCTGGGGGTTCCCCGTCTCGCCGTGGATCCGTACGGCGGCTACCATTGAAGAGGCTATAGAAGCAGTTGACGAACTTGGTGCCAGACGACATGATTTCCGTTTTGAGATAGATGGCGCAGTGCTGAAGGTGAACGAGCGGTCTCTTTATAATGGGTTGGGCGCGACGGCACACTCGCCACGCTGGGCGCGAGCATACAAGTATGCGCCTGAAAGGACAGAAACCGTGTTGCGTGGAATAACGGTGCAGGTGGGCCGTTCCGGTGTTCTTACTCCAGTTGCCGAGCTTGAGCCCGTTGAGCTTGCGGGGAGCGTCATATCAAGGGCTACACTCCATAATGCCGATCAGATCGCAGCACAGGACATCCGGATCGGCGATCATGTATGGTTGGTTAAGGCCGGTGATGTTATACCAGCCATAGATGGTGTTATAAAGGAGCGGCGCACAGATGAGATCAAGCCCTATGTCTTTCCGTCTTGTTGTCCTGTTTGCGGAGGAGAAGTAGTGCGTCTTGAAGGTGAGGTGGCTACAAGATGCGTAAACCCAGGCTGCCCGGCACAGCTTCAGCGGCGCCTTCAGCATTTTGCAAGCCGCAATGCGCTTGACATAAAGGCGTTAGGTGGTCGCGTGGCGGATTTGCTTGTTGAAAAGGGGATTGTGAAGGATCCGCTTGATCTTTTTACCCTTGACTACGAAGAACTGCGCGAGTTGGATGTAGGTGAGAATGGTTCGCCACGGAAGTTCGGGCGCAACGCACTTAATATGAAGGCCGCCGTAGATGCAGCGCGCGCGCTGCCGCTTGACAGATGGCTATACGCAACCGGCATAGCTAATGTGGGCGCAACCGTTGCGCATGATGTTGCCGATGCACACGAAAGAATGAGCGATCTGCCTGGCAGCAGTGTTTTGAGGGGCGTCCTCGAAAATGCCGAGAAGCGGGGAAAGTCTCGTAAGATACTCCCGATAAAGGCTGAAGCGGCGAAAGCGATTTTGTCGTTTTTCGACAGCGAGTATGGTAAAAGTTACCTGTCTCGCCTCCTTGCGCTAGGCATAGACCCTCAGCGCCCTGAGCGCGAGAAGAATGCAACAGAAGGCCCTCTCGTCGGTGTCGGATGTGTGTTGACCGGCAGCCTGTCGCGTTCTCGTCAGGAATACGCTAGGCTTATCGAATTGGCTGGAGGGACGGTGCAGAGCGCGGTGACCTCAAAGACGCGATATCTGATAGTGGGCGAGAATGTAGGCGCCACAAAGACCGAGAAGGCTCGTGAGCTTGGCACGGAGGTCATAGACGAACTCCGATTGAGGGAGTTGCTTGGCATCTCGCAAGGCGGTGTGCCAGACAACAAGTCGACGACTGCATCTCCTGCGTCGCCGGTGCAGGGAATGCTGTTTTGAATTTACAGGAGGATCCTTTGCTGTGAAGCTATATGTCGCGACCCACAATGCACACAAAGTACGTGAGATGTCCCAACTGCTTCCAGGCATTGATATCGTGCCTGACGATCCGGAGGGGATAGAGGAAAACGCCCCCGATTTTATCGGCAACGCGAAGATCAAGGTCAGGGCCATAGCCAAACGACACATGGGCGATTGGTGCATGGCCGACGATTCCGGACTAGAGGTTGCCGCTCTTGATGGAGCTCCCGGTGTTCGAAGTGCGCGCTATGCAGGAGAGCCATCTAATACGGCTGCGAACAATGCGCTTCTGCTTAAGAAGTTGGATGGCATCTCCGATCGCAAGGCGAACTTCACGTGCGCCATAGCGTTAATTGCGCCGGATGGTTCGGAACACGAGGTCTTTGGTCGATGCTTTGGGTACATAGCTACTTCACAGAGCGGGTCTGCAGGGTTTGGATACGATCCGCTTTTTGTTCCGGATGGACACGATAGATCATTCGCCGAATTGGGGGCGGATGAGAAAAATGCAATTTCACACCGCGGCATTGCGCTAGCGGAGGTAAGGAAGATAATAGGAGGAAGCAAATGATAAAAACCCAGATGTTTATAGGAGTGGCACTTATTGCCGGGGTGGCAATAGGCTATTTCGCAAAGCCTGAAAGGGCTCCTGAAATTGATGACGAGATGGAGGAGGTTGTCGAGGCCCTTTTTTCCGACAGAGGTGAGGAGTCTAGCGTAGCTGCGCTTCGGGCACGTGTTTCGGAACTAGAGCGACAGCTCGCAATTCGCGATGGTTCGCCGGATGATACGCAGAAGATAGGTGTGCCTGGCGAGGGTGAACCGTTCGGCAGGGGGGAAGGAAGAAAGGGCCCGCCAACCGCCGACGAAATGCGCGAACGCTTTGCAAGGATGGAGAAGGAGGATCCGGTCAGGTTCTCTCAGATGACAAATCATTTCTCTCAGATGCGCCAGCGTCGAATAGACAGGGCACAGGCGCGTATAGATTTTCTTGCATCAGTAGATACTTCACGTATGAGCGCATCAGCAAAGAAGACGCATGAAAGCCTTCAGGATCTGATTGCGCGACGCGAGGAAATCGAGGAGCAAATGTTCAGGCTGGACATAGACGATGATGAGCGCCGCCAGATATTTCAAGAGATGCGTGAGACAGATCAGGCCATGCATGAGTTAAATATGGCAGAGCGCGAGAATCTGTTGTCTCAGATGGCGGAAGCAATTGGTCTAGGCGCAGATGAGGCGGCAGAAGTTAATGCTACGATAGCTGAAATAATCGAAGCTACCGATTTTCCTCGTCTGCCCCCATTGACGCGCAGGGGCAAAAATTGGTAAAATTCACACATTCCGCTGGAAGGGGCGTGTGCTTTCGAAGGCGGTCAGAACAAACAGAAGGAAAGAATCAGATGGAAATATATGTTGGTAACCTCGCGTACGCGACGACCGACGAGGGACTCAAGGCGGCGTTCGCGGCTTATGGCGAAGTTACCGCCGTTCGTGTTGTGACCGATCGCATGACCGGCCGTAGCAAGGGCTTTGGCTTCGTTACGATGCCCGATGCCGCGCAGGCTCAGTCTGCGATTGATGCCCTTAATGGACACGAACTCGACGGGCGCACAGTGCGCGTTAACGAATCGCAGCCGAAGCCTCGCGAAGAGCGTCGCGGTGGTTTTCGTGGCGGCGACCGCGGTGGATATCGCGGCGACCGCGGCGATCGTGGTCCGCGTCGCGAGACCCGCTGGTAATTGTCGGCGCTTGTCGATTACATAAACGGGTGGCGTGGTCTAGAGACCGCGCCCTTGTTTTTTGGTATACTATCTAACCCATGGAACTAGCAGAAATAGACTTCAGTGCCGATTCCTTTGCCGACATAATGGCCAAGGATGATCGCTACAATTCGCGTGCGTATGCCCTGCTTTCGGAAGTCATACGTTTTTTGGGCGAAGGTGGAAAGCACATGACAGGCGAGGACATACTTGCTGAGTTCAAGGAACTGGCCCTGGATCAGTATGGCCCGCTTACTTTTTCTGTTCTTAGGGAATGGGGCGTTTCCAGATGTGAGGACATAGGCGAGATGATGTTTAACCTTGTTGATTCTGGTCGCATACGCAGGGATGAGGATGATAATATAGAAAGTTTTGCTGGTGGCTATGATTTCAAGGAAACATTCCTGGGACCATACGAGATATGACGCGCATTGTTGATTTTGGCTGGCGCGGGGATGTGATTCCTGGTATTGGCAGGGTGGTCAGTGCTCATGGCGATTACTACCATCTTGTATGCAATGAGGCCAACGGCGAAATAATAGCGCGCAAGAAGAAAAGTGCTTTCTCAAAACGCATAGGCAATGTTTGTGAATCCAGGGGAATTAGGCGCGTCCAGCGAGGGGAGATCGGGGACGAGTGCCTTGTGCCTATAACTGGTGATTTTGTGCGCTTTCAGTATAATGCCCAAGGTGAATCAATGGTCACAGGGCTGTTGCCGCGGTTCTCGCATTTTGAGCGCAAAGATCCGACCGCCAGGCGAAAGTCGCAGACTTTGGCTGTAAACTTCGATACGCTTTTTGTAATGATGAGCCTTAACGAGAACTTCTCTACGGCGCGAATTGACCGCTATCTGGATCTTGCGTACGACATGGGCGAGGCCGAGGCCGTTGTCGTTATTACAAAGATGGATCTTCGCGAAGAGGGAGATGAGGAGTTTTTGGATGAGTTGGTCGATACCATCGCCGGCCGGGCCCGCATACTCCACATTTCTGTTAAGACAGGCGAGGGGATGGATGGCGTGATGGAGTATGTTAAGCCACGTCGAACACTGGCGTTGATAGGTAGCTCTGGAGTCGGCAAGTCAACGTTGGTAAATGCACTTGCAGGAGAGGAGTGGATGCCGACACAGGAGATTCAGGAGTGGAGCGGGAAGGGACGCCATACCACTACTAGCCGTGAATTGGTTATGTTGCCGTCTGGAGCTATGATAATAGATACGCCCGGAATCCGCGAAATCGGTCGCCTTGGTGAGGTTGACGTGTGCATCGCAAAAGGAGAATCCAGGCATCGCTATCGCAAATAATTTGGTATAATACAAAACAATGAAGAAATATAACATAGGGTTGGTCGGTGTTGGCGCTGTTGGCACCGAGATGATAAGGGTTCTGAAGGACCGTAATTTCCCTTGCGGCAAGGTCCAGGTATTCGCGTCTCGTGAGCGCGACGAGAATATCTTAGGCGAGACCTACCATGTAAGGACGGCAGATGAGAACAGCTTCGCTGGATTGGACATCGTCCTTTTCGCGGGCAAGACCGATGTTGCGATTCGGCTGAAGGAGGCTGTCGTGAAGGCTGGAGCCAAAATGATCGACAATTCTCGAGCCTTCAGGCAAGATCCAGACGTTCCGCTTGTGGTGCCTCAGGTCAATGCGGAAGATCTTGACTGGAACAAGGGGGTTGTCGCCAATCCAAACTGCACGACGGCGATAATGCTTGAAGCTGTTGCGCCTCTTCACAAAGCGAAGAAATTGAAGCGTCTCATAGCGTCTACATATCAGGCAGCCTCCGGTGCAGGTGCGCCTGGGCTTAATGAGCTTGAGGAGCAGATATGCGAGTATGCCAATGGTCGTCCTCTTACCGTAAAGGCATTCCAGCATCAGCTGATGTACAATCTCATACCTCACATCGATAAGTTCGATGAATGCAATTGGTATACGCTTGAAGAGCTTAAGATGCGCAACGAAGCCCGCAAGATGTTGCATCATCCAGACTTGATGTTGTCCTGCACTTGTGTTCGTGTGCCGATAGCGCGCGCTCATTCCGAATCGCTCAATTTGGAGTTCGAGGAGGACGTAACGCCAGAAGAGGCACGAGATATACTTTCCGCCAGCGAGGGTGTGAGAGTTGTCGATGATCCCCTGAATGGGGCATATCCCATGCCGCTTTGTGCGACGGCGAAGTATGATGTGCTCGCAGGGCGCATCCGGCAGGACATTTCGCGCAACGACAAGAAGGGGCTTGAGATGTTTGTCTCCGGCGACCAGCTGTTGCGGGGTGCCGCGCTTAATGCGGTTGAAATCGCAGAGCACCTTGTCAAGCGAGGTCTGGTATAGGATAAAATTGCCATGAAGATAGCCGCCCTGCTTTTTGCTTCATTCTTGGCGTTTGCTTGTCACGCTGCCAAGGTTACAGAAAGCATGGCGCGGTCTGTGGCCGAAGCTTGGGCTGGTGACAACAGCGAATTCTGCGCAGGTAGCGATGCTGTGCAGACCGTTGTCGCACACGTTGATTCGGATGGTGTTTTGCTTTGGTACGAAGTCTCCATGCAACGCGGCGTGTGCATAATTGTATCGCCGGACACCGAGATAGAGCCCATTGTGGCAGTGATTGATGGTTATGACGGGAATATACCGCAAGGGCATCCATTGTTGGCTTTGCTTAACGGTGACATGCATGAGAGACTTGCGGCGATTTCGTCTCCACAGCCACGGCGTTTGCTTTCGTCGTCAAGCAGCTCCGGTGTGACGCAGGAAAGCGTTCAGAGCCGAGCGAGATCAAAATGGTCCAAGCTTGTAAATGAGAGTGGCGGACGCTCAAGGTTGCTCATGGCTTCGTCTGATGAAACCGGCATGCCAGAGCGTTTGTGGTGCTTTATATACGATTGGAACTATGGCATTCTTGATCATTGGAACCAAAATGGCTGGAACAAGTACGTTTCATATGATTCGCTTTATGACAAGTATACGCCGAATCATTATCCGTGTGGTTGTGTAGCGACCGCCGGTGCCACGTTGCTTCAATATTATGGCAAAACCAAGGCACCCAGAGTAACGAATGATTGTCGTGTAGATGGAGTGACAAGGAGCCTTACGACAAAGGGTCTGGATTATGACTGGTCCCTGTTTGAGTCACTTACATGGAAGAAGAATGTAGAACTTACCGAGGCTCAGAAGGATACTCTTGGCCGCGTGACTTATGATGTGGGAGTTTGTATCGGCATGTCATATGCGCCTGGAGGTTCGGGCGCGAGCCTTTATTCGCTTGCAAAGGCATTACGCAATGATTTTGGACTTGCGGACGCTCGATATGTTAGCGGTATTGAGGCGGCTCATTATGAGAAGTTGATTTACAACCAGATCAGATGCGGCGTACCCGTCGCGCTTAGCATTTGGAGCGAGACCTCTGGACATGCCGTTTTGGCCGTAGGGTATGGCGAGGACACTTCCGGCACTGCGTATACACGAGTGTTTATGGGGTGGGGTGGTTCCGGGGATGCTTGGTATGCGCTTCCAGAGGTCAGAGGGTATAATACTGTGGATGCGGTCATTACAATGATTGGTGATTCTGGAGTTACCGTTCCTGTGTGTGCCCGCATAAATACGGAAGCTGGTGATGGAGTAGCATTCGAGCAGGTTATGATCAATGACTATGCGTCGAACAAGACATCTGCCAACGGTTTTTTCTCTACCAAGCGCAGCACGAGCCCCGCAACGTATACGGTTGGTTGTCGAGGAGAGTCTAAAACTGTTACGGTTGGTGAAGGCCTTTCATCCATAAAGGATTATTATTCGGCAAAAGATATCGTTGGCCTTTTGCCCGACACCGTCAATCTTACAATACCGGCGATGGATGGTGAGTTGAAGGTGTACAACTCGCCTATTGACGCACAAGTTGCTGCTCTTGCACAAGGCAAAGCTTTGTTTGTCATGAGCGGCGCTGAGTGGTGTGGTTTTTGTGGCGTGGTCAAGAATTACATCAAAAGTCTCGGCAGTGCATTTACAGACCGGTATGTGATGTATTATTGCGATATCGATTGCGACACGTACGGCATGGCCGATGGAGCGCCTTCGTATGCTGTGTTTGATCCAACAGCATTTGATTATAAAAACAAGTGGGTTGAATCGAACGGCAGATTGAGTTGCGATAGGGGCGGTGTGGAATCTAAGGTGCAGCGCGTATTGGACGATGCGTGGTTGTTGTGGGAGTCCAGAAGGTTCGCTCCGTCCAGCGTTGAAGTGACTGGCGCCGACTGCATTTTAGGGACTACGCCTTATGCTATTACTGCGAGATTCCCTGACGGAACATCCGTTACAATAACGAACGGTGTATCTTGGTCAGTGGTCTCTGGCACGGCAGCATCCATATCCAAGAGCGGTGTTCTTACGCCTGCCCCTGGTGGTGTCGGCGTTGTGACTGTGCGTGGCTATGTCGAATTGTGGGGCGAGTCGTTTGCGCGTACAAAGTCCATTCGCATACTGGACCCGTCAACAATAGTTGAACTTTCGGTAGCAGGTCCTGACTTGATAGATCTATATGATGAGCCTGATGGAAAATATTCGGCATTTGTTACATGCAGGGACGGCATGATTGCTGAAGTAACCCCTGAATGGAACGCTGTTGGTTCCGATGTTCGTTATATGCAGATTTCGAATCAAGGTGATCTTTCGTTTTCCTATGACACATATACTGTTTATCAGTGTGCTACCGTAACCGTGTCTGCCGTTTACGGAAGCTTTTCGAATGCTATGCAAACTGTCATATATGGGCCAGGCTATGTATATGCTACGGACTATTCCTTTTCGCAAAACGCAATCTGGCCTGGCGCAACGATTGACTTTTACCCGAAAAAGTTGCGTTGGTGGAGACATGGGATGCTGGAAGCGCCTACGGATGATTTGTCAGGAGTGAAGTTTGCCTGGAGTTTGAATTGCCCTGGCGATAAATACAGATCAGGCGACGGCATGACATTTACCGTCCCAATTGAAGCTACTTCCTCTGATGGGTCATGCGAGGTTTGCTTCAGTACGAGGCCAGACAGAGATAGGTATTACTATTCTCACGGCAAATGGCCAAGCGTATATTTCTATTCGTCTCGGCCCAAAATGGTAAATGTCTCTTTTGATTTGAATGGCGCGGAGGGGAAAGTGTCTCCAGTTTTATGTGTAGCTGGCAGGCAGTACGGAAAAGACGTATTGCCGATATGTTCCAGAAAAGGATATAATTCTTGCACATGGTATACTGAGCGAACGGGTGGCGATGCAGTGAGTAAGGATACGATTGCGCCGACGTCCGACATAACTCTTTTTGCCCATTGGTCTCCGAGATGCTATAAGCTTTTGTTCAATGCAAATGGCGGCAACGGCTCGATGAACGATCAGTGGCTGTATTACGACTCGAAGGCTGCCATTCGCGCAAACACGTTCACAAGAGAGGGTTGGCATTTTGTCGGTTGGGCTCTTTCGCCAACTGGAGAGGTTGTTTATACAGATGGACAAGAAGTGCTGAATATTCGCGATGAATATGATGAGGTGACTTTGTATGCCGTGTGGAAGAGCAATGTTTACGCAATCGTTTCCTTCAATGCAAATGGAGGTGCTGTCGAGGAAAGCACTCGTCAAGCCGTTGTGGGTCTGCCGATAGGTGAACTTCCCGTTCCTGTTCGTGAAGGCTATTCGTTTGCAGGGTGGTACACTGATACTGTCGAAGGGTTGAGGGTCGTAAGTACATTTTTGGTTGACGACACGTTGCGGCTATATGCACATTGGATAGGAAAGGTGACATTTGGCGATATCGCTTATACGGACGTCACGGATGCGGTGTCGGCGGCAATTAGTGAAGAAAAGGCCTTGTTTGTTCTTTATGGGGCAGATTGGTGCGGTTATTGCAGCAAGGTAAAGACCTACATTGAGAGTGCTGCTGGAGAATTCCTTCATGACTTTGTTGTATATTACTGCAACGGCGATATTGATGGTACAATGCCAGAATCGTCATATCCGACATACGCAAGTTTTGACCCTGCTGAATTCAAGTCGAATTGGCAGGATGGTTGCTATTACAAGAGTCTGGGCTACAGCGAGAGCACCCTTAAGCGTTCGATTCAGACTGCACTTGACGCAAGGGGTTATAAGGATGATTTGACTTTTACAATAAACTTTGAGCTGCAAGGTGGCGAATCGCCGTTGCTTTCAAGCAAAGCGGCATATGGTCTTGATGTTCCGCCTTTGGAAGCCTTTGAATTGCCAAGACGTTCTGGTTATGTGTTTGGCGGATATTTCACGGAGCCATATGGCAGTGGCGACAAGTATTACAATCCTGACGGCACAAGCGCAAGAGTTTGGGATAAGGTTCGTTCCATAACCCTTTATGCGCAATGGCTTTCTCAGGTTTTCGAGATTACGTTTGATCGTCAGGGTGGATCTGGGGGCTCGGCATCCACCACCGCGGCGTACGGGTATATGATGACTAGAATCGATACCCCTGTGCGTAGCGGCTACAATTTTGGCGGCTACTACTCCGAGCCGGACGGGAAGGGGTCTAAATACTATAATGCGGATGGAACAAGTGCTGCTGAATGGAATCTAACTTGCTCTGCGACCCTATACGCTAAATGGAATGTGCAGTCGTATGTGATAGCTTTTAAGTTTGAGGGTGGATCTGGTGGTACTGCTGTCACATCTGCTAAATATGGTTCGCCTCTGCAGAATATAACCCCTCCAACAAGGAGCAACAGGGAGTTCGGCGGATACTTTACTGCTGCGAACGGCAAAGGAACAAAGTATTACAACGCAGACGGGTCTGGGGCAAGGAACTGGGATATAGCAAGTGCTACGACGCTATATGCATATTGGATTGCCGACTACTGCCAGATAACCCTCGACTTGCAGGGAGGGGAAGGTGATGTCGGCCCGGTCTATGCGGTGTTGGGCGAGGACATGCCTGCGATACTAGTTCCGCAACGTGTAGGGTACAGATTTGAAGGATTCTTTTCCGAGATCAACGGAGGCGGGAAGCGATACTACAATTCCGATGGCTCAAGTTCCACACTATGGGATATCTCAAATTCAACTACACTATATGCTAAATGGAGTGCGCAGACCTATCGCGTAACGTTTGATTTCTGCGGCGGCTTTGACGGTACTGCAACTGTTGTTGCAAAGTACGGTGACCCAATGCCCACTGTCCGGCCTCCCGTGCGCCTAGGCGCCGTTTTTGAGGGATATTTCGGCGGATTGAACGGAAGCGGAACCAAGTATTACAATGCTGACGGTACAAGTGCCAAAACTTGGGATGTCACCGAGGAAGTGACACTCTTTGCGTCTTGGACCTCATTCAATTATACGGTTGCCTTTGATTTGCAGGGTGGCGAAGGCACTACGGAACCATTGTCTGTCATTGTTGGTGACGAGTTGCCTGCCGTAAATGTGCCGGCCCGCATAGGCTATGATTTCGACGGCTACTTCACAGAGCCAAATGGTAGCGGGACGATGTACTACGGTCCTGATGGCAAGTCCGTTTCCAAATGGGATATTGCAGGATCTGCAACTCTTTATGCGAAATGGACGCCAAAGAGCAGCCCTGTCATACTGAACTTTCAATCTGGTAGCGGTGGGACAACCATAGTCAAGGCGGCGTATGGCTCCGCAATGCCGCAGGTGAGACCGCCAGTTCGCTCCGGATATTCCTTCGTCGGCTACTTCACAGGACAAAACGGTACGGGGACTAAATACTATGATCAGGATGGAGTTAGTGCGCACGACTGCGACTTTACGTCTGCCATGACGCTCCATGCATGCTGGATTGTGTGTAGCTGTCAGGTGACGTTGGATCCGTGTGGCGGAGTTGGTGGATCTCAGCGCATGGGTTTGACATTTGGACTGGCTATGCCGGCAGTGGTTGTGCCAACGCGTTTCGGCTATGTCTTTGGCGGCTATTTCACTTTGCAGAACGGCAATGGCTTAAAGTACTACAATGCCGATGGCACTAGTGCGCGGAAATGCGACCTTGAGACCGATACTACGCTTTATGCGTACTGGACGGCCATAACATACCGCATAACAATAGACATGCAAGGTGGGAACGGCTCTGTTGAGAATATAGATGTGTCATATGGCTCCGCAATGCCCCAGCTTCCCATCCCGGTGCGTCAGGGTTATGTCTTTGGCGGCTACTTCACTGAACTTGACGGTTGCGGAACACGATATTACAATGCTGACGGTACGTCCGCATCTTGCTGGGGTATGGCTTGCGATGCGACCCTCTATGCCAAATGGATCGCGCAGTCGTATCCTGTTGTCTTGAGGCCGCAGGGTGGCAGGGGCGGCACGGTGTCGATCACTGCTACGTATGGATCTCCAATGCCATCGATCACCAAGCCGGTTCGCGCAGGGTACATGTTCGCCGGATACTTTTCCGAGGAAGACGGTGAGGGAACGATGTATTATGGACCCGACGGTGCTTCAGCAAAAGCTTGGGATGTCGCATCCCCTGTAACGCTCTATGCGCACTGGATTGCCGGACGCTTCAAGATTATACTATGCAAAAACGACGGGACTGGGACCGAGGAGGTTGTCGAGTCCGAATGTGGCAAGGATTGCATATTGCCTGGTGGGGCGAAGGATCTGAAATGGGCGCCTAGACGTGGCTTCAAATTCATGGGGTGGTCAGACTCCGAGAAGTCTAAGGTTGTTCGGTTCGCAGATAAGGCGAACGTAAAGGATGCGGTGGATGCCGGAGAGACGGTTCGCGTTTACGCAATCTGGCAGCTGGACATGGCGAAGTCGTACGCGATCCAGTATATCAGAAACGATGGTTCGGGCAAGGTGAGGACGATCGGTTTCAACTATGGTGAGGAGAGGCCGCTTAATTCTGTAGCGGCGCTTGGCTTTGCGAGAAGGGGCTACACCTTCGGAGGATGGGCGCTCAGCACGGACGACGCACGCAACAAGAAGGTTTGGAGGCCCGACATGGGCAAGGTGTCTACCGCGGCGCAGCCCGGAACGCTTCTTCGTGTCTATGCGATCTGGACATTGACGCCTGGCTACTACTCAATCCGCTTCAACAAGAACGATGGCACTGGTGCATGGCGCGAGTTGGGCTACGAGTATGGCAGCAATACTGTTCTTCCGACGATAGAGAACGGGCTTGGATGGGGGCGCGAAGGATACACGTTTATAGGATGGATGACCAGTTCGGAGAGGGCGGCAGGCGGCAGCAGGATATGGCGTACGGACAAGGGGGTGACCACAACGCCTGTCCCAGCCGGGAAGACGCTGGGCATTTATGCAGTCTGGGCAAAGAACGACAGTACAGATGTTAATGAGCGACCCTTGGTGTGCGCAGGAGCGGACTGCGCCATTGATCTGACGCCTGTTCCTGTTGTTCGCACAGTTCAAGCTATCGCCTATTTCGACGATGGAGACTTCGCTGTTGTCGAGGCGAGCATTGAGAGTGACGGCTTCATGGTTGTCGAGCTGGAAGGCTCCTCGTATTGTGGTTACGCCGTGAATGGCGTTGGCGAGCTTCTTGGCCCAGATGGCGGACTATTGGTTGTTGTAGTTTCCTGCAATTAGCCTGGTTGCGATTGCAGAAAATCAAAGGGCGCCTCCGGTTGGAAGCGCCCTGCTTTGTTGCTCAGCCGTTTGGCTGGCAATCGTTACTTGACGGTAACGATCGAGTTGAACGTACCCTGGTCGTTTGCGACGGCCTCGGCGTTCTCAGGATCGGCGCACCAGGTGCCGTCGATGACATACTTGTACTGGTAGGTGCCAGGAGTGAGCTTGAGCGTCGCCTCATAGAGACCCTGACGGGCCTTGTACGCCATCTTCTTGGCGGTCGGATCCCAACCGTTGAACTCGCCAGCCACATAGACTTCCTTGCCCTTTTCGGCATGGACAGTGAACGTAACTGTCTGCTTGGTAACCTTAGCGGCCTTCGGGGCTGCTTCGGTCACCGTCTTCTTGGCCACCACCTTTGCGGCAGGAGCCTTCTTGGTGTTCTTGATCTTCATTTCTGAAGCTTCCTTTCTTGCCATGTTGCGATTTGTTTCGCTTATATTGGTTAAATTGGCTGAATATTATCTCATATTTTTTGAAAATGTCAATGGTGAATCGTAAAAATTTTTGGTATAATGACATGCATGACCGATTCTTGGAAAGAGAAATTTGTAAAGTGGTTTACGCTGGCCCTGGTCGCTGCAGTGTTAGTGGGCGGACTTCTTGTTGCTTGGCCAACGTACAGGCGTTGTCTGGATCTTCGTCGCGCCGATGCAGATCTGTCCGATCGCATCGAGGCCAAGCGTGCCGAGATTGCAAAACTTCTCGACAATCAGCGTCGATTCAAGACAGACCCAGACTTTGTCGAGCATATAGCGCGTCAGAATCACCGCCTATTCCCTGGTGAGCTTGTGTTCCTGTTCAACGAAGACAAATGATGGCGTCTTTCCTTAGAGTAATAGTTGGTCTTGCGCTCCTTCCTGCTTGCTGGGCGTTCACTCGTGCGCTTATCGAGAGCGTTAAGGTTGCGGCCGGAGGTGCGATATTCTCCGTTGAGGCGATTTCGCTACTTGCCGGTATGGCGGCCTTCGCGTTGTGCTGGGCCACAATAAGCCATCCTGTGCGCATGTACGTTCTTGGCCATGAACTGACCCATGCCCTGTGGGGCCTGCTTTTCGGGGCGCGTCCGTCGGATGTTCGCGTCAGCGAATCTGGCGGCAGCGTCAAGCTCACTAAGACGAACATGCTCATAACGCTCGCGCCATACTTCTTCCCGTTCTATACGTTTGTCGTGATCATCGTTGCGCTTATCACGTTCGCATTCCTGCGTCCATTGCCTTTCCTTCCATTATGGATGTTCTTGATCGGATTTACGTGGGCCTTCCACCTGTTGTTTACGCTTGAGACGCTGACCCAGCGCCAGCCGGACGTCAAGCTTTATGGCCGCATCTTTTCGTGGGTGTTCATCTTTCTCGTAAATGTCGCGCTTGTGCTTGTGTGGCTGGCTTCTACGACGACGCTGACGTTTGCGCAGCTTGGCGGAATAATCGTTGAGCGCACTTTGTCGTCCTACATGACTGTCGGTGTCTTCGCTTGGCGCGGCATCGTATGGTTATGGAGCCTTTGCAAGGGAAGGCAGGCCGATGTTCCCTGACCTTGTCGATCTCGGATTCGTCCATCTGAGAACCTATGGCGCCTGCATGGCGGCAGGTTTTCTCATCTGCTGGAATTTGATAGAGCGCATTTCGGGGCGCAAGGATCTTTCGAACCTGATTCTGTCTCTCATGATCTCTGGCCTCGTTGGAAGCCGCGCCGCCTATGTCATCGAGCACTGGCAAAGCGAGTTCGCCGCACGACCGATGGATGTAATACGTGTGGATCAGGGCGGGTTGATGTTTTACGGCGGGCTTATACTCGCGATTGTCGTCTTTTTCGTCTGGTGTATTGCGAAACATGAGAGACCTCTCGCCCTGGCGGATATCTTCTGCACCGTTATACCACTGGGCCACGCTTGCGGGCGCATCGGCTGCTTCTTCTACGGATGCTGCTACGGGCGCATCTCCGACTCTCCTCTTGCGGTGTCGTTCCCCAGACATTCGCCTGCGTGGTACCAGCAGCTTAACGACGGTCTCATAGATTCCACAGCATCGGCTTCGTTGCCGGTCCTTCCGACCCAGCTCTTTGAGGCTGCCGCTCTGCTGGTTCTCTTTGCCGTTCTTTTTGCCGTCTATCGTCGCTATCGCCGCCACACCGCCGCACTGTATCTGGAGGGCTATGCCGTGATACGCTTCGGCCTTGAGTATCTTCGCGGCGACCCCAGGGCGGCCATCGGACCGTTCAGCATAAGCCAGACCATTTCCATTGTGATGATTGTGCTGGGCGCAGTTTTCTTCGTGTATGGCAAATCTCCACGTCATAATAGGTGAGGACGACTATCTCGTCTCCGAGACCGCCAAGAGGATCATCGGCGACGGTACAGGTCTTGAGATCGTGGACTCTGCGAACTCCACGAATGCCGAGCTTCAACTTGCCGACTTGCGAGAGGCGGACGCTTCGTTTTCGACGCCGCCGTTCCTCGATCCGGTGAAGGTGACGTGGTGGAAGAATGTTCGCTTTCTTCCCCAAAGCGGGAAGGGCGGACCATCCGAGGATGTCAAGGCCGCGCTCGAGAAGTTTGCGCAGAAACTTGCGTCCAGCCCATTGCCAGACAATCAGCATTTCATCATTTCAGGACCCAAGATGCTTATGACGTCAATCTTCGCCAAGACGCTCAAAGCTGCTGCGGAGATCGTCTCATTTGCAGTCGGCAAGCCTTGGGAGGCTGCGAAGAACGCAACCGTGCGCATTATAGACCTTGCCGCCGAAATGAATCTCAAGTTCGCCCCGGGCGCAGCGGAAGCGTTCGTCTCGCGTGTTGGAACGGACTCCCGCTCGCTTATGAGCGAACTTTCAAAGATGCGCGATTTCCTAGGGAAGTCACGTCATACGATAACAGAGGCGGATGTTGCCGAAATTTCATCTCCGGGCGTCGGCGTTGAACCTGAGATATGGGCTGTTACAGATGCCATAGGAGCACGCAAGGCCGATGCCGCGTTGGATTCGCTTTCCCGCTTTGAAGGCGAGAATGGATTCGCCGTTATGATGACGAATGCCATAGAGCGCTTCTTTAGGCAAATGGTCGAACTTAAAGATGCGCAGGAGAAGGGTCTCTTCGAGCAGGCGTCCGAGGGCATGAACCCGTATGCCGCAAAGAAGATGCTGGGACATTTGAGGAACTGGACTCTTAGAGAGCTGCGCGTTGCAAGAAGCCGTTTCGTGATGCTGCGCGAAAAGGCAGTTTCTTCCTCTGGTTCGACGGATGCTCTCGTTGCGACGGAACTTCTCCGCGTC
>Ga0265298_10004062_pt1 | contig 18916 bp, 14 predicted proteins | sample AusTroGonzalo_MG_3_FD_193486 | JGI IMG/M metagenome (GOLD analysis project Ga0265298, IMG submission 193486) | Bovine rumen microbial communities from tropical cattle in Woodstock, Queensland, Australia - Gonzalo_01 | ecosystem: Host-associated > Mammals > Digestive system > Stomach > Rumen ... | reverse complement strand
TCCTTGCACTTATTATACCACAGAATGGCCTCTGGACGTTGAACTTCCTATGTTTTTGGCATTATGCAGGAGACACTATTTTATCTTCCATGGAATATATAATTCAGATTGCATTAATGTATTTAGTTTTCTGTCTGATGCATTTTGCAGTTTGGGCAGCACATGATCCTTATCATTACTACAATACAACAAATGAAAAGTGACATTGCTTCCGTACTCAATGTTTTCAATTTGTACAGGTAAATATTCTGCTGCATATCGGAATTTATCCCAGACCGGATAAGGTATTGAACAAAAAAGATCTGTGGTCTTTTTCATCTCTGAAACTCCTGCTGCATTTAATGCAGATTGACAAGATTGTGTATATGCACGGACAAGTCCGCCGGTTCCGAGAAGAACACCTCCGAAATAACGGGTTACGACTACACAACAATTAACAATGCATTTGGCTCTTATGACATTCAGAATAGGCAGGCCTGCTGTTCCGCCCGGCTCTCCGTCATCATTGTAACGGATGATTCCGCTGTTTTCTCCAATTACATAAGCATAACAGTTATGCTTTGCAGTTCTGTTTTCCTCTTTGATTTTTCTGATGAAATCAAGTGCTTCTGATTCCAAAGAACAAGGTGATGCATAACCGATAAACCTGCTTTTGTTTATCGTTAATTCTGTTTTTGAATGAACTGTAATAGTAACATATGAATCTGTCATATGATTCTGATTCGGCAAAATCCTTTTTTGCCTTTTTTGAGTATTATTCCTTCTTTTCCTATTTGTTCAGTTGTCAGCACAGCTGCAGTATCTGTGATTTTCTTATCGTTCAAAGATACTGCATTCTGTTCAATCTGCTTTCTGGCATCAGACTGGCTTTTGCATAATCCGGAAAGAACAAGCATCGTTGACAGCCGAGCATCCTGGGACAATTCAGAAGCAGATATTTCAAGAGTAGGTACATTTTCAGACATTACACCATTACCAAATAAAGCCTGAGAAGCCTTGGCGGCTTTTTCCGCTTCTTCTTCTCCGTGAACAAGCTTAGTAACTTCAAAGGCAAGAATTTTTTTGGCTTCATTTATTTCCGCATCTTTCAGTGCTCCAAGTCTGCGAACCTCATTCATAGGAAGGAATGTCAAAAGTGCAAGACATTTTTCAACATCTTTATCATCAACATTTCTCCAGTACTGATAGAACTTATAAGGGGTGGTTTTCAGCGGGTCAAGCCATAAAGCGCCAGCTTCCGTTTTTCCCATTTTGCGTCCGTCATGAGTCAAAAGCAATTGGAATGTACATGCAAAAGCTTTTTCATTTTCTTTTTTTCGTACAAGATCAGCGCCTCCAAGCATGTTGCTCCATTGATCATTACCGCCCATTTCAAGTCTGCACCCATAGCGGTGAAAGAGTTCCAAAAAATCATAGCTTTGCATCAGCATATAAGTGAACTCAAGAAAGCTTAAACCGTTTTCGGTTGCCATTCTGGCCTTATAACACTCAGCAGTCAGCATGCGATTAACAGAAAAAAGGGATCCTATATCTCTCATAAATTCAATAAAATTCAAATGTCTCAACCAATCACCGTTATTTACAATAAGAGCTTTGTCATCGTTGAAATCTAGAAAACGTGACATTTGTTTTTTTATACATTCCACATTATGATCTATTGTTTCTACGGTCATCATCTTTCTCATATCTGTCTTGCCGGAAGGATCACCGATCATAGCAGTTCCGCCGCCCATCAGAGCAATAGGTTTATGCCCGGCTCTCTGCATATGAGCCATGGCCATAATCGGAATGTAATGACCGATATGCAGGCTGTCAGCTGTTGGATCAAAGCCAACATAGAAGGTGGTCGGTTTTTTCAACTGTTCATACAGTTCATCCTCAAAAGTCATCTGCGCAATAAATCCGCGCTCCTTCAGAATATCCAGAATATGTTCCATACTTGTCAATCTCCTTTACATTTCGGATTGAATAATTTTGGAAAGAACATTCATGCCGTACTCGATTTGTTCCAGTGTGCTGTTAGAAAAATTCAGCCTGATCGTATTAAGATGGCCGCCATCAACGCAGAAATAAGTTCCGGGCACATAGGCTACTTTTTGCATAACAGCTTTTGATAACATATTGACCGCATCTATACTTTGCGGCAGTTCAGCCCAGATAAAAAGGCCTCCCTCAGGGTGGGTAAAATGAACACCATCAGGGAAATCGTTGAGACATTTAAGCATGGCGCGCATCTTGGACCCGTATTCCAGGCAAATCTGCCGAATATGATCAGGCAGAAGATTTTTCCGGATAAATTGATCGACTATTGCCTGATTCAGATTGGAAGTGTGTACATCCGTTGATTGTTTTCCTACTGTGCATTTTCTTATGATGTCTGCATTTCCGGCAATATAACCCACTCGAAGCCCGGGCGATATAATTTTGCTGAAACTGCCGAGGAACATAACCCAACCATTTTGATCAAAAGATTTGATAGAAGGAATCTGGTTACCTGTGTATCGAAGATCACGATAGGGATCATCCTCTGCAACGACTACTCCGTATTGATTGGACAATTCGGCTATTGCACGGCGCCTGTCTTCGGGAAGCGTTTTACCAGTTGGATTCTGGAAAGTCGGGATTGTATACAGCATCTTGGGATGATACTGCCTGATTTTTGCTTCCAGATCAGAGGGAATAAGACCTGAGTCGTCACTGTCAACCGGAATAAGATTTGCCTGATATAATTTCATACATTGAATATTGCCAAGAAATGATGGATTCTCAACAAGTATGGTATCACCGGGATCGATCATTGCCTTACAAAGAAGGTCCATTGCCTGTGTTGAACCGGTTACCGGAAGTATTGCAGGGATTTGTACGCCGAGTTGTGATTCAGCATAAGCCTTAAGGCTTTCCAAAAATGGAGCGTATCCTTCCGTTGCACCATATTGAAGAATGGCTTTCCCGTCTTTTTCCAGCACTTGACGGGCCAAGTCGCTGACTGTACGATCGGGGAGAGCGGCAGGTGATGGATTTCCTCCCGCAAAAGAAATCATTCCGGGCTGAGCAATGACTTTGAATATTTCTCTGATCGCACTTCCGGAAACATTATCAAATCTGTGAGCAAAATGAATTTCATGAATATCCATTGTATAAGTCTCCTTCAGCAAATAAAATAACAGCCCTCGCCGGAAGGCGAAAGCCGCGGTACCACTTCCATTTTACAGGACAATCCTGATCTTTTTGGCGCTGTATACGGCGCACCGTGTCAACCCTACTCTTAATATTCAGGCGACTGCTCCGGAATGTACTTCATTTTACCGTGCCTGTTGCCTTGCACCATACGGCAACTCTCTGTAAAACAACAGTAAAACTACTCTTCCCTTCATTGCATCAAATGTATTATGTTCGAAAACATTTAAGTTGTCAAGAGTGAATATATCTTGATAAAAAACGATTTTTCATTTATAATTTTATATCCATATGTGTGTTTACATATGGAAAACCTGTAACGGACAGATGCAGGAGGATAATGCATGGAATGCAAAGTTAAAAACGAATACGGCACAATCTATATCGCTGAAGATGTTATGCTGAAAGTAGTCGGATACGCTGCACTTGAATGCTATGGGATTGTTGCTATGTCCGGTAAAAGAGCAACTGACGGTATTGTTGAGTGGCTTGGCCGTGAAAACCTGACCAAAGGTGTTCAGATTCGTAATGTCGGTGATATGCTTGATGTCGATCTGTACATTATCGTTGAATACGGTATTTCTATTTCAGAAGTATGCAAAACAATTGTAGAAACAGTTCGTTATAAGCTTGAGAGTACAACTGGAGTCAAAGTCAGGAAAGTAAGTATTTCTGTTGAAGGAATCCGGATCTGATTTTTTATCCCAATAAGTATTTTGGAGGAATATTCCTTTGATACAGTTCAAAACAATCGACGGTTTACTTTTACGGGATATGGTCGTTGCCGGTACCGCTCTTCTGGAAAAAAACAGGGAAGCAGTGGACGCGCTGAATGTTTTTCCGGTACCTGATGGTGATACTGGAACCAATATGTCTCTGACAATGCAATCTGCCACCCGTGAAATCAACAGTAAAGAATATCTCCGGGCAGATGAAGCTGCTAATGCACTGTCCAAAGGTGCTTTGAAAGGAGCTCGAGGAAATTCCGGTGTTATTACCAGCCAGTTGCTGCGCGGATTTGCGAAAGCACTTAACGGCGTTGAAAAGATAACACCTTTGCAATTTGCGGAAGCACTTATGAAAGGTTCAGAAATGGCTTATAAAGCCGTTATGAAACCTAAAGAAGGCACGATCCTGACAGTTGCGCGAGTTGTTGCTGAGGACGCTTTAAAGCAGGCGAAAATTGCTCCCGATGATTATGACGCACTGATAAACGTAATGCTTAAAAGCGGGGAAGCCATCCTGAAAAAAACCCCCGATATGCTCCCTGCTTTGAAGCAGGCCGGGGTCGTTGACTCCGGTGGACGCGGGTTGATGCTGATATATCAGGGATATGCAGCTGTACTCAGAGGTGAAGACATTTCGTCTGCAGATTCTATGCTGGAGGATGATCTTCAGTCAGTATCAGACGATTGTCATGACTTGACTAAAGAACTCACATATACTTATTGTGTTTCTTTCTCACTTTCCATGTTCCGTGATGATTGTGACGAACACGATCTGGACTCTTTCCGTCGCCGGCTTAACCGTATTGGTGATAATGTATCTGTAAATGGTGATTTGAAACATGCTGATGTTCATATCCATACAGACAATCCCGGTTTTGCTCTTGATTATGGCGTTGAACTGGCAGAAATCAGTGATATAAAAATTGACAATCTTGCTGCCATGAAACGAGAAATGGAGCGCAACACAGAAGAAAACGATACTGTTTCTGAAGAGATAACGGAAAAAGAACCAGAAAAGAAATATGGTTTTGTTGCAGTTTCTCTTGGTGCCGGTTTTTCTCAGTTTTTCAATGATCTCAATGTTGATCAGATTGTTGAAGGCGGTCAGACAATGAATCCTTCTGTTGATGATCTTCTTAATGCAATCAGACAGATTAATGCCGAATGCGTATTTATCCTTCCCAATAATGGGAATGTGATCTTTGCGGCAAACCAGGCTGCGGAATTATCTTCCAAAGATGTTCGCGTAATTCCGACTAAAAATGTAGCAATGGGGATTGCAGCAGCAATCGCATTTCAGAATGATCTCGATCCTGATGAAAACATGCAGCGTATGAATGAAGCAGCCCAGCATGTTAAGACAGGAATGGTCACCTACGCAATACGTGACAGCGAATATAATGGAATTAAGATCAAACAAGGCGATATTATAGGACTTCATAACGGGCAGATTGAATTTTCCGGCCAATCTGTTCAGGATGTTGTAATGGAAATGATGAAAAATATCATCACAGATGAAGATGAACTGATTACTGTGTATTATGGCGCTGACGTAACGGAAGATGATGCGAGAAGTATTACTGAAGAGATAGAAAAGCAATATGATTTCTGCGACGTGGAGTATCATAACGGAGGACAACCTCTGTATTATTATCTGATTTCTGTGGAGTGATACATGGAACTGACACAACTTGATGGCATAGGTCCGGCTCGGGCTCAGGCTTTACGCGCAATGGGAATTAACTCATTGCGCGATTTGTTGTTTATGCTGCCTGTGCGCTACGAAGATCATACAACAGTATATCCTTGCAATACCAATATGGAGGGCGATATTCTTGTATGCGGCAATGTGATGTATGAACCCAGGCTGTCCTTTTTTCACGGACTGAAAAAAACGACAACTACAATTGAGGATAAATCAGGGAAAATGCCTGTGTGCTGGTATAATGCGCCTTGGATAAAAGATAAAATTCGTGTCGGTGAGCAGATATATTTATATGGTCGTTTGACTTGCAAAAATAACAAAAGATTATTACAAAACCCCAGCATAGTCACTCGGGAAGAGACGCTTGTTCCTGTATACAGATCAATGAAAGGTTTCCCGGAAAAATCATTGAGAAAACTGATTCGTTCTTCATTGGTATTGATTGATGACTGTTGTCCTGATACCCTGCCTGTTGATTTCAGAATGAAATATCATTTATGCGAATTGAATTTTGCGATCAGGCAGGCTCATTTTCCTGTAAATGAGCAAGCTCTGGAGATTGCACGAAGACGACTTTCTTTTGAAAAAATATTATTTTATCTTGTATATGTAAACCATGCAAATTCCTGGAAAACCCCTGGATATTCATTTCAGTTTTCTGAAAAAGAAACAGACAGATACTGGAATTCTCTTCCATTCACGCCAACATCAGCACAAGTCAGGGTTCTCAATGAAATTGCTTCAGACCTTAAAAAATCCAAATCCATGCACCGGATGCTTCAGGGAGATGTGGGATGCGGAAAAACAGCCGTAGCCTTTGGAGCACTTTATTTAGCGGCATCATCCGGGTACCAATCATCGATGATGGCGCCGACAGAAATCCTTGCATTCCAGCATTATGAAAATGCCAAGCAGGTTTTTAATCCATTTGGCATAAGGTGCAGACTTCTTACTGGAAGCACAAAATCCAGGGAGCGCAGAGAAATACTTCAGGAACTTAAAGAACACCGGTGTGATATTGTTTTCGGTACTCATGCTCTTATTAGTAAAGACGTAATCTATTCTAAACTGGGACTTGTCATCACAGATGAACAGCATCGATTCGGTGTAAAACAAAGAACTGATCTTCAAAACAAAGGAAAATGCGAAGGAATAAGTCCTCATGTGCTTGTCATGTCGGCTACTCCGATACCGCGCAGTTTGGCATTGGTCTTATATGGTGATCTTGATCTTTCGCTAATCAATGAATTGCCTTCCGGACGTATTCCTGTCAAAACAAGGCTTGTCCCGGAAAACAAAAGAAGTGATATGTATAAGTTTCTAAAAAAGGAAATACAAAGCGGAAAGCAAGCATATATCGTCTGTCCTTTAGTAGAAAACGATGATGATCATAAAGAGCTGCACAGTGTTAAATCTCACTTTGAACATTTGAGCAGAAATGAACTCAGCGGATTGAAACTCGGATTGATATGGGGGTCTCAAAAAACAGAAGAAAAAAGCAAAATTCTTCACGAATTCTCTTCAGGAGCTTGCGATATCCTTGTATCTACTACAGTTATCGAAGTCGGTGTTAATAATCCTAATGCGACTATAATGGTTATTGAAAATGCAGAACGCTTTGGATTAAGCCAGCTTCATCAACTGCGTGGCAGGGTCGGCAGAGGGCAGGAAGAAAGTTGGTGTTTTCTTTTTGCTGATTCTTCTGACAGACTGCGCAGTTTTTGCTCAACAAATGACGGATTTATTATTGCCCAGAAAGATCTGGAGATACGAGGCCCTGGTGACCTGATCGGTACAAGACAGTCAGGCATTTTGAGTATCGATAATGCTTTTACGGATATTCGTTTATTAGATGAAGTAACACAATGTGTTCGTGAACTGCACAGAGACGACACTATGAAAGATGCTCTTGACATAATCGAAATAGCATCTATGGAATACTTTGCGTCGAAATACCATTCAATTGCCATGAATTAAAACCAACCCGGATCAATCTTCCATCAATTCAACAAGAAGCGTATTCTGAATATCAAAGCCTCTTCTTGTCATTTTCCAATATCCGTTTTCATACAGAAGAAGGCCTGCTTTTACCATTTCAAACAATTTATTACCATAAGCTTCACGGACAGAAATACCGTGCATTTTTACAAACAGCTCTTCACTGACGCCTTTGTTCATTCTTAAACCAAGCATCATTGTCTCAAATCTTGCGTTTTTTGATTGTACAATTTCCGAATCGTGACAGGGTGTTTTTTCCAGGACTGTTTTTTTGTAAGCTAAATAGGAATCAGGGTTTTTTTTCCTAAGATAGGAAACTCCATCCGCAGACAGTTTTACATTTATCATGGATGCAGCGGATACACCCAGTCCTATATAAGGAATTTGCGACCAATAACCGATATTATGGGAGCATTCCTTTCCAGGTACAGCAAAATTTGATATTTCATACTGAATCAACCCGGATAACTTTAGCTGCTTGAGTGCAATATCATACATTTCTCTTTCCGTATCTGGTTCAGGAAGATACAGTATTCCTTTTTCTATATCATGAAACAGCGGAGTGCCCTCTTCAAGGATAAGTCCGTAAACACTGATATGAGCAGGATGCAGTGAAAGGGCTTTTTCAAGTGTTTCTGACCATTGCAAAATTGTCTGGCCCGGTATTCCGAAAATCAGATCCAAATTAATATTGTGTATTCCTGCCTCATGAGCTTTCTGTACAGACTGAAAAACAGAATCATAATGATGAATTCTACCCAGAACCTTCAACAGGTCATCCTGAAAGGCCTGCATACCGATTGACAGACGGTTTATACCGTTTTCTGCTGCACAGATCAGCCAATCATTTGTTACAGTTCCCGGATTTGCTTCGCAAGAAAACTCCTTAACATTATCAAATCCATATATTTCACGCAATCCTTTAAGAAGCTTACGGAAAACAGGGGCAGGTAAAAGGGAAGGAGTTCCGCCACCAATATAAACAGTTGTAATTGGATCGTTCATTTCGGGGAGTCGCTGTCTTGCTTCAGATAGAATGATTTCCGTGTATTCTTCAAAGCATGATTCTTTTCCGACAAATGAAACAAACGAACAATACCTGCATTTTTGAATACAGAAGGGAATATGTATGTACAGTTCCATTTGCTTTCCCTCATGATGTCAGTTCTGTTTGATGTATAAACTGCCAGGTTAATAAAGTTCATATAGGGATATTGCAAAGCATAGCGAACAGTATACGCTGTGCCACCGCGCATATTGTTTAAATAGCATATACATAACGATGATTTTTCCACCATGTATCGATTGCGTGAATGCATAACACCCTGGTAATATACCTGAGAAAGAATTTTGACTTCATCAGCCTGATTTACTATATCCCTGTATATTATCTGATCGTTTACAGGCCAAAAATCCGGTTGCGAAGGGCAGGGAATTGCCAAAGACAAACGAATATCAGGTAATTTATTTTTCATTTTCAGTATTTCTTTTGCTGCAAGGGTATCAAAGCCCAAAGCTCCGCCGCAGAGAAAAGTACGATAACCATGTGCATAAGCATCACTTATACAACCGGGCAATAATGCTGTAAGATGTTCAATTTCCGAACTTGTCAATTTTCTATGTCCTGTAAAAAAAGCGGTTTTCAACATGGAAGGAGGTAAATACAGACTATAGTCCATTTTTTCAGTCCATTTTCAATACAGCAAGAAACGCTTCACTTGGTACTTGAACTGTTCCGAACTGCCTCATTCTTTTTTTCCCTTCTTTTTGCTTTTCAAGAAGCTTTTTCTTACGGGTAATATCTCCACCATAGCACTTTGCAAGTACATCTTTTCGCATTGCTTTTACTGTTTCGCGTGCTATGACTTTACCGCCGATCGCAGCCTGGATTGGGATCTCAAACATTTGTCTCGGTATGACATCTTTCAGTTTTTCAGCGATTCCTCTTCCTCTTAAATATGCCTTATCACGATGAACAATAATCGAAAATGCATCACATATATCACCGTTTAAAAGAATATCCAATTTTACGAGATCACTTTCACGGTAGTCTTTCAATTCATAATCAAAGGAAGCATACCCGCGGCTTCTGCTTTTAATCTGATCAAAAAAGTCAAAAATGATCTCATTCAATGGCATATCATAATTCAATTTAACCCGATTGCCTTCGTACTGCATATCAATGAAAATGCCTCGTTTATCCTGGCATAATTCCATGAGAGTGCCTACATATTCCTGCGGAGTATATATCACTGCATGAACAAACGGCTCTTCCATAGAAGCAATTTCAGCAACAGGAGGTAGATTGGTTGGATTATCAATCATCATTTCGTTACCGTTTGTTTTAATGACACGATAGATTACGCTTGGTGCAGTCGTCACAAGATTAAGATCGAATTCACGCTCAAGACGCGTTGTCATAATATCCATGTGGAGAAGGCCAAGAAAACCGCAACGAAAACCATAACCAAGCGCCACGGATGTCTCCGGTTCAAAAGACAGGGAAGCATCATTCATACGTAGCTTTTCCAACGCATCTTTCAAAGCCGGATAATCTGCACCGTCTGCCGGATATATACCACAATAGACCATGGGAGTAACATGCCTGTAACCCGGTAAAGGTTCATGAGCCGGATTGGCCGCATCGGTGATTGTATCACCCACACGTGTATCACGAACGTCCTTGATGGAAGCAGAGACATAGCCAACATCGCCTGCCCGCAGTTCATTGCATGGACTATAACCAGGATTGAAAATACCTGTCTCCACTACGTCAAATTCGCTTCCTGTGGCCATTAACCGCATTTTCATACCAGGACGAATTGTGCCATCCATGATTCTTATAAAACAGATTGCACCTTTATAATTGTCGTAATATGCATCAAAAATCAATGCTTTCAACGGTGCGTCAGGATCTCCTTCGGGCGGCGGAATGTGTTTGACGATTGCTTCCAGTACATCTTCCACATTTAATCCTGTTTTCGCGGAAATGCAAGGAGCACAAGAAGCATCGAGACCAATTACATCTTCAATTTCTTTCCTGACTTCTTCTGGCCTGGAGGAAGGCAGGTCAATCTTATTGATTACGGGAATGATCTCCAGATTGTGTTCGAGTGCCATATATACATTTGCGAGCGTTTGCGCTTCAATACCCTGAGTAGCATCTACAACAAGGAGCGCACCTTCACATGCAGCAAGGGCTCTGCTGACCTCATATGTAAAGTCAACATGTCCTGGTGTATCAATCAGATTAAGAATATATTCATTTCCGTCTGCAGCACGATAAAGCATATGGACTGCTTTACTTTTAATAGTGATACCTCTCTCTCTTTCAAGCTCCATACTGTCAAGGATCTGTTCCACCATCTCACGTTTTTCGAAAACACCTGTTTTTTCAAGAATCCTGTCTGCAAGAGTACTTTTTCCGTGGTCTATATGTGCAACAATGCAGAAATTTCGGATTCTTCTCATATTATTCGGCATTTTGTCCTCCAGATTGAACGACCTTATGTCCAAGTTTATTTTCTGTACCATGAATTAAACGGCTGATATTGGCATGATGTCTTGCCACGCACATGATCATCAGAATGAAAGCCCATACGATTACACATGCATTGCCTTGGCTGAACCAGAAAGAAAGTCCGGCAAATGAAACGACCAAAAGCATACTTCCAAGTGAAATATAACGAAAAAGAGCAATGACAAGAATAGTTAAAGCGATGCATATTAAAGCTGGCACAGGATAACAGAAAAGCATAACCCCCCCGGTAGTGGCTACTCCTTTACCGCCCCTGAAACCAAAAAACACCGGCCAATTATGACCTATCACACAGCACAGGCCTGCCAGTAAAGCAGCCATATGAGATCCGCATATCATCCTGGCTATCAAACATGAAAGAACCCCTTTAACCGCGTCAATGAAAAAAGTAATCAAGCCATATTTCCAGCCCATTGTACGCTGAACGTTACTGGCTCCTGTGCTTTTGCTTCCAACTGTATGAAGGTCAGGCCCTTTCCCGATTTTTGAGATAATGATTCCGCCTGAGATAGATCCAAGAAGATATGCAATAATGCAGGCAATGATTAATTTGATATAGAAAGTCATCATCAACCCTCCTTTTTCTTTTCCCGCATCACAAAACGGATCGGAGTTCCTTCCAGCACAAATGATTTCCGGAAAAAGTTTTCCAGATATCGTTCATAGGAGAATATCATCAGTTTTTCTTCATTAACAAATAAAACAAATGTAGGAGGCTGTATATCACTTTGCGTAGCGTAATAAATCTTAAGGCGCTTTCCCCCCTGAATAGGTGGCTGAAGGGAATTTGTTGCATCATTTAATACATCATTCAACACACCGGTTGTGATTCTGCGGCAGGCTGTAGCATACACTTCTTTGACACGTTTCAGAATGGTCTGAACTCTTTGGCCGGTCTTTGCAGATACAAAGAGAACCGGCGCATAATCCATAAACTTCAGGTCATTGATAACCTGTTTTTTATATTGTTCAAATGTTCCAGTTTCTTTTGTCAGTTGATCCCATTTATTTACGATAATAATGACAGCTTTTCCTTCATCATGAATAATACCTGCGATCTTGGTATCCTGTTCAGTTACTCCGTCATTGGCATCGATCAATAAAAGCGCAACATCACAGCGGCGTATAGCCGCAATGGAACGTAAAACACTGTATCTTTCAAGCGACTCATCTTCAATAGAACGTTTTCTTCTGATCCCTGCAGTATCAATGATATTGAAAACAGTTCCTTCTTCATCTTTATAAGCAGAATCTATCGCATCCCTTGTTGTACCTGCTATATCGGATACCATTGTACGTTTTTCACCTAATATCCGGTTAGTTAATGAACTTTTTCCGACATTCGGTCTGCCGACAATCGCAAGTTGTATCGGCTTTTGTAAATCATCATCTGAAGATTCAGTATTTTCAGGGAAATAAGAGACAAGATGATCAAGCAGATCGCCAAACCCGAGCATATTGACACTGCTGATTCCGATAGGATCACCAAGTCCAAGTTCATAAAACTCATATAATTGATCATTGAGTCCAAGATAATCTACTTTATTTACAACTAATAAAACTGGTTTGGATGTCTTTCGAAGCATATTACAGACATCTTTATCATCCTCTGTAAGTCCGTCACGCGCGTCTGTAAAGAAACATATCACGTCTGCCAAATCCATGGCTATCTCAGCCTGTTCACGCATCTGACTCAGTAAGGCATCATCACTGTGCGGATCTATTCCTCCCGTGTCAATAAGGGTAAACTGCTTACCAAGCCATTCAGCGTCAGCAGTAATCCTGTCCCGAGTAACACCGGGTACATCGTCTACTATACTGATTCTTTTACCGGCCATTTTATTAAAAAAAGTTGATTTACCAACATTAGGACGCCCCACAATTGCTACAAGCGGTTTAACCATTGGAATCCTCCATTCCCCATAAGGCACGGATCAGAGATTCACCATTATTACGAACAACCCTGATTTGTTTACCTAATGACTTCCTTACATCATCGATCGTAGTATCATCGAGAAAACGATCAGTCCCTTCTCTTAACATTGTATCACAGAGAAGTATTTGATCACAATTAATATCTTTGAGTTGCTCAATCAGATCGCGGCCGACAATCAGTCCTGTAACAGTGATTGATTCTCCAAAAAAAGTATTATGAATCGCTATTACTGTGGTTTTTGTCTTGGGAGGAGCATAACGTGAAACGATTTTCTGAATAAAAGAATGCGCGGATACACCTGTTGGAATCAGAAATGAACGTGGGAAGGGTTCAGAAGGCATTTCTGCTTTCATATAATCAAAAGCTTCATTGCATTCTTGTTCAAGCAGGCGAAGCATGCCAACGCCATTTTCAATCTGTGGATAATCTTCATAATACTCATTGGCTGGTATTTTTTCGTGGCAGAGGCAATAAAATTCATCAGACGGGTAAACAAAACGCGTCCCAAGATCTTTTAAAAACCGATCCTGATATGTGTTTACCAGGCGAATCACTTTATAGGCGGAACCGGAATCAAACCGAGTCAATTTGAAAAGATTATCACGATGTTTTGTTAATCCCACAGGGACAATGGCAAGAGACTGCGAACAGGGATATAGAGAGGCGAGATCCTCAATTGTTTTTTCCAGAATTAAGCCATCGTTCACACCGGGACATAGAACAACCTGAGCATGAAACTGCAAACCATGGTCACGCATACGGTTTAACCTGTCCATCAGAGAACCGGCAGATGGGTTGTGTAACATACGGCACCGGATATTCGGATCGGTCGCATGAACAGAGATATAAAGAGGAGAGGCTTTTCTGGCCAGTATACGGTCGAATTCTTTTTCATTAACATTTGTCAGCGTGACATAGTTTCCCATCATCATACTGAGGCGCCAGTCATCATCTTTTATATAGAGTGTGTCGCGCATGCCATCAGGCAGCTGATCCACAAAGCAAAAAATGCATTTATTCCGACAATGACGGGGTTTCATGGATTCGGTTTCGTCCAGGCAAAGTCCCAGGGGTTCCCAATCCGTTTTAATAATCTGTATATTTTTTATATCCTGACCGCTTAATACCTGCAAATGAAGTGTATTCAATGATGTTAGCGCCTGATAGTCTATCTCATCGATGATTTCTTCGCCATTTACTGATAACAGTATTTCACCAGGAAGGATACCGGCTTTTTCTGCTGGTGAACCGGCAGAAACTGCATAGATCCTGACGGACAAAAAAACACCCCTTACAAAAAATATAAGATTATTATGCTTTTTTGATATATTATTGTCAAGGAAGACATTGATCGGGAATGATGATCCCAAAGAGGATGAGATCCTTTCGATTTTTTACTGTCGATGCCACAGTTGTTTTTTTATTCTGATGATGTTATGATTTGCGAGTATTATAGTCATGGATGAAAGGATTGTATCATGGCGCAGGCAAATGATATTGCAATTGATCTCGGTACATCCAACATAGTTATCTACATGAAAAACAGAGGAATTGTTTTCCGGGAACCATCTGTTGTGGCTGTTGACAGGGAGACACAGCAGATCATTGCTTTCGGTATTGAGGCATACAGAATGATCGGCAGGACACCTGCCAATGTAAATGTAGTTCGTCCTTTAGCACAGGGAGAAATGCTTGACTATGATCTGACATGTGCCATGCTTCGCTTTTTTGTTTCATCTGTGATCGGCAGACATCTGATAGCACGTCCGCGTGCAGTCATGTCTGTTCCGACCGGCGTTAAGGATCTGGAAAAAAAGGCGCTTATCAGCGCTATGTTTGATGCAGGTGTACGCAGAACCCAGCTGCTTGATAAAAATATTGCTGCCGCTCTTGGTGCTCAGGCAAATTTTCTCGGTCCTTACGGTTCATTAATCGTTGATATTTCAGCAGGATGTACAGATTTAGCGGTTTTATACAACAGTTCAGTTTCCGTTATCAGTACCGTACACATCGGAGGCGACCATTTTGACGAAGCAATAACCCGGTATTTAAGAAAAAAATACAATATGCTGATTGGCGAGAGGACGGCCGAACAGATCAAAATCACCCTGGGAGGGGCTATACGCAGAGATCCGCCAGTAGTTATGGATATAACAGGCAGGAATCTTATTTCGGGCCTTCCAAAGACGATGAGTATTGAATCAGATGAGATTTATGAATCCCTGCTGGATCAGGTCAATGACCTGATCGAAGCGGTTCAGGTTGTTGTTGAAAAGACGCCTCCGCAACTTGCATCTGATATCTTTGACAGCGGTATCATCCTTACAGGAGGCGGGGCCCTCCTCTACGGACTATCAGAAGCAATAAGTTCAGCGCTGAATATTTCATGTCAGGTGGCTCAGGAAGCCAGAGATTGTGTGGTCCTTGGCTGTGCCAGAGTCCTGACTGATCCTTCCGGTATGAAACATCTACTTGCTTCTGGTTAAGAAAAAAGCAGATGGGCACAAGCTCATCTGCTTTTTTCTTAATGTTTCAGTCCACAGGCGGTATCGATCCCGGCTGCGCCTACCAGTCCGAGTCTTTCTGCCGCTTCTTCCCTCATTTTGTATTTCAGAACTTTTCCGGCTGCATTCATCGGAAAAGAATCTACAAACTCAATATACTGGGGAACTTTATGACGTGCCATGTGAGATTGTATGTATGCTGTCATTTCTTCAGATGTAATATGTTGATCTTTCTTCAAAATGATGCAAGCCATAACAGCTTCTCCGTATTTAGCATCGGGCACACCAATAACCTGAACATCCGCTACAGCCGGATGTGTATAAATAAACTCTTCTATTTCTTTTGGATATATATTCTCTCCTCCGCGGATGATCATATCTTTCAGGCGACCGGTAATCAGATAGGTACCGTCAGGATTTCTTCTAGCCAGATCCCCTGAATGAAGCCAACCATCAGGATCGATTGCCTGATTTGTTGCTTCAGGCATTTTATAATAACCCTTCATGATATTATAACCCCTGGAACAAAATTCACCATCTTGTCCGTCCGGTAATTCTTTTCCGGTTTCAGGATCGATAACCTTTGTCTGTACATACGGAAAAGAATAACCTACAGTTTCAGTACGAAGGGACAGGGGATCTGTCCAGGCTGACATCGTGCTTCCCGGAGAAGATTCAGTCTGTCCGTATACGCTTACTATTCCGGTCATATTCATCTCATCAGGCTGCGCTGCTCTTTTCATCAATTCCGGAGGACAGCCTGACCCAGCCATAATGCCTGTTCTCATATAAGAAAAATCCGTTTTGCGATAATCTTCATGATTAAACATTGCGATAAACATTGTAGGAACACCATGGAAGCAGGTAATTCTTTCCTGATTAATACATGCCAATGAGTTTTTTGCTGAAAAATAGGGAAGAGGGCAAAGCGTTGTACCATGCGTCATGGATGCAGTCATAGCAAGTACCATTCCAAAACAATGGAACATCGGCACCTGTATCATCATTCTGTCAGCTGTCGACAATCCCATACGGTCACCAATGCATTTTCCGTCATTAACAACATTGTAATGTGTAAGCATAACGCCCTTGGGAAAACCTGTTGTACCGGATGTGTATTGCATATTGCATACATCATCAGGTTTAACACGTTGAGCCATTTCATTCAATTTTTCAACCGGGACAGAATCAGCGCGTTTCATTGCTTCCTCAAAAGTCAGGCAACCCTGTTGAACATAACCAACAGTGATGACATTTCGAAGAAAAGGAAGTTTCTTACAGTGAAGGGGAGAGCCTGCTTTGGTTTCACATATTTCAGGGCAGAGCTGATTGATGATTGATCTGTAATTGCTGTCCAGAGCACTTTCTATCATGACCAGCGTATGTGTATCACTCTGACGAAGTAAATACTCAGCTTCATGGATCTTGTATGCGGTGTTTACAGTAACAAGAACAGCGCCGATTTTGGTTGTGGCCCAGAAAGTAATATACCAGGCCGGTACGTTTGTTGCCCAGATAGCAACTTTGGATCCTGATTTAACGCCCATGGATATCAGTGCCCGGGCGAAACGATCAACATCTTCTCTGAATTCAGTGTATGTACGTGTATAATCCAATGTCGTGTATTTGAATGCATATTGATCGGGAAACTCTTCAACCATTCTATCCAGAACACGTCCAAAAGTCAGATCAATAAGTTCATCTTTTTTCCATATATATTTTCCGCTGCCATCATGATTGAAATACAGACTTTTCTTTTTTCCCCGCGGATTATCAAAGCGTCTCATGTAGTTAAGGAAGTGCGGGAATATAATCTCACGATCCGGAAGATCCTTTATCCATTCTGTTTTCCATTCCAAAGATATAAATCCATTATAATCGATGGACGATAAAGCATTCATCATTCCCTTTATAGGAAGGGAACCTTCACCGATCAGGTTGTATGTTCCGTCATCATTCGAATCACGAAGATGAACATGTTTGACATATCCACCCAGATTTCTTATTGTTGCATCAGGATTTTCATTAAAATCACGATAAGGATGATGCATATCCCAAAGCGCTGCCAGATGATCCGAGGCATAGCTGTCCATTCGGTCCCTCAGTTTTTTGGTATTTGCGTAAATTCCGACAGTCTTAAGAAGTATACAGACATCAGTTTCTTCGGCTTTTTTCAGCAGGATAACCAAATTGTCCGTAATCTGTTGATCATCATCATGAAGCACACTGAAAGCAACATACGGCGTTTTGACAGATGAAGCTGTTGCAAATAAATAATCGATATGATTTAAAGTCTCGTCAGACATGGAAATGGACAGATCTATGGAAGTATCAAAGCAAGGGATAATCAGACCCTTTTTTTTCATATCCCGGATTGTTTCATTCTGTCTATATGTATGAAATGCACCTCCGCGTCCGGACAATGAAGGATACTCCTGTATGTTATATGGTTCAATTCCCTGAAAAGCCATATCTACAGCATCCTGAACCTGTTTTTCCCAGCTCAATGTATTCCAGCCTCGTGTTGTAAATGAGAGATTCATGCATCTTCCTCCTCGTACACGATCTTGTTTACAGCATTGATATAAGCCATAATTCCAGCACCCACGATGTCGGTGGAAATGCCTCGACCTGAATACAATTTACCTTCCCAACGCAGTTTAACAATTGTTTCTCCCATAGCTTCACGACCCTGTGTAACAGATTGAATCTGAAAATCTTCCAGTTCAAAATGACGTCCTGTAGCCTGCTCTATTGAATTGAAAGCAGCATCAATAGCGCCATCGCCGGAAGCGATTCCGGATATTTCCTGATTACGATACTTTAGTTTCATCTGGGCCATAGCGCCTGTTTGATTTCCTGTGCTGATGATATATCTTATGTCATAGTAAGCAGGAGGGACTTGCATAGCTTCAGCTGCAATGATAGCTTCCAGTTCTTTCAAAGTAACTGTTTCTTTTTTTTCGGCGGTTCGACAAAAAGAATCAAATACTTTTTGCTGATCTTCCTTGCTCAGGTCATAACCTAGGGATTCAGCGGCATGCATGATGGTATCTATCGTATCATGAACATTCAGGAGAATTGTTGTATCATTGTGATCAAAATCAGGATTCAAGATATGGGGGGTCATTCCGGAAGGATGACAAATCAATTGTATCTGAGCTGTTATACGCCGAAGTTGTTCTGTACCCACATTTGTATAAACCCCGATTGATCCTCCTTTAACATGAAGTATCCTGACAATATTAGGAAGTGAAATGGAATTACCTCCATATATTGCCGCCTTGATTTCTCTGACCCCTGAACGGATTGCTGATATAGCGCCGGCAT
>Ga0265298_10004061_pt1 | contig 18917 bp, 36 predicted proteins | sample AusTroGonzalo_MG_3_FD_193486 | JGI IMG/M metagenome (GOLD analysis project Ga0265298, IMG submission 193486) | Bovine rumen microbial communities from tropical cattle in Woodstock, Queensland, Australia - Gonzalo_01 | ecosystem: Host-associated > Mammals > Digestive system > Stomach > Rumen ... | reverse complement strand
TATATTTAGATTGTCGAGCAAAGAAATCTGTCTTTGATAACTTAGGATGTCCCAACTGAAACAATGATTGGATTAACATTCTTGATGGAAGTGAGTAAGTGCTTGATGTATACGAAGTTATGAGGTCTGGCTAGAACCCATAATCTAGTTGTGTGGTTGGAACAACTCACCGTTGAGCAATGCTACCACTACGGGTAATAGCTTTTATAGATATTATGCGCAAGTAGCTGCGTTGAAACGAAGACAAGAAGCTCACCGCATTTATGCGGTGGGTAGTTCACATCAAATCTACAATGGAATGTGTCCCTAGCAAGACTTTCATAGAAGTCAATTTCAAGACCCGATGCGAGTGCCCCATCCACATCCGATTCACCGACAAGGATGTTTCGGTCATCGGGGATTACGGATGTTGGGTCTTCAAGGGAAGCATCGTGAACCCCTACAGGTTCTTTTGCGGGAACCACATTAACCCCGATTATTGGGCAGAGAAGTTGGAGGCTGCACCCCGCCATTATTGGGACAGGGGCGTGGATGAAGACCTGCTGAAAAAGACCCTGCTTGAAGACTATGCGGATTACGGAGTAACCAAAGAAGATTTGGAGTATCTGTGTGCTGACAGGGATTCTATTGAATCTTGGGGCGATGTCTTGATAGACTTGAATGACGAAAAAGGTTGGGGCATTGAACACGAAGACCTGTGGCATACGGTTACGGGATGCAAGGCGGTGGACTGGTGCTATCTCCAAGTCTGTGAACTTGTGCAGGCTGCATCCAACTACCTGCGGGACACCCAACAGGGGATATTGAAATGATAATGCGGGTCATTACCTTTGTGAGTGACGATGGCTACAATGTAGATGTCACAGGCGAGTTCGTGGAACTGAAAAGCGAATACCATTCTAACAAGTATGGAACACGACCGCAGGGTAGCCCCTTTAAGCACTTCTTGGTTATCGGCACTACCAAGGTGGATGTGGCTGATGTGGAAATGATATGTTGCCCTTCCCTGTTGCCCGATGATGGGGTATTGTTTAGGCGGGATGACCCCAAGCGGGTGTCCTCTCTATTGTCCCTCCTGCATAAGACTCTAGGGGTCTAAAAAAATTCAAAAAAAAATTAAGAATACCTATTGACAATCAATAGGTATTTTGTTATATTGTAGGCAGGAAAGACAACCACTTTCAACCGAGGATATACCGATGCCCACAATCAAGTCCATCAATAAGGCTCTCGCCCCTTACCACGTTGAGTTGGAGAAGGGCGAAGGCTACTTCTACTATGTCTATGATTTTGGGGATAGTTTCGCAACGGAGTCTGTCTATTGCTCCCACCTGTCGGAACTCTCCAAGCAGGATTGGGTGGACGGTGGCATCGCTTTCGCAAAGAAAGTAGAATCCGACAAAGAAGACTAACTCCCGATAACCGAGGATTCCAATGTCCAAGAATAAGAACAAGCCGAAGAAGGTTGAAGAAGCAGTGAACCCCATCGTGTTCGGGTGCAACGCTCTCGCAGACAAGATGTTTGATTTCGCTACCAAGATGGCTACTAGCTCTCTTGTGGATAGTTATATGAAAGACCTCATAGACACCCATAAGATTACAGGAGAGGTTCCTAAAATCTCTGCATTCAAGCAGGCTCGTGACAAGGATGCCCTTAATCGCAAGCGTCGTCTCAAGGTCATCCCGCTTACTCTCCACGCCCACGAAGAAGCGACAGGCGAGACCATCACGATTCCTAGCGAATGCAATATGGGCATCAATGAATGGCTCTGTAATTCCTATGTGTTCCCTAGTGCATCCTGCCGAGTCCGCAAGTTGTCCGAGAGGGCTACCCGCTTTCTGCTTTCCCTCGGTGCCCCGACCAAGGACATCCGCAGGGATTACCGAGAACACCTGTATAACTCTGCCTTGGCTTGTCCCGAAGAAACGGTGCAGCAGGGAATCAAGGGTCGCTTCTACGAAGAACTGATTGAACTCCCCATCAATGCCCACACCGAATACATCTACTTGATTGCATCCACCGAAATGTGTCTTGTCCTCCATCGCAGGGACCCGAAGGTTGGGGAGAATGAATACTTCAACATCCCGATTCATCCCATCCTGCGTGAACAGGAAATGAAGGGTGCATCCCTTGAATACGATGAATCCTACGATAATTGGGAAACAGGGAACCTGTTTGATGTGGAGGCTCTGTTGGCGAACCTGTGGGTTGCCGAAACTCTCCGCACCTGCGAGATTTGTCCGGAACCCGACTACTCCCGCCACGCATCCGATAAGCCTGTGATTCTCGCAGGCAAGAAGCCCTTGAAGCATTCTGTAGCCTATCGCTATGTTCACATTACGGACGAGACTTGGAAGAAGTACGAGAGTGCTTCGCAGTGTGTCCGAGAACAGAAGAACTTCAATGTCGCTAGTTGGTATGTTCGTGCCCACTATGCTAGGATGCACGGCAAGACGGTTCTTGTCAAGGCTCATTATGCCTACAGACGCAAGGGTGCGGTGAACGGCACCGCTCCTGTGGATTACATTGTTTGATGGGGGTTTTACTTTGGCTTCAATACAGAAACAACTTGCAGATAAATATATTGCGGAGGGCAAGGAAGTCCCCCGATACCTTCGGGCATATGTCACCGATGATTACAGGATGCAACACGGTTACGCAGTCAAGGAGTATCACTATCGCCTCGGCAGTGACGAGTTGTGGCGAAGGGGTGTGATTCTCTCCAAGTTGGCTTTAGAGGCTGTGTCTGCGGGTGCAGATGGCATCAAGAATGATGGCAGGATGTGGAGCGAAAAAGAAAAGTTCCTGTACGGGATTTATTCCCTCGCAAGCAAGTATTGGAAGTTCCTTGCCTATAAGGTCGCAGACTACGAGGAAGCACAGGAACGACAAAAATGCAAATTATTTTAATAATACCTATTGACAGTGATTAGGTAATTAGTTATATTTGGGGTATCAAGGACAACCACTTTTAACCGAGGATAGCCAAATGAATTGGAACACCTTCATATTCAAAATCAACATCGGACTTCACAGGGGTCGTGCATATTGGGACCCCCGCTTGCAGAAGACCATTTCCACTCCCGATTGGCGTAGGGTGGAAGAAGAATTTATTGATGTTGTGTGTGCCCCCGACATTACCGCTGCGGAAAGACTCGCCCACATCCACGCCATTGAATATGGCATCGCTAACGATTGGGAAGGGGTCTGCGTTTGGCGTGTCATCGGTGAACCCATCAAGGGCGAGGATGACATTGATTCCTTCCTTGGCAAGTGGGAAAACTATTAAGAGGTCACAGATGAAATCTTTTAGAACCATTGCAAAGAAGATGCCCCGCATCTATACCCACAAGGGAGAGAAGTGGTGCAAGTTTATGGATGTCTTGGATATAGTCACATCCCTAGCCAATGCACATTCCCGTGAAGTCACGCAGGCAATCCTTAAAGCGGTGAAGCCCTACTCTATGGAGCGTGACCGCAGGGATGACCGCATCCTTCGGGCGATGCAGATTGTCGCCAAGGTTCACACAGAATTGGATAGAGCCTGTAAGTTGGTGGACACCCCGACAGGCACCGTCAAGGCAAGATTGAATTACATTAACGGCAAGGAGTACAAGTAATGACCTTTGAAGAAGTATTGAACAATCGCCCGACCGCTTACGATTACTCCCGCAAGAAGTGGAACCTGCTGTCGGATGTGGATGCCTTTGTCGCATCCCTCAAGGAAGCCCACGAACAGGAACTCAATGCCCTGCGTGAAAGTTACCTCGCCAAGATTGGTGATATGGAATTGGCTCACACCCGACAGACCGACCGAGCCTTGGACTACAGGTTGCAGAGGGATTGCCAAATGGTGAACATCGCAGAACAGGCTAGTAACCTGTTGAAGCACTTGGTAGCGGTAGTGGACCCTCGTGGGGAAGTCAAGCGACTTCTGCGACAGGAACAAGAAGAAAACACCTGCCACTTGATGCAGGAACTCTTGAACGGTTCCATCGGCAACTGTTTCACTAGGGAAGAAATTAAGGATATGATTGAATCTATGGCACCCCGCAAGGAGGAAGCATAAGATGGCAGAACGCACCGATATTGTAGATAGGGCTATTGCTACGGTGGACCAATATAACCAAATCTGTGCCTCCTTACAGAAGGTTATTCAGTCCACGGCTGCTACATCTGTGGACTGCCCTGTTATCTCGCAGGTCTTTCCCGAAATCAATGAAGGCGACCCTTCACAGAATACCCTGTGCTTCGGGTATTATCCTTACAGGGGTTCCCGAACCGAACGCTACATCCACTTGACCCGTGAGGAATTGGAAAAGGCTCTAGTTTAACTTATTCACCAAAGAGGAATATCAAATGACCATCAAAGAACTCATTGACAAACAAGAATTGTCTTCGGGCACCAACCGCTTCTATGGAATCCAAGCGACTGTGCGAAAGTTCCTGTTTTTCAAGAAGAAGTACACCGCTATCAATTCCATTCGGGAGAACACCCCTATGAATGCCTGCAAGGAGGTGATGTCGCAGATGACTCACGCAGAGCGGGCGAAGGCTACCTACAGGGCTTTTATGGTTACTGTAGAAGTGTACGGATGGTGCGGGGGCAAGCCTAGCTGTACGATTGGCGAACCGTCTTGGTGGCATAAGTGGGACTACAAGACCCTTACTGAAAAAGCGAAGGGATGGTAAAATTTTTAATTTTACCTATTGACACTCACTAGGTAATTTGTTATATTTTGCACAGGCAACCTATTTAACCGAGGATGATTATGAATCGCTCACAGATGTATAGTCTCGCATTGAACAACTATGTTCAAGGGAATGTGAAGTTCCTTGATAAAGATGGCAAGTTCCACGATTTAGGTAGTGCGTACACCGCATCCGACAAGTTTGTGTTCGTGGAGGGCGAAACCCCGATGCCCCGCCATCACCTGTGCAATATGTTGGAACTTGAAGAAGGCGAATCGCCCAAGCACACCAAGGCTCCTGTAATGTTCGTGACCCGTAAGCGGGGCAAGGACATCTTCCACGAAATCAAGAGTTCCTATATGGACGGCAACGACTTGGTGCTTGCAGAATCCGAGGGTATGCAACGCTCGCAGGTGAAGACCTTTGAACAGGTTATGGAAGAACTCCCCGATGAACAGTGCCTTGAAGACGAATGTTGGTATAAGTCCTCCGACATCCGAGAGTTCCTTGTGAAGTTGAAGGCAGCACACGAATCGGATATGTCCGAACTCAAGAAGACATTGGGCGGTGGTAGCTCTTATGCAAAGACGCTCCGACAGAAGGTCTCGGAAATAAGCAAGGGGATGTCCAATGGCTGATAGGGTTATCACTCTTGAATTGAACCTTGACGAGTTCCGATGGCTCAAGAACCGAGTTACGGAAAAGTTGGAGTTCTATTCACAATGCAAGCATCTTAACTATGTAGAAGGTAAGGCTCTTGGCAAGTCCATCCGAGAAAAGATGGAAACTGCCGAGTGGGGCGAAACCTTTGGAGATTAAGACTATGGAAGAAACTGAAAGAACATACGATTGGAAATCCCGTTGGGAGGACAAATGCTTTGAATATCTCAAGGAATCCCCGGAGCCGTTCCATACGTGGTGGAAGGATAACTTTGAGGAACCCGAAGAACCGCAGGAGCCGATGTCTGCAAAGGAAAAACTTGAACAGGCTGAATTTGTTGAATGCGAGGTCGTGGACGCCACACCTATGGTTCTCGGCTACGCCCATTAAGGAGAGTGCCTTATGAGTTCCGCAGGATTTCACAAGTTCAAGGATGTCCCCTTGGAGAAGGTTGGACCGCTATGGTTTCGGGTTAAAGCGAATACTACGGTTAAGGTGGACGGCGAAAAGGCTACCCGACCGATTACCAAGAAGATGGCTTCGCTTGATTTTGCGATGGCTTACGCCAAGTCCGCATTGGAAGCCTACTCTTGGGCGAAGGTTGAAATTGTCCCGATTGATGAACCGCTCTATAAGTTTTCTGTAACTATTTCTAAAAAGTGAGGACTTTATGGCATTCCCAAAAGGATATGGATTTTACGGCTCTTGTGCGTTTTGCCCTCGTAACAAGGATTGCGACCAAGGTAGGCACTGCAAGATATTTACCAACTTGAAGCCCGCAGGTTCTCACAAGAAACCGAAGATTGTTTTGCAGACCGACAAGGAAAACTACACGGCAGGGGACCTGCTCTTGCGGGGCATCGTGTGGACTATGCGTTTTGCTGTCGGTGCTTTGATTGCTTACTTTATCTACGACAGAACAAAGTAGAGGATTTTATGGAAGGAATTGAAAAAGAAACCGAAGGGATGGGAGCCAAGGACATCCCCGAAGTGGGAAAGATTTACCACGTCTTTGACGATGGTAAGATTACTTGGTCTCGCCATTTTCTTGTTAAGTGCAAGGCGGTCATCCCGCTCAAGCAATTTGCTACCGACCCGCAGTACGCCAAGGTCTACGAGGCTTGGAAGGACAGGGGGTGCGATTGGCTCTATGCGGACACTACCGACTATGTGGTTGCCTGCGAGGACATTGAGGACTCTGTGAGCGAAGGCATCCTGCGTGGCGATAGTTGGGACCGCCTGTTGTTCTACACCCGCACAAAGCATTGGGATTGGTTCGGGTTCGGCACGATGCTTGATGACGGCGTGCTTGATGTGACCCGTAAGGTGTGGATGGAGTTTCTTGAAAATGTTCGTGGCGGGGAAATGTACGAATACAAGCCCGACACCATCGCTGAAATTGAAGAAGCCGACAAATACTAGGAGAATCAAAATGAGAGCATTTCCGACTGTACTGAAAAAACTTATTGACCTTGCAGAAGACAAGGAATTGAAGGAATCCTTGAACAAGGTTATGGTGGATGCGAGTTTCACCGCACCCGAAGCCCTGTGGGACATCCGAGGCGAACAGGTGGCTGTTCTGCTCAATGACTACCTGTCTAAAGGCACAGGTCGCAAGGACGAATGGTTCGCCAAGGTTCTTGCCGAATACTCTATGCAACCCCTCGCAGAAATCCGAGCCTACCAGGAGTCCTTAAAATGAATTTCGGTGATATGGAAAAAATGGTCTTTGCTTTGCAGGCGATGGGCAAGCCCATCCCTGTGGATGGAAAAGACCCCTTTGCCTCAAAGTATGGCAGACCCTTTACGGAATCCGAGAAGCATTGGCACAGGATTCTCTTTGGCAACATCAAATAGGAGAAACATCTATGGCGTTCTAGGCATAGAACTATTGATTTATTGGTATAATCGTGCTATATTTGATATAGCAAGTCATTAGGTTTAAGTACGATTAGCATATGAGCGAAGGAAGCAAACAGGCTATTCATTAAGTGTTTAAACCCTAGTGACGGGCTATAAGAATAACCCACGATTCAAATAGTGGATTTTCTTGCGTAGAGATATGCTCTTTTGTAGGCTAATCCATATAAACGTTAAACAATTCTTATATAGGTTAGACATTTGATTAGCATTATCAAGGAAAGCCGACAGGATTTTTCTTTCCTGCTCAAGTTACACCACCTCTCCCCCGAACAGAAAGCGGACATTGCATCCGCTATCGGTGCCGAGGGCGATAGCGACAGTTACGATTGCGGGGATTACCTGTTGGTCATCCCGAACGATGACTTTACCACCTTTGACAAGATGTCCAAGGTCATCCGTTCCCTTATGGACAAGTATGGCGAGCGGGCACCCGATGTGAATGAAAGTTGGCACTACAAGTTTGAAGACTTGAAGCCCCTGTTCGCATCCGAGATTCAAGGTGGGATGGACCCGAATGACGAATACTATCCCCGACAGAAAGTGGATGATGCCATCTGTAAATTGGATGCCCACCGCCTGTACTTTGATACCGACCGCAAGTATTATATGAAGCAATACGATAAAACCCTCAAGCGTTGGATGGATTCCGAGAATCGCCTGCTTCATAGCAACTACAGGCGTAGCTGCCGTATCTTAAAGGATTGTCGCAGGAAACTGTTGGAATGGCAGAACATCCGCATCATCTTCCATAAACCGGAGGCTCTTGAAGTAGCTAAAGCTAAAGTAGCCCTGTGGAAGAAGTGGGAAGCCCGATGGCAGGAAATTGCCAATCGCTTCGGAGGAAATTACGATGGCTAAACATTTCATTTGGGGGTTCTTGTATTGGGCAAGGACAGGAAAGCGTAGTTATGGCTATGTGATGTCCAAGCGGGACTACCACCACGCTTTAGACAAATACAAGATGGAGCAGCGACTGAAAACCGAAAAGAAAGAAATGGAGGACCGCTAGTATGGTATTGAACTGCAAGGATGGCACCCTTGAACTTGATGAACAAATCTACGAGGAATCTTGTTTGGTGCGAGACCTCGTAGACCACACACAGGATTGGATTGCTAGTCATTCCAAGGATGAAGTGCGAGACGAAATTGAAGAACTTTATTACAAGTAAGGTAGAATATCTATGTTGTTAGAAGAAGCCATTAAACATTGCGAAGAAAAGGCAAAGTGTGGTGATTCTTGCGGAACGGAACACAAGCAACTTGCCGAATGGTTGCGTGAACTTATGCAACTTCGGTATAATCGTGCAAAAGCCGAGGCGTGCGGTAGAAACGGTTTGCTTACACTTGAAGATTTGGTTCGGAGTGGATATGACCCTAACGATGTAGAACAGGCTGTGCGAGAGAGGGATGGGCTTATAGGTAGGCTTGAATGGCGAGTTCTGGATTTGGAGAAAGCCATTAGACTTGCAACAGACCCTAAATTACGCAGGGTTCGTGGAAATCTTGAACTAGCAGTAAAGATACTGAATAAATAATGGAGGTTGCTATGAGTAGTGTAGAACTTTTTGTAATATGCGGTTGTGTATTAGGCATTATTACTTTGATAGTAATTGCTATTTATCAGCGTTGCCACTACAAACATACCATAGTGGAACAGAATGATAGGATTGATTCTCTTTTTCACGATACCGAGGCATACAAGCAAGTAATAAGGTATCAAGACGAACAATTACGGAATATGAAACAGGACAGCCTGCGGAAAACTATTCAAATCGCCACGTATGCTGAAAATTACTATGGTGCTATGGCAAGATTACAGCACCATAACGATTTGGCTACGGAGAAAAATAAAGACTATCTTGCTATATCTAATAAGTGGACGGACGTAAAGGAACGGATTGAAACATTATTGAGGTAATTACGGTGACTTGCATAATTCTAGTTATTCTGTGGGTATTATATACGGTCGCACTCGGCAAATTCTTTTTTATGTATGTGACCTACCACCCGCACCGCTTTTTGATGTCAATTCCACGGGTATCTGTGCAATTCAAGGTGGGCGATGTGTCCGCAACATTCAAACAGGAGGAATCCAAATGAAGCAGAAAAGAATCGGGCTTGATATGCCTATGGTGTGTATTGTTCGCAAGGACGGAACGGAAGAATGCGGTGTTCCTATCGGTTTCCGTTCCAAGAAAATTCCTGCGAAACTTGAAACAGACGGCTTTGCCCATCAATGTAATTTGACCCCTGGACAGGTTATCCAATACATCGTGTTCCCGTTCGTGGAAGTTCCCTGCACTGATATTGCTGAACTCTATACCTTTGACGAAAAGGGCGAGCGACACGGGGGTAAGATTGACGCACCTATCCAGACTCACATTCACGCTTGGTTTCTTAATCGGGAACTGAAAGAATGACGAACTTTGAGAAATTCTAGCACGGAGAACCCTGTATGAAGAAATTGTTTTATGTCCGCACGGCTACGCTGACCCTGTTTGAAGCATACCCCGATGACCCGAAAGAAGGGTGGATGCCGAAACGGGAATGTCGTGGGGGTCAAGAAATGGTATATCCTGGCAAGTATGATTCGCTTGACCGCCTGCTTGCGTTCATATCCCCGAACGACAAGTATCTGTCCATAGACCATTGGGCTGTGTCCAACATTGAAGATGGGCGGTTCTTGATGACTACCGATGTCCTTGTGGACTACAACAAGCGTGAACCGTCGCCTGACCGCTTGAAGGCTTGGAAGCAGGGCAAGGCTCAACTCTACCACGGCTACTACTCTGTGGAAGTGAAGGTGCAGAACATTGAAGATGTGCCCGAACAGGAAATCAAGAAAATCCTCGGAGTGAAGGACTAGGGGCAGCAGCCTCGGAAATCATACATACTAGGATGTGTGAAACCCACACGTCTTCAGCGTGTGGGTAGTTCATGGGTGTCAATACATTTTTTCTTAAAAATTATGTATATTTAGGTGTGAAAACCTACAACCATCCGTAGCGGAATGCTACATAGGAGTATGATTATGTCCGATGAAGAACTCAAAGCGAAAGTCCTTGAAGACGAAGATGTTTACGATTCCCTCGTAGGCGAATACGGCAGGGACTACTTGATGGAAGAACAGCCCGACGATGCCTTGATGGAACTTGACGAAGAAAATGTCAAGATGGCTTGTGGCGATGACGCTATCAACATTCTCCAAAGGGCTTTCTATGGGTATGACTACAACCCGTATAATTCCGATAGCAAGGAAGCCTTTAACCCGAACAGAAGTTATTTCTTCCTCAACGGCTATGCCAATATGGTTTCCGTGGATGAAGGCGATGTGGATGAATACCTTAAACAAGCCATTAACAGCAAGGACGATTTCGTGGAGTGGTGCATCCGTGAAGGCAATGTGACCGAAAGCGATGTGCAGTCCGATGAAGAATAGTCTGTAAGTGAAGGGACATTCTATGGAACGCTCTACAGATATTAACAAAGCCTATCAAGAATTTTCCGATGTTCTCGGTGGGTACAACGATAACACCGCAAACTTTATGAAGGACTGCGTGTATATCTCGCATTCCAGAGGTGAGAATGGTGTAAAGGGTCTTCGCAAGCAGGGTTATTCTTTGAATCTTGCTGCACTGTTGTCCTCGGACACCCTGCATACTTGTTATGTCAAGGATGAAGGCGGTATCCATAAAGCCATTGACCTTTACTTTAATCCGCACGAACGAAAGATTGAAGTTGTGACGGTTGGTTTTGACCCGCAGTTCCCGCACGCAGAAAGCACAAAGATTTTCTCTGTGCAGAAGGGTGCCGATGCTTTTGCAGATTTTATTGAAGGTCTGTCGGATTATGAACTACCCACTGGCTAAAGACCGGTGGGTTTCTTTAACCACCGGTGCAACCAGTTGAATTTCCCGCATCACAGCACCACTGCTTTTTAGGTCGTCAAGACGGTCATCCACAGTTGGGTTCTCCGCAAGGCATAGCGGTCGCAAGACCATGGCTTCCCCGGTTCGCGGGGTACCTTCATTATCGAGTATTCTAAGACCTTCATCAAGTATGTTCTTGGCGGCATTCCAGTCCCTATCTATTACGCTACCACAGTCTGGACATATCCACTCTCTTTCGCTAAGTTTCAATGTATGATATCTATGTCCACAGTTGTTGCATATTTGTGAACTGGGGAAGAACCGTCCTACCTTAACGACCGTACGGTTATGCCATTGAGCTTTGTACTCTATCATCTTAGTTAGTGTACCGAGTGCCTGATTGGCCAACGCGCCAGCAAGACAATGGTTTTTCTGCATTCCCTTTATGTTAAGGTTCTCCATACAGATGATATCGTAGTCACGGATTAATCTGTGCGATACTTGATGAAGGAAGTTGTTCCTTCGATTGCCCAGTTTTTCATGGGCTGCGGCTAGTTGAATGCGAACTTTTTCGTATCGACTGCCGCCTTTCTTCGCCTTTGCAAGTTTCCTCTGCAAATGCCTAATCTTTCGTTCCGACTTCGCCTCGAAGTGCGGATTCTTAATAACTTCTCCGTTGGACATCACGATGGACGACTTGATGCCGAGGTCGAGTCCTACGCATTCGCCAGTATGTTCCATTTCCGGCACATCAACATCACAACATATTGAGCAATAATAGTCGCCTTTCTTGCTCTTCTTGATTGTGACATTGTAGATTTTAACAATATTTTCGTGTTCAAATGTCTTGCCGAAGCGGCACTTTACGGCACCGACCTTCGGTAGCACGATGGTATTGCCGACAATCAGCTTGTCCAAGTCCTTGTGGCACATAGCATTCCGGTAGCTCTGTTTGTCCTTCTTGGACTTGTATCTTGGATATTTTGATTTGCCATTGAAGAAGTTCTGGTATGCCTGGCTCAGGTCCATATAAGCATTGGCTAGTCCCTGCGAATCGGCTTCCCTCAGCCATCCCCATTCTTCCTTGAATGACTTCAGCTTCGGCTGGAAAGACATCTTGGTTTCTTCGTAAATATACGACTTGATTTTAAGGCACTGGTTATACACGAAACGACAGCAACCGAAGGTCTTCGCAAAGAATACCTTCTGCGCCTTGTTCGGATATAGCTTGATTTCTATGCCTTTCTTGACTATCATACGAAAAATCCTACCGGAACTCGCACTTCCGGTAGGACACAATGTACCTAAGTACATCTTAAACTTTTCCACGACGACAAGTGCGAGTTGCCTTCGTATATCAGTTTATATATGTAGCAAAAATTCCGAAAATCGTCAAGCGGCTTTCATCTCACCCACTAAAGATGGGTGAGTTTTCTTGCCGCTATGTTATAAAAATAATGGATTCCACTAGCACTCGCAAGTTTTATGCATGTATCTTACCTCGTTCAGCCATGGCCCGTTTTTCGAACAGTGCCCTATCCAGCTCGGCCGCCTTGGTATTGCGCTCGTTGCGGAGTTTGTGCACCTCCTTCTTAGCCGCGCGATATTTTTCACGATACTTCTGGTTTTCACAACGGAGCGACTTTATGGTATTCTCGGCATTTGCGAGAGCTTCCCGCAATTCCGCGTTGGTCATCGGTCTGGATTTCATAAATTTTAATTCCTCTCAATGGAAGACCCCGTTAAATACCCATACGCTCGGCAGAATCGCGGTAAAGTTCGTTCATTACTTCTCGGACAATATCACACATTTTGTCCGAAAGTTTGCCAAAATATTTCTCAATCTCTTTTTTGTCGGTCTGTCGCACAGACCCTACCGGGCATTCGGTCGTCCCCCAACAGCCCGTATAGAGAGAAATGCTTCTGACTGCCATGTTTTCATCGGTAAGTTTACGAATGGCGCCGTATAATTTATGCGCAAAATTGTCATCAGACAGGTTCCCAGTGTCCAACACATGGAAAATAGGTCTGTCATTATTGGCATCCAAACGATAGAACTTGCGGCTGTCACCCGAACAAAACAGCACATCTGGTTTAACTTTCTCTAGTATTTCATCTTTAAGCGCCGTGGGAAGCTCTCGTTTTAGTTGCACCACTTTAGGGCTTGGCGGAAGGTAGTGGTTCCGAACCACGCCCGAAAGACTTGAGGTTACAGTTCTTTGAGACACAAGAGCAGTGCAGGTCGTTGAAGCAGGAAATCACTAGCTCAATTAGGCATTGTGCATAATTGTGCAAAATGATTTAACGGATTCTTTAAAACTCATGGCAATTCTCCGTTTTAATTCCTCGTAATAAAAACCCCCATTTAACTCCTTTATTTATGGCGATGTCCACCCAAAGTGTTGTTTTGGTATGTTTTATGGCTTCTAAATGAACCAGACTACGCCATCATCAAATATAGGAAAATTTAATATAATTGTCAATACCTACTTATCCACAGCAACATCTTGGGTGTACATAGCCTTATTTATCTAGCCCGGAGTAGAACCGAGTACAATGGCACGGGCGATTTCTTCCGCCGTCATGGTTCCCTGTGCCATGTATAGAAGTGCGTCCATGTGCTCTTCCGAACGGTACAGGCGCTCCTGAGGCACGTCCTCGTTAAGGGAAAGCAAGCGCATCACCTCGGTGCGCTTGACTTCGTCGTTTTCATCCAGAAACCTGCTATATCTCGACATCGGATGCTAGTCCAGGAGAGCCAGGAATTTGTCGAGAGTTTTCGGGGTATACACGTCGATTAACTGGCCTGCCCGGCGCAGCTCGTCAATCTTCTGCACCTTTGACGGCCCAGCTCCGTCACCCATCAGGACGAGGTTGCACTTCTTCGTTATCGACGAACATATTGTCCCGCCGTTTGCGGTAACCATTTCCTTGAAAACGTCACGCTCGAGACGGTCGAAGGTGCCTGTCATGATGCAGACCTTGCCGGCGAGCTTCGCCGACTTGGCTTCCTTGATTTTCTGGGCCACCTTCATCGAGACGATATCCCGGAACCCGTGGATGTTGTTGCAGATAAACAGGAGGAACTCGTTGGCCAGCTTGTCGGACACACCCAACTCGCTTGCCGCCCGGCGGAAGTCCTCGTCAAACGACTTGCCATCCTCTATTTGGTATGTGAACAGTCGTCCAAACCCGCCGACCATCCTCACGCACTCGGCAATGGCAGGCGCCACCTGATGGCCGAGTCCCGGGATTGAGAACCCCTCTATCAACTGGTGCAGGTAGTTATCCTTGGACTTCTCGATAGCCTGGATTTTCTTGTTGGCCTCGGCCTCGCGCTTGCCGCAGGCCTCCATGATGTCCGTCGCTCTGAGATGGTAGAAGTCGTTAAAGAATTTGAGCTTCCCCGCCTCCATGAGCTGTTCCACCATCTTCTCGCCAATACCCATGATGTTCATGCAATTCCTGGACACGAAATTGACTAGCTTGCCGCCAATCTGCGACTTGCAGTCCGCGTTTTCGCAGACCCACGCGATGAGTTCCTTGCCTTCGGAATTGACCTGGCAATGCAACTCGCTTCCGCATTCCGGACACTTTACCGGACGGAGATACCTCTTGTACTGCCGCTCGGTATCGGTGGACGGGACCCAGGGGTCGACATGGGATATTTTCAGTCTGTCGCAACGGCCACGTTCGGCCTCGTACATGTCGGCCGTTCGCCCGGTCTCTACGCAACCCACTACCTCGGGGATGATGTCGCCGGACTTGCGCACCGTGATGTGGCACCCTTCGAAAAGTCCCATGTACTCTACAATGTCCCAGTTATGTATGGTGCTCTGTTTGACGGTCGTCATGGCCAGCTCCACGGGGTCGAAAAGCGCGACCGGTGTCACCGCCCCATGCATGCCCATGGAAAGGCGGATTCCGCGCAGGGTGGTCACCTTCTCTTCCGGCGGGAACTTGTACGCCTTGTAGTAGTTTGGCGACTTGGACGTGATGCCGAAACGGGCCTGGTCGTCCTTGTCGTTAACCTTCAGAACAATGCCGTCGATTGGGTAAGGGAGCTCGTAACGCCGAGAACGCATTTCCTCCGCGACCCTGACCAAATCCTCGATGTTGTCTACGACGTGGTGTTCCGGGACCTCGAACCCCATGTTCTTCAAAAGCTCGATATCCTCGTCGTGCGTATGGCGCGGGCTTCCCTTCACGATAAGGTACGCGACAAACGAAAGGTTACTGCTCTCGACCTCATCCGGGTCATGCGTCTTCAATGTACCGGTGGCCCCTGCCCTGGGATTGGCGAAGGGCTTCTTCCCCTCTACCTCCCGCTTCTCGTTTAGCGGGTAGAAATCGTCGTACTTCAAAACGGTCTCACCGCGTATCTCAACGTCGCCCGGCAGCGTTATGGTATGGTGGACGCCCTTCACGCGGAGAGCGTTCTCGAACACGGAATCGCCCACGTTGTCCTGCCCTCGGGTAATCGAGTCGAGCATGTGCCCGTCCTTGTACTTCAATGCAAGGCTGACGCCGTCCAGCTTGTACTCGAGCTCCATCTGCTTTACGCCAGCGGCAAACATCTTCTCGGCCCATTCCCGCGTCGCATCGATGCCGTGCGCATCGTCGATTGAAATCATCGGAATCTCGTGCACTACCTTTCGGAAGCCGGTAGCGCCGTCCTCCACGTGACGGGTCGGGGACGTGTCGAGGATGAAGCTGGGGTTGTTCGCCTCGAATTCCTTCAGCTTGACGTAATTGGCGTCATACACCTCGTCGCTGACCACCTGGTTTCCGGCTGCATAGGCCTTGGCCCACCCGGTAAGAGTTTCACACAGTGCGGCATATTCGTTAAGACTGAGCATCGTTCCCCTCCTTCCCGAAAATCGCTCCCGTATTGTCGGGGGCAAGCGCTGATTCTGAAGAGCATATGAAGTACAGGTACCAGTCCGGCTCCCCGCCGGCCTTCTGGAACTCGAACAGCATTGAAATAATTGAACGTATCGAGACGGGCTTGTGGTCGCAGTTGGCGAACGCGCTTATCTTCTCGGACAGCTCCGGGATGTGGCCGAACGTGTCCACCTTCCCGTACTTTTCCAGTACGCTCAGGTCATACTGGACCGTATTCAGCACGTACCCCACATAAATTCTGGGGCCGTTCACCAGGGAGACCCATACGGGGATTGGCGAATACTGGTCTAGGCACCGGGAGGCTAGGCCTTCCGGCGGAAACTTGGATTTTCGTGATGAGGTAATTCCCCGGAGTAAACCGAGGAGAAAGGATGCGGCCGCGATGGCTACGGCGGCCATTAACAACCAAAGGCAATTTGAATCGCATGTGATATTCATGCGACAAATATAGCAAAAATCGACCGGTTGTACTAGAAACGGAATTCCATGCCCGCCCCGAGCATTCCGCTAAGGTCGCCGTCGTAGTTCACCCCGGCCTGCAGGTAGAGCGGCTCGATGACATGGTACCTGATTCCCCCGGAAACCCCGTATCCGAACCCGCCATGGCCGTACGTTGCCCGGCCATCGGCGAATATCCCGATTCGGCCGAGCACCGGCGTCCTGGTCTTCTCCTTGGCCACGCGAGAGCTGTCGGTGGAATCCCCGTACACGAACACGGTGTCATGGACAGTCTTCTCGACATACTGGACTTCCACCCCGTCTTTCGCCGCCAGAACCTTGGCAAGCGAATCGCGGAGAGACACTATCTGCTGCTCGTATATGGCGGTAGTCTCCGTATTCTCGACGTAGACCTCCTTCACGCTGTCGCGGTACACTGTCCTCATCAGCGTCTTGGAAGTGGAAGTGCTCCCGGATGAAACGACGTGCGACGAGTCCATCTCGACCAGCCTGGCCTCGTAGTCCAGCCGCAGCAACTCGATTTTTTCGGCGTATGCAGCACTGTCGGCATGCCGGGCAGCGCTCACCAGCTCTATCCGGGAACGGTACTCGGCGTTCTCCTCCGACGTGTGCACGTTCTGCCTGAACAGCGACACGACGGACAGTGCCAGTATGGCGATGAGCGCCAGGATTACATAGTTGACCTTCTTCATGGTGTGTCTCCTTCATCTTCAATCTTCTCGATGGGGCGGTCCTTGTTGAGGAACTTTTTCCCAAAGTACAGTCCCATCACGCTCATGGCGGTAGCGACCTCGCCGATGCTCATTTCGCCCATGTCGGTCACGGCGACCTTGTACAGGACGATGTAGAGGGCGACATTGGTCAGCGCCACCTCGTTCTTCCAGTTGAACAGCTTAAGCGAGCGCATCGCCCGATTGAACAGCGTCCACGCGTTGAATTTCTTCCTATTGCCCACCTGAAGCTCCCCCGGAGCCCTCGGTACTCGCGTGGCACATCCGGTAATTTTCCGGTATTTCGGATAATATGTTATTCAGCACATCCATATCGCTTTCTATCCGGCGGGTGTTACAATACGGCAGGTTCCGAAGCGGCCGCGGGGCTTCGCCACATGCGGCCGCTTCGGCCCCTATTATGCGGAATCCTTGAGCAACCGCACGGACAAACCATAGGACCTACCGTCGCAGTACTCGTAGAAATCTGCGTCGTAGCAGTTGAGGCTCCGGTTATATGCATTGACGGCACCATCGGGAGTAGACGACCAGAAGTCACCGTAGTAGCCCGCGAGGCAGACCCCGGAAACACCGGGAGAACGGTATCCGGCCGGTTTTCCGTCAAAACCATAGGTGTCGAATCCGTTCTCTCCGTTCCACCCGGAAGTCGACTTCAGGTGTTTTCCCGCCTTCGAGTCACCGCCGCCGTAATCGGATAGCTTCTGCCAGTCTTCTTTGGACGGTAGCCGCCATCCGTTACCATATTCCCTCGCCACCCTCATTGCGGCATCCCACGTGAAGTACGTCTCTCCGTTCTCGACATAGATTCCATGTTTCGGGTCAGCCGGCATCTGCAAGTTGTGGCACATCCATATCTGGTCGCCGATGCGGACGGAATCCTCGTCGACCCTGTCGATGTGCTGTTCCGGCTTCGGCGGCGGTGGACACAATTCGAATACATTGCCGCCAAGCAGCCTGGAAAGCTGCCTGGCGTCCATTGCCTGGTCGGAGCCGCCGTTTTCATGGTTCCATCTTGTCGTGACGGCCCGAAGATTCTCCCACGGGTCCACTATAATGGAAATCAGAGACAATCCGTATTCGTCCAAAGGAACGTTCTTTCCGGCAATCCTATCAACTTTCTTGAAATTCGGCTTGTACGCAAAATATACCTTGTTCATCCCGTCGGACGTATATGAATCCCACATGTTCTCCATGTGCGTGATGCACCACCGGGAATCCGGGTTGGTGTATTTGTAGAACGCCTTGGCTGTTTTGAAGTCAGGAATCTCCTTGATTACGTAGTCACTTGTGCCGTACTTCTCGGCCGACAGCTTCGCTTTCAAATCGTCATCGGCCTTCTGTACGGCGGTACCGAACCTTGTTTCCAGTTCGCCATACGACATTCCGTTCAGGTTCCAGTCATACTCGTTCGCGTGCCCGTCGGATATCAGTTTCACAATCTGCTTCAGTCCGGCCAGCCTCCGGCTGTCCTGCCCCCTATTCTCCATTTTCAGTTCACCGTATGCGATTCTGGCTACGCCGGGTTCGAATTTCTGGTTAACCCCGTCATGGAAGAAGAAATTCCTGATGTTCCTTTCGAAGTATTCGATATAGGTCTGCTGCTTGCCGGACATGGTGAGAATGGGATTGCCGTTGCCGTCGACGGCCACCTCGTCCCATTTACCGGCTAGCTGCGG
>Ga0265298_10004060_pt1 | contig 18918 bp, 26 predicted proteins | sample AusTroGonzalo_MG_3_FD_193486 | JGI IMG/M metagenome (GOLD analysis project Ga0265298, IMG submission 193486) | Bovine rumen microbial communities from tropical cattle in Woodstock, Queensland, Australia - Gonzalo_01 | ecosystem: Host-associated > Mammals > Digestive system > Stomach > Rumen ... | reverse complement strand
AAACGTAGCTGTTCTGCGTGTCCGGCGTGATCGTCGTCGGAAATGCGAAGTATTCGATCTCCACCGTCGCCGTGTCGCTCTCCGGGATGATGAGCTTGCCGCCGCGCCAGACGTAGCGCTGCGTCCGCTTCCCGTTCCTGTAGATGCAGCAGAGCTTCCGGAAGTCCGCCGGCATGTCATAAGCCGTCTGGCCGCTGACCCGCTGCAGCTCCACCAGCTTTCGGATAGGCTTCAGCGCGCAGACCTGCTTCTGTGCCGTGTCAAAGAAGTCGTTCATCTTGGCGTCGATGTCTGCGTCGGTGGTGATTGTCCCTCCGCTGGAGTATTCGTCCAGCAGCATCAATACCTTGCGCTTGCCCTCTTCGAGCGTCATAAAATCACCCCGTTCTGCTTGTTAAGTGTCGTCCGTGTCCGGCGTCGTGTCCGAATCCGGCGTCGTGTCCGAATCCGGCGTTGTATCCGGCTCCGGAGTCGGGACGGCGCACCACTGATCTCCCGCCTCGTCGTAGTAAAACTCTGCGTGGGTGTCGATCTCGATGAACTTCTGTCCGTTGCCGCCCGTGATGCCGGTCGGCTTCGTATCGGTGGAAAGCCCGTAATAGGTAAGGGGCTGAACGTTCGTTGCAGTAATCATTTTTTGACCTCCTTATATAGCCGAATAGCCTGGGACGGTTTTTGCCGTCCCAGGCTGGCGATGTTCTCTTACGCGGGATTGGAGAAGATGATCTGGCGAGCTTCGCCCCAGCCGCAGCCAAAGTCTGCGTAGGCGCTGTAGGCGTCCTTCCAGGGGTTGTCCAGATCGTGCTGGCGCACGGTGGGCTTCGTGATGTACACCAGCTTGACCATCTCCTTCATCAGGGTCGGGTCGCAGATGGCCCACTGCTTCGCGCTGAACCCGTCCTTGCCGCCGGAGATGACCATGTACTGGAGATCGGCGACGGGGTTGGCGGCGAATTTGTTGTCGGAGGGATCCTGCAGCGGGCGATACTTCGCGTTCTCGCCGCAGATCTTCTTGGCCTCCGCCTCCAGCTCCTGGCTGACCAGCAGCAGGCTGTAGTCCGCCGCGAACGGCAGGCCGTCCGGCGTGACAAAGCGATTGCCCTTGGCCTGTGCGCTGGTGATCGCGCTGACGGAGAGGGCGCTGGTGATCAGGTTGCTGTAGGTGCCGGCGTCCGGATCGGCAATGTAGGTCCGGCCGGAGCTGCCCTTGCTCGCCACGGGATGGGCCGCGCTGGCCCAGGCCACGCCGTCGCCGCCGAGGACGTTGGCGTTGAAGGCGTTGCCGAACATCCGCAGCAGGTTCATGTACACGGTCATGGCCGCGCTGTTGCCCAGCTGCTTGCCCACGCGGGCGCACTCGCCGCTTTTGTCCACCTTGGCCTGCTTGAAGCCGATGGTCTCGGTGAGCTCGAACTCCTCCGGGACGATGATGGTCTTGAAGCCGCGCTTCTTGCTGGCCTCGTTCAGATTGTTGCCGTCGTACTTGGGCATCTCGCCATAGCCGCCGGAGCCGGTCAGCTCATAGTCGATGCTCTTGGCATTGGCAACGCCGACGATGCTCAGGAACTTGTTCAGACGGTTCTTGTAGGCGTAATCAAACGCGCTGCCGACGAACTTGTAGTTGTCGGTCTTCCATGCAGTGAATTCAGACATTTCCTTTTCCTCCTTGCCTTAGTCCTCGGTGCCCAGCGTGTGGAGCAGGGCCATCATGTTGACCAGGCCGCGGTCAAAGTCCTTGCCGACGACCTTGATAGGAAGGTTCGCCGTCGCGGTCAGGACCAGCTTTGCGCGGCTGGTGCTGTCGAGGTTGCCCTTCTTGAAACCGATGGGCGGGTAGATCTCGTACTTGTCACCGGAATAGGGAGTGCCGCCGCTGGCCTTGGTGAAGGTGCTGACGGTGCCGCTGCTGGTGTAGGCATAGTCCGTGATCCGGTCGATCTTGCCGATGGGGTCGGTGTTGGTGCTGCCCTCCGCCTTCTCGATCAGCTTGATATAGCCGCCGTTGAAGTCGTCGTTGCTGAACGCGCCCAGGGTGCTGGCCGTCATGGTGGTGGCGCTGCCGCCGGTGGCCGCCACGACCGGGACCGGGCTCTGGAATACGAGCGCCGGATCGTCGTACACGAGAATCTTCGTGCCGTCGGCGCGCGGGTTGAGGCCGTCGGTGCTGCTGGCGGGATGATTCTCCGCCGCGATACCGATGATCTGGGCGGTCTCCGCCGCGGCAGCGGCAACGACCAGCCCTTCGCTGATCTTCACGACCTGGCCGGCCTTGATTTCGGTCGCAGCCGCGATATCATACTCGCGGGCGCTGCGAAGCACCTGGCCGTCGATCTTCTGATAAGGGATCATTTTCGTTTTTCCTCCTTGTGTTTTCGTTTTTGCGGTGTCTTTACCGCTCCAGGAATTCTTTCTCGGTCATCTGCATCTCCGGATGGTCTTCGTTCCATTCCTTCAGCGCCGCTCGCTGCGCCGCCGTGATGGTGCCTCCGCCGCCTCCGGAGCCGTGGCCGGTGGAACGGGCCTGCCTGTCGTCGCTTTTCGCAGCGGCGCTTGCCGTTGCTTCGCCGACCAGCGCCACAAAATCACCATAGAGGTCCGCCAGATGCTCCTTGCCGTAGCGCGTCCCCACAAACTTGCGAAATGCCGGATTTGTGTCGAGCGCTGCGATGTCCACATTCGGATACCGCCGGCTGAAATCATCAATGTCCTCTCCGATGAACTTGTCCCGCTCCGCTTTTTTCTGCTTGGCTTCCTCGGCCTTCTTCGCCTCGGCGCGTTGCGCCCGGATGAAGGCCCTGTCCTCGTCGTCCTCCAGAACGTCCTCCGCGCTGCGGCCCTCCGCCTTCGCGCGCTTCTCGGCTTCCGCCCGGCGCAGGGCGCTGGAGTAGTCTTCGAGGTCCTTCTTGCTGGTGAAATAGCTGCCGGGCTTCGCGGGGTTCGGGATCCGCAGGTTCTTGATGTCGTCATCCGTCTGGAGCCGCATCCGCTCCTCGGTGTCCTTCTCCGCTCTCCGGCGCGCAGCCGCAATGGCTGTGTTGAACTGGCGCATCTGCTGACCGGCGCTGTCAGCTCCGGGCTGTTCGCCCTGCCCTTCGCCCTTGGCTCCCGCGTCCGCTCCGTTTTGCAGGTCTACGTCCCCCTGCTCCCCGCCGCTCAATGTCGGGTTAAATTCGTCCATTGTCTCCTCCTGATCCGCCGGGAGACGACCCCGGCGTCTCTGGCATGTTTCCGCTCTCGCCGTGCGTAATATATCAGGCCGGGAGAATTCTCCCTCTATGCCCCGTAATACCACCATACCACGTGGACCCCCTCTCTAAACGTCAATATGAAAATGCCCGGAAACCGTTGACGTGCAACAGCTTCCGGGCCTCGCCCTTTGCATTTTCTGAAACCGCTCCTGTGAAAATCATCGCAGATAGCGCCCCTTCTGGTGCTTCCACTTCTCCGCCAGCTTCTGGGGCCGCTCCACCGGCGCCTCCTGCACCTCTGTCCGCTGCTGGCTCCGCGCAAAATGGCAGATTGCCGCCGCCATCACCAGGTCGTCATGCTCTCCCTCAATGGCCTGCGGCTTTCCGTCCCGGTCATACTGGAAGCGCAGCATCTGTTCCAGCGTCGCCCGGCTCCGCACACAGTCCGGCGTCTCCGCCATGACGGTCCGCAGCCCCGCCAGGATCAGAGGCCTCGTCCGGGTGTCGGTGCGGAACCCGTAGGCGCTGACATAGCTCTTCGCGATCTCGTCATACCGCTGCCGCTGGTACAGGTTCGGATAGCCCCATTGCTCCAGCATGAGCTCCGCGTAGCTGCCGTAGTTGATTTCCAGCGCGATCAGCGCCGCGTTGTAGTACATGCCCAGGCACCAGAGCTGCCGGGCAAAGAGGATCTCGCTGATCGGGTTCTCGTATTCCGCCACCTGTTCGCCCGTCGTGTTGTCAATGACGTGCATGGTGAAGCGGTCCGTGCCGTCGCCGGCGCTGTCGGCGCCGATGACATACGGAACGCCCCGCTCCGGCGCCTTCCAGATGCGGAGAAAGCCCCGCGACGGGTCCTCCACCCATTCATAGCGTTCCGGCTTCCCGCTCTCCGCCTCGGTGAACTCGAAAAAGCCGATGCGCTCCGGATCCGGCGCCGTGCCGGCCAGCAGCATGATCTTCTCGTTGTCGAAGTATGAGCGGCCTGTTGTCAGAAACGCCTCTTCCGGAAACGTCGGATACTCCTGCCGGAAGTATGCCTCGTCCCCGGCGCAGTCGTTTCGAATCGTCTCCCGCCGCCATGCCAGCTGCTCCGGCGTCAGGCCCACCCGCTCCATCAGCTCCCGCTCATACTCCGTCCATTTCGTACCCGGCGCCACGGGCTTGCAGTAATCCGGGTCCAGATACCAGGGGAGAAACACCGCCCGGAAATCATTCCGCCCGGCCACGGCGTCGTCCCAGAAGTCCTTGAACTCTCCGAGGCCGTTGGCCGTCGTCTCATAAATGACGCAGCTGTCCGGCGTCTTCGGCACGGCGGCCATGAGCGCGATGTGCGTCTGCCGGAAGTTCGGCCAGAAGGCGCACTCCGAGCCGTGGACGTTCCGAAACGTGAAGGAACGCCCGCCACCCTTGCCGCCGGCGGTGATGCAGCGGATTCGGCTTCGCAGTCCGGGATTCCGCTCCTTCTCCCGTGGGTCCTTCGTCGGGTTCTCGAAAAGCAGCTCCTGGGCGTTGCTCGCCTTCTTCATCGGCTGAAGCTGCGCCGGGAGATTGTCGTAAAACAACTTGTTCATCTCGAACAGGTGTTTCGTGCTGTCGTCTTCGTGCGCCATGATCAGCGTGCTGGCGTTGGCCGTCACCGCGCTGTCCGCGAAGAAGATGCCCTCTATCATGGTGCTGCAGCCCAGCTGCCTGCCCTTGAGCACGACGATCCGCACCGGCTTTCCCTTGGCGTGTTCCTCCCGGATGATCTCATACAGCCGCGTCTGCGCCGGTTTGAAGCGCAGCTCCACCAGCTCCTGCCGCTTATCGATGATTTTCAGAAAGTTCTCGCAGTATTCCCGCGGATTGCGGATGTTGATCAAAACTCCCGCCCCCCGTCTGAAAGCGAGCGCAGAAACTCCTCCACGCCCTCCCGCGTCTCCGGGTCGGCGGAGAGCTCTGTGCGGTTTTTCCACTTCTCCGGCGCTCGGTTCGTCAGCCAGAATTTGATTGCCTGTGTGTCAGCCGGGACGTAGACAGTTTCCAGCGCCATCTCCAACCGCTCCTCCTCCCGGACGCGGCGTCCCTGGGCGTCGTAGATGACCTCTTTCAGCTTCATGGCCTTCGCCACCTGATGTGTCCCGCCCAGGCACCGCTCCAGCAGGGAAGCCTCCACGGCCTTGTTGTTCGCCGCCGCCAGTGCGCCGGTACGTCCCGCCGTGATTGCGTTCTCTATTTCGTCATGCTTCGCCCGCCAGCGGTAGAACGTCGAAGCGGCCACGCCCATGCCGGCGATCATTTCCTCGTCGGTCTTGGACGCAGCCCATTCCTCGATTTTCGCCAGCCCTTCCGGGCTGACCCATTGCGCCAGCTTTCCCTTTGCCATATCATCTCCCCCATTCCGTGTAGAACGACCGGCGCAGTCGTTCCATCGTCTTGTCGGATATATAATGCCTGTCGCAGCACTCCCGCCAGGATATGCGCGTCGTCATATAGGCGAGGATGGCCTTGCGTTTCATGCCGTCCCCGCCGCCGACGTCGGTACAGATCGCACGGATGCGGTCCTGCACTTCTTTCGGCTGATGCTTGAACGTCTGGCAGGTAAACCAGATCGCGCCCTGCTGCTCATAGCTCAGCGGCACGGAGCGCATATACTTGAAACGCTTTCCCATGCGCTACTCCCTCTTTCTCAGCACCGCGTAGGTGTACCAGCCCCGGTTCATTTCGTTCCGGACGCCCTCACAGCTCACACACTCCCAGCCGGGGTAGAGTTCCTCAAAGATGTTATAGCCCAGGCCCTGTTCTGCGGCCTCGCCCAGAGCGTCGGCGGCCTCCATGTCGAAGCGCCCGTCCACGATCTCTTCTTCCGGGCGGATGCAGTTTTTTGAACAGCTCCAGCGTCGGTAGGTGTCCCGCAGCGGCTTTCCCTGGCCCGCGATGTAGGCAGCCAGACCGTCCAGGCCGTCGCCCTCGAATTGCAGGCGTCTCGAATTGCAGCGTCCGTTTCCCCACAGCTCCTCGATCTCGTCGCGGTCCATGCCGCCGGTGAGGAACAGGTGATGGTGGATGCGTCCGCTCTCTTTGCCCCGCTCCGTGCGCTTGATATACTTCAGCTCTATCCCCAGCTTCTTATACCGCCGGCGCAGCTTCTTGATGAAATTGTCCAGAAGCCGCTCCGCGTCGTTGATCGTCTCCGGCTCGTTGGCGTAGGTCAGATGCAGCGCCAGGTCCTTCTGCGTGAAGTTCAGATAGGCGATTCGCGTCAGGGCGAGCCTGCTGTTCCGCTCATTGATCCGCTTCTGTATCTCCGAGGACTCCCGGCAGCGATTTCGTCTGACTCCGGGCGGCTGGAAAACCGGATAGATCATGACCTCCATGCGAGGCCCGGAGACGATGATCCGCTCCCGTGTGAACATTCTGCCTTTGTATTTCCGCATAGCTGCCTCCGCCTTTTATCTGTACCCGTGCGCGCGCCTCGGTGTGATCGCGCGCGTTGCCGTCTCCGATTTCTCTCATTTCTCCGGTTCGGAAGCGTTCAGAGAGCCGCCCGCCCTCTGCCCGCGTTGCCTGCAGGAAGGGCAGGGGAGCTCTGTCACGCTCCGCCTGGTTGGTGCGTGTCCCCACTATTAAGATTCGTTACGAGGACGCAAACCGCGTGCGCGCACGCGATTTATATATGGTATCTGATTTCTCACCCTGCGGATGGAGGACCGCAGCCCTCCATCCGTACCGTCAGAAATCAGTGTTCGGTTTCTGCTCCCGCTCCGTTTTCGCGGCGCTTGAGGCCGTGTGTGCCCTTCAGTCCCGCGCCGGCGGCTGGGGTAGGGGAGGGGACGCACGGACAGCGCTTCGGCGGTTGTGCGGGCTTTTGTGGGCCGGAATTCCAGCGAACAGACGATGCAGGACAAAGCGCAGTCGCTTTTTGCGCCGCGCGATCACAGCTTCCCGCGGTGCGGGCAGCGTTTGACGGCTTGCTGCTGGTAGCTTTTATTCCTTTATAAGCCGGTAGCGGTAGCTTTTCCGGCCTATCAAGCCCTGAAGCCCGCACGGTTCCGCGCTTTTCTCGGTCGCTTTTCTTACTCGCTGTAGGATTCTATGAAGTCGATACCGTAGTCAAGACATACCTGGTGCTCGATCCGGCAGCCGCGGGCCTGCTCCCAGTCCTTCGCGAAGATGACTACATCGGCGTCGCTCATCAGAAACAGACTCTCCGCCAGAGCGCGGGCCTCATAATTCTTTTTCGTTTCGTCCAGACCCTTGAGGAAGCTCTCCAGCAGATCCAGCTCCTCACCCAGCGCGATCTCCGCCCTGGCGTGAAGCGCCTCCTGCTCCGCGGTGATCTCCTCGCCGGTCTTTCCGCGCATCGGTAAAGATACAAACAGCTTTTTCATTCTTCCGCTCCTCCTTCGTTCTGCTTTGCTCTCCGCTCCAGGATGCGTCGGCGGTACGCCTGGATGCGGTAGATCAGCGGGGTGCCGTCCATGCCGGCGCTCTGCCTGGCCTGCTGGATGGTGTAGCGCTGTACGCCGCGCATGGCGCTGTGGTGCCGGTAATGGCTCCGGCAGCTCCGCGCCCTGTGGTTCGCCGCGCTGCTCATACGCTGTCACCTGCCTTCTGCGCGATGGCGGCGACGTGCATCCACGCCATGGCGCTCTCCCGTGCCACCCGCTCGATCTCTCCCAGGAAGGCGAGGATCACGTCTTCGTTTTCGCTCTTCACGCCGTCCCACAGGTTCTTGACCGCGTCCTTCAGGTCCTTCTCCGCCGCGCTCTTGTCCTCCAGCGCCTTCATCAGAACGCTGTAGCTTTCGTAGCTGCTGTTGTAGCGCGTCCCGGTCCGCTCCTCGATCCGGCCCCGCTCCATGCGGATGCAGTGCACCGTGTCACTCAGCAGCGTTCCGGGATCAGACTGTGCTAACATCTCCTGCTCTTCCTGCTCGATCATGTTCTGCTCTTCCATTGTGTGTTCTCCTTTCAGTATTCGGCGGCGCCGGTGTCGAACCGGCAGCGATGGGCTTGGCTGTTCCATTGCCGTGACCGCACACCGCCTACGAGGCCCTGCCGGAATTGCGCCGGGGCCGTCCGGCGTCGCGTACCCCAAAACGACATTCCGGACGGAGCTGCTGCTTACGGGCCGCAGCTTATATTATCTTGTGAAGGAGAGCCGGCCCCGGTGGAGATGAGAGAAAACACCGGGACTCTATATGCCGGCCTGGGATGCCGCCTGTTTTAAGCCCGACGGCTCAGAGGCTCCGCTTGTAGATTATCGGCAGAAATAGGTGGTGCTGCGATACCAGCCGGTGTCCACATCGCTCTGCCACCATACCTCCCGGCCCTGGCGGAATTCCGCCTGCCAGATGACGTCCTCCGGAACGCCGCTTTCGCCGTCCATGGCCTTCTTTGCGGCCTCATAGCACTGGCGTGTTGTTTGCTCGAAGCCCGTGAGATACAGCGTCGTGTACTGACGCGGCTGTGCCACGACCTCGCGCACCGTGTCCGGGAACAGGGGAGAGTGGACCCGGTTGACTACCACCGCCGCCACGGCAATCTGGTGCATCCACGGGCAGTAGCCCGCCTCGCCCTGGACCACGCGGGCCACGATGTCCAGCGCCTCCTGCTCTTTCCACCATTCCTCAGACAGCGTCGCGATGTCCTCCTCGGCATATCCAGCCGCCCGCATGGCCTCCGCCGCTTCGTGCAGTTCCACCTGGCGCTTCGTGCGGACCTGCTCGCCCTCATAGGCCGCCGCCCGCGCCGGCGTCAGCAGGATCAGCAGCAGCGCGAACACCAGCACGGCCATGCAGATCAGAAAGCCTCGGATCTTGTTGTATTGGTTCATAACTTTCCCTCCGTTCGCAGTTCCTTCACGGCCTTCCGCTGAAAGTAGTCCCGGATGCACCGCTCGCATGTGGCGTCCCCTTCGTAGACGACACCGCAGATTTTGACCTTGTACTCCTCGCTGTTGATGCAGTAGCCCGCCCGTGCAAAGCACTGCGCCGCGATCCGCAGCGCCCGGCGATATACCTTCTTTTTCATGCGCCCGCCTCCTCCACATAGCACCAGCTCTGCGGCGGCCTCTCCAGACCGTATGCCGTCAGCGGCAGGGGCTTCTGAAGCTCCAGCGCCCACGCAATGCTCCAAACGTGATAGCGACCGTCCCGGCCTGGGCCATACGCTTCGATCTCCGCCGGCTCCAGCGCCGTGTTGTGGAACAGCACACCGTCCACGTCCTTCGGCTCGAAGGCGGCGGTCAGGGAAAACACCCCCGTCACCGCCTTCTTTTCCGGCTCGTAGATATACACAAGCCGGGTCGGCTGCATCCAGAAGTCACTCCGCTGCGGCGTCGTCTTCCGCAGCTCCGCCGTTTTCTCCCGGCGGTAGATCTTCTCCGCCCACTTGTGGCGGATGGACGCCATGATTTTAATTTCGTTCACCTCTGCGCCTCCTCGGCATAGCGCCACCAGTACCCGCAGGACTTCCCGCCCCGGCGGATCGCGGCGCATATCTTTGTGGGCGTCCCGCCCTGGGTGCCTCTGGCGGCCTCCCCGATGGAAGGAAAGAGCCGCTCCGCTCCGAATACGTCCCGGCGGATCACCGCCCGCCATGGCCTGCCCCGTGGGCGGGAGAAGCCGCAGAGGTCTCTCCAGCGCATGATGGTGGCGCTGGTCGCGTGGTATCGCTTCTCAAGGTCGTCGATTCGCTCCTCGACGTGTTCCTCGAAGTCCGCGGGCATGGATCGGTAGTTGTACCCCTTCATGCCTCCGCCTCCAGTCCCAGCCACCAGATGATCAGCGTCCTGGCATCCTTGCAGATTTCCGGCGCAAGGCAGGCCGATTTTTCGCAGTTCTTTGCCTTGCAGACGGAGCAGTATCTCTTGGTGAATGCCGCGTCCCACGGGCCGTCAATCGGCTCCATGGCCTCCAGCGCTTCCGCCATCGCCTCCGGCGATGCAGTGATCTTCTCGAAGTTCGTCACGCGCTCCACCCGGCCAGCACGGCCTTTACCGCCGCGTCGCACTTCTCGCGCTGCTCCTCCGGGACCAGCGCCAACGCCTGCTGCATCCGGTGATAGTCCTCCTGCCAGGTCTCGAACCGCAGCTTGAACACCGCCAGCTTCTCGCTGCTCATGGCGAGCTGCTTTTTTAGCGTTTCGACCTCGCCCCGGAGCGCCTGGGCCTCGGCCTTGTCCTCCGCGCCGGCGGCGGCCAGCTTCTCCTCGGCGGCCTTCAGCCGCTCCCGTAGCTTTTCCGCGTCGGCCTTGGCCTTTTCCTGCGCCTCCGCGAAGGTCTCCAGCGCCTTGTCCTTCTCCGCCTTGTAGGCGTCGGTCTTTTCCTTCACCAGCCGCTCGATCTCCGCCGGGTCCGGCTCCTGGACGGCGACCTCCACGGGCCTGTTCTCCAGCGCGGTGATCCTGTCGATGTACTCTTTTTCCAGAGCAGAGAACTCCTCATTCTGCTTGCGGGCCGCCGTTGCCTCTTCCCGGGCTTCCCGGAGGGCGTCTTCCAGTCTGCTTTCCGCCATCTGCAGGTTGTGCTTGGTGTCGTTCTCCCTGGCCAGCGCCTCTTTTTCCCGCTTGATTGCCTCGTCCCGCTCCCGGATAGCCTCTTCCAGCTCCCTTGTGGAAATATGCTCCGCGTCCACCTCCAGAGCGAACTCCTCCCGCTCCTCTTCCTGCACAGTCAGGAGCTTCAAAGCATTGGAAACACTCATATTAATCAACGTTGACGAATTTCCGTCCGGGGCGATTCCGAGGCCCATTTTCTGGCCATATTCGACGTAGATTCGCATCAGACGATTCGCCGCGGACTGGGAGAATTCCGTCTCATTTTTGAGCCAGTCCATCCACTCTCCGTGGGCCACCAGCTCCTTCGCCTCGGTCAGCCGGCGGCCAATTTCGATGGCATACCATACTGTCAGATACTTCGCCGCCGAGGTCAGATTGCGGACCTCCGCGCCTACAACCTCCGGCGTCCGCTCTTTTGCCATTGCTCCCGCCGGGCTTGCCGGCGTCATAAAGGTTTCGTTCATGCTGCACTCTCCTTCTTGTTATTCGGGACAATCGGCGTCCCGTCTTTTTTCCGTCTGCTGCCGTGCTTCCACCATTCGATCCAGGGGTCAAGAAAATCCCGGTACTTCTCCCGCGGATCCGGCGCGAAGCGCCCGTCACGGGAATGGATGCCCTCGTTTTTGAAGCCGTGGATCTGCTGAAGTTCGCCGTTCAGAATTTCGATCGTGAGCCAGGGCCTGCCCGGCGTCCTCGCCTTCCGCATGAAGAGGATGGTGGTCTTGCCCTCCACGTGCCGCTGGGCATAGCCGGCAACACAGTGCTGCAGGATGCGCCCCTCTTCGATGATCTCCTCCTCGCTGGCCGGGACGATGATCTGATAGCCGTCGGCGCTGTAGCTGTATTTCCGCTCCAGCTTCTTCCGCAGGGTCTCATACCCTTTGCCCCGCGCCCGGCGCTCCTCGGCCTCCCGTGCCTGCCGCTCTGCTTCCCACCGTCGGCGCTCCGCTTCCCGGCGCTCCCGCTCCTCTGCGAGCCGCCGGTTGCGTTCCTCCACCATCGCGTCGTGCCGCTCCTTCAGGTCCGCCGGCATGATCACGTCGCTCCGGTACAGCGGCTTGCCCTGCTTTTCCGCCATGTCCACATAGTCCGCCCAGGCCATGGCCGCCGCCCCGATGTTGCAGTGCCATTGACTGTCGAGATATCGGTACAGCCGCAGCGGCGAGAGCTTCCAGCGCTGCGCGTGTTTTGCTGCGCGGACATGGCCTTTGAGGAAGTCATAGACTTCCGCCGCCTCTTCCATGCCGGTCCGCTCTCCGTCCCTGTGCAGCTTTCTCCAGAACTCCAGGACGCCGATGTCGCGCCTGTCCTCCGGCATGACCCGCAGGAAGTCCCGGAGCGCCTCCGGCGGCACCTTGAAAGCCCGGCGCGTGTCCTCGGCCTTCCAGTCCATGACGGCGGCATGCTTCACGCCCCGCTTCGCCATGTCCCAGACCACCTCCGCCATGCCGGCCTTCATCAGCATCTCGACCTTCCTGGGATAGACGTGCGCCAGGTGCAGGAACTTGATCACTTCGTCCCTGTGCGCGATCCAATCCTCCGCCCGGCAGTATCGGACGGGTGATTTTTCGATGGCGTCCGCGCCGATGACGCTGTAGCCCATGCCCTGGTCGAAGCTGAAGGTGAAGGGCTCGGCCACGGTCTTGTTGTTGAAATCCGCGTAGGCGTCGCGCTGCGGCTTGTGCCAGTCGCCCCAGTAGCCGCAGAATGCGCTCTCCGCCGCGACCCTGTCGAAGCGATAGACCGCCCGCTCCGCCATCTCTGGCGCATCGGTCAGCCGATCAATCCAGTAATAGAGCTTGCGAGCCTCGCCGGCGCAGGCCCACAGGGCTTTTCCGTCCCAGCGCAGCAGCACGAACCGCCGCGTCTGCTCCAGGTTCTCGCGCCGCCCGGTGTATCGCAGGTCCTTGACCTTGCCCTCCTTCCCACAGAAGGGGCAGGGCGTCCGCTGCCGCAGGATCGGGTCATTGTCCCAGGCGCTGTGCGGCTCGCGCACGTGCTCCTCCCACCAGAGTTTGTGTGTCGCCGGAAGCGTCGCATGCTTCCGGCAGCAGGTGGTCCAGACCTCGCCGGTGCTCTTCCGGCGGAAGATGTAGCTGTCGAATAGGCTGTTGATGTCCTCAACGTCGCGCTTGCGCAGCTCCGGCATTCTTTTCAGAAATGCCTCCGTCTTCTCGTCCATGCCCCGCGCCTCCTCAGAAGAAGTCGCTCAGGTCGATCACCGGGCCGGCTTTCGGCGTCTCCGCCTGCTCGGCCTCCACATCGGCGCAGAGATTGATCCGCATCTCGCAGCGGATCCCCGCGCCGGGGAAATAGAACCGGACGGCGGCGCCCCAGGCTTCCAGATCACTCAGAGCGTTGTCCTTGACGCACTTGGCGACGGCCTTCATGCAGTCGGCGAAGCTCCCGCCCTGCACCACGGCCTGGGCGAATTCCTCGTCCTGATAGCAAAACTCCGTCAGCGCGTCGCGGACGGACGCCTTCATGGCATTGGCGTATTTGTCCATGCTCGCCTTTGCGCCCTCGTCCAGCTTTTTCTTTGCGTCTTCGTAAAATCCCATTGTCTTTTTCTGCGGCCCGTGTTATAATGACCGCACACTCCTTTCTGATATTTTCGGAAGGATAAGCCCTAATCCGGGTACCGACGGATTAGGGCATTTTCTTTTTTATGCGACGCCCAGGGCCCGGAGGATGCTGCCGGCCAGGGTGCAGACCAGCCAGATCATCACGCCCAGGAACAGCATGAAACAGGCGTCCTCGATGGCGCGCACGATCAGTCCGCGCCAGTATTTCTTATCGGACCACGGGGCCAGAAACTTCATTGTCTTTGTCGCCTCCTTTGCAAAACTCTCTGGGCCGCACCACCGGCAGCGACTGGTCGCATTCCCACACCCGCGCCGTTCCGATGATCTCCAGCAGGGGGCAGCCCCAGTATTCCGCCGCGTTTTCGATGGCGACCAGGTTGGAGCCGTGGGGAACGATCACGCTCCCGTATTTCGGATGCTCCACCCGTGATTTCCCTTCATGGCTCCAGCGCCGCTCCCGCGCCCGTCTCAAAGAGCCCAGATACCGGAAGTAGTTCTCTCTGTCTTCCTCTTCCTTCCGCCGCGCTGCGGCCTCCCGCGCCTTCTCTGCCCGCTCGTCCATGGCTCAGAAGGGGAGGTCCGGACCGTCCACGAGCCGGAAGCCGCTGCGCGTCTGCGCCGGGCGCTCCGGCCAAAGCTGCTCGACGATCTCCGCCACGCGCTTGCCGGCGCCCGTGCTCCGCTCCTCTGCGGTCCGCTCCGCTGTCTTCGGGATCACGATCAGCCGCAGGCACTCTTCCTCGGACAGTTCGCTTTTTCCGAACTCTTCGATCCACCGCTCCCGGCTCCAGCCGTACCGGAGCATGGCCGCCCGCTGGGCGTCGGCCCGGAGCTGCCGGGCGACCTCGCCGCTGGCGTGGGCGCTGCCGGGGCCCTCATGGCAGCCCCAGTGATGGAGCTCCACCCACAGACCCAGCTCCTTGCTCTTCTGCCGGTTGGCCGCGCCCCAGGGTTCGTGACGGTCCAGGTGGTTCCCGTTGGCCGGCAGCCCGCAGAGGTAGCAGAAGGTTTTGCCGGGCCGCTTGTTCTGCATGATGCTGGGCGCGTATCCCGCGCGGTCCAGCGCCGCTCCGAATTGGTTCGTCATCTTGTGTTCTCCTTCTTTCCATTCGCGATGTTGCGGGGGTACTCAACACGCGGTATCGCCGTGCATGACGGCATCCCATTTCCCTTTGAGGATCTCCTGGACCAGCTGATTCTCCGTCTCGCCCGTGATCGCGTGGCAGAAACGGTTTCCCGGCTGCGGCTGATATCCGATGAATTCATTCCGCCCGTCCGTCATATAGAAGCTGGCCCCTTCGGGTTTCTTTAACTCACGGAGCATTTGCCTTCCTCCTCTACGCGCGTTCAATAAAGAATGGTGTCATTTATGCGACTACCTGAGTAAAAAAAATCTGGGCCGCCTCAGAATCTGACAGTTCGAGAACAGCGATAATCCGCTGGATCTCAGCGACAGTAAACTTCACTCCGCCCGCTTTCATCTTGCGGTAGAATGTTGCCCTGTCGATACCCATTTTTTCAGATACCTGATCCGGCCCAATATTCTTTTCTTTCATCTTCTGCCGCAATAGCACCTTGTTTATGGCCATGTCATTCCCTCCCTTCACAGTGTCATAAATGCGACTTCTGATTGTAAAATATCATAAGCGCGACAATGTGTCAAGAGAAAATTTCAAGTTTGCGACTTTTTATTATTGCATATTTGCGACTTTTATGTTATGTTCATGGTGAGGTGATATCCATGACCACTGGTGAACGCATCAAACAGCGTCGGAAAGAATTAGGAATCTCTGCCGACGAGCTTGCTCTTTTGATCGGCGTTTCTCGCTCTACAATGTTCCGATATGAGAAAGGTGATATTGAGAAGCTCCCCGGCGACGTTCTTGTTCCTATCGCAAATGCATTGAGCACGACGCCACAATTTCTCATGGGATGGACCGACTCGTCTGACGCTCCTGTTCCATCTGCAAATGCCTACAATATCACGTCGAAGGAATACTCCCTCGTCCGCTCCTACCGCAAAACGACGCCCGCGGACCGGCAGATCATTGACAACATCATCGCCCGCTATCCCGTTGACGATGCCCCGGAGGAGGTTCCCCTGGAGGAGAAGATCATTCCGCTTTTTGGCACCGCTGCCGCCGCCGGCCCCGGCGAGTTCGACACCGGTCTGCCCTGGGAGGAGTACAGCGTCCCCGCCTCCAGCGATGCCACCTTTGCCATCCGCATCTCCGGCGACAGCATGGAGCCGGTGCTGCATGACGGCCAGATCGCCCTCTGCGCGGAGAAGACCCCCGGCATCGGTGATGTCGCCGTGATGATGGTCAACGGCTGCCTGGTGGTCAAGCAGTTCATTGCCGACAATTACGGCAACATCTATCTCCGCTCCCTCAACCGCAAGCGCAGGGACGCAGACCTTGACATCAAGGCTTCCGGCAACGACACCGTGACCTGCTACGGTATTGTGCTTCTCCCGAAGCGCCCGCCCCTTGTGGATAACTGAAAGAGGTGAAATGAATGAACGCTGCGGCCTACGCACGGTACAGCACTGACCGTCAGCAGAAAAACAGCATCGAGTATCAGCTTGACGAGATCCGCCGCTACTGCGCGGAGAACTCCATCAACATCACGGCCACCTTCACCGACGAAGGGAAAAGCGGCACCAATACGGACCGCTCGGACTTCCAGGCCATGCTGGAGGCTGCCAAGCGCAAGGAGTTTGACGCCGTGGTGATCTACGATATCACCCGCGGCAGCCGCGACGTCGGCGACTGGTTTGCCTTCCGCAAGCAGATGATGCGCCTGGGCGTCACGGTGATCTCCGCGACCCAGCAGCTGGGCGACCTCACCAAAAGCAGCGACTTCCTTGTGGAGCTGCTGAACGTCGGCATGGGACAGTATGAGGTCCTGGAGACCCGGCAGAAGTCCATCGCCGGCGTCGCCGTCAAGGCGAAGGAGGGCGTCTTCCTCGGCGGCACCCCGCCGCTCGGCTATGACATCGTGAAGGGCAGATATGTCATCAACGAGGGGGAGGCCCGCCTTGTCCGGAAGATCTTCGAGAGCTATGGCTCCGGCGGCAGCTATGACGAGATCCTGGCTTCGCTGGGCGGCGCCCTCGGCAAGATGGGCCGCCCGATAGGGAAGAACAGCCTGCACTCCATTTTGACGAATGAGCGCTACATCGGCGTATATACCTGGAACAAGCGCCAGGTGAAGCTCTTCCGCCAGTGGGCCGGCGGCGGCCCGAATCCGAATTGCGTCCGCATCGAGGGCGCGATCCCCGTCATCATCGACGATCTGACATGGGAAAGGGTGCAAAAGAGATTGAACGATAACAGAAGAAATGCCACCAACAAGGCGAAGCGGACCTATCTGCTCTCCGGTCTGATCGAGTGCGAAGAGTGCGGCGCCACCTACGTCGGCCACACCTCCACCAACAAGAAGGGCGTGGAGACCCGCTATTACGTCTGCGGAAACAAATACCGGACAAAGACCTGCAGCGCGAAGAACATCAACGCCAGTGAGATCGAAGGCTTCGTCCTTGACGGGCTGAAACGTTATTTCCTGGAGCTTGACTTCGAGGCCGAGGCCCAGCGCATTGCCGACATGGTGAACGGCTCCTCCGTCGATCTCCGCGCCGAGCGTTCGGAGCTGGCCTCCATTGAGGCGAAGCTGGCCAACGGCCTGCGCGCGATCCTGAACGGCATGGACAACTTCCCGGAGCTCCAGGATGAGATGGACCGCCTGCGCGTCCGAAAGCGGGAGCTGGAAGAAATAATTGCCCGCCGGACGGCGAGCAAGAAAGCTGTCAATCCGGCGGACATCATCAAGGTATTCAATTACGCCCTGGATCATTGGGACGACGACCTTCCGACCATCGTCCGGGAGCATATCACAAAGATATACGCCCACACCGACGGAAGTTACTCCGTCAATGTGGGCGTACATATAAGTGGTTGCGGGGGTCCGCGTCATTTTGTATGTACGACGGCTTTTCAACGCTCCGCATAAAACGCACCCCCGACGGGTTTCTTTAATCTTTTTATCACACCCCTTCACCAATGTCAACAGCTCCTCGCATTTTGCGAGGAGCTGTCTTTTCTTTACCCGGGATAATACTGCGTCCGCAGCTGCAAGCTGTTCCACCAAGGGCAGTCCGCGAAGCCCTTGTCCGTCATGTTTGGATTGTAGCCCATGGCGACATACAGGGCCGTCTTCTGATCGTCCAGCAGGGGAAGGGCATTGATGTACTCAATCACCTGCGTCTTGCGGGGCACGACAGTCTTGCCGTTGCTGTCCTTGATGTCGTGGAAGTCAGAGATAGACTCGGAATACTTCGCATAATCTCCGGCGTCCATCCAGTCGCAATACTTCATGTAGGTGTCGCGCTGGCTGTCTGTCATGCCGGCATAGGCTTCATAGTCGTTGCCGGTGTATGCGGTGTTCCACTTGTTCTCGCCCTCGTAGCCCAGCGCCTGGAATAGCCGGTCCTTCTCTGCGTCCGTCAGATCCATTCCGTCTACCAGCTCCATGACCTTCATGCGCTTGCTGCCGGGGATTGCCTCGCCGTCCTTGTCCTTGTCTGCCGGTGTGGCCTCCTTCATCCGCAGGGCCTCGGTGTACTCACTCAGGCCCAGCCCGGACTCCTGGTAGCCCTCCATCTGTCCCTCGGTCAGATAGGCGCTTGCGGCCTTGTCAATATCGTCCTGGGGAAGATCGAGCCCGGCGATGGCATCCAGCCGCTGCCACTTCGTCACGCTGCCGCCCTTTTCCTCCGGCTTCAGCTCGTCCAGGGCGTCCGTCACCGTGAAGATGGCCTCGTTGTCCAGCCCCGTCGCCTTCAGCGCGTCATAGGTTGACTTGACGCCCAGCACGTCCTTCACGGTCTCCAGGGTCTTTCCCCGATAAACGCCGGTATCGAGCCAGGCCGCAAACTGCGCGTCCGGCAGGGCTGCCTTCATGGCCATGGTGCCCATGATGCTTTGGATGGGAATACCGGCGTCCTGCAAAGCCTTGATCTTCTCGGTGTAGTCCCCGTCGTAGTCCTCGCTGACCTGTCCCTTCGCGTAGTCCCCGGCCACGGCATAGAGGCGCTTCAGATAGGCCGCCTTTGCGTCATCATCCAGGCCGCGCAGCTCCTTGTCCTGACCGATGCCGGCCAGCCCGATCTTTGCCGCCTCTCTGAAGGCTTCCTCATACACCTGCGTCTGGTAGGCGTCCAGGGTGATTTTCTCGCTGGCGTCGTCGCCGCGCTTGACTGTGATGCTGGTGGGCACGTCCGGCGGCGCCACGGCTGCACCGTATTCCTGATACAGCCGCGCCAGCTCCTCGGAGGACGCCTCCGGGAACTCCCCGGCCATGTCCATGCGCCGCTCCATCATGTCCTGGAAGCGCGTGGGCAGCAGCTTCTCGTCGGTCTTCTTCAGCATCGCCCGGTCCGGGGTGTTGATGCTGTCCTCGATCTGCGCGTAAAGCTCAGGAGAAGCAATCCGAAGGGCCGCGCCCAGGTACTTCTTGACGTTCTGCACCGGCAGCCCTTTGAAGTACATGGCGAACTTCTCCGCCGCGTCGTTCAGCGCGTCGGCGTACTCGGCGCCGTGC
>Ga0265298_10004057_pt1 | contig 18928 bp, 15 predicted proteins | sample AusTroGonzalo_MG_3_FD_193486 | JGI IMG/M metagenome (GOLD analysis project Ga0265298, IMG submission 193486) | Bovine rumen microbial communities from tropical cattle in Woodstock, Queensland, Australia - Gonzalo_01 | ecosystem: Host-associated > Mammals > Digestive system > Stomach > Rumen ... | reverse complement strand
GCTGGGGGATTCGAACCCCCGGTACGGTTACCCGTACGGCAGTTTAGCAAACTGCTGGTTTCAGCCACTCACCCAAACTTCCCTGGGAACCGTTATCCGGAATCCTTAAGCGGGCACAAAGGTAATGAGGAGATTTGAGTTCTGCAAGTTTTGGGATGATATTTTTTCAAAAAACAACAAAGCCGCGTAAAAATCGTTATCTTTAAATAAGATACGCTGCTCCTCGGAATAAAAAATCAAGTAAACTTGTTTTTTCTCCTCTCGGTTTGCAGTATCTTTAAATAAGATACGCTGCGCCTCGGAATAAAAAATCAAGTAAACTTGTTTTTTCTCCTCTCGGTTTGCAGTATCTTTACAAAAGAAAAGCTTGCTTTCTCTATTGGAATCATGTCACAGGACAACAACATCAAACTGCCTCACGGCTGCAGGATAATAGATTTCCCTAGGTTTGAGGATGACAGGGGTGCGCTCTCATTTGTTGAGAGCGTGAACCATATACCTTTTCATATAGAGCGCGTATTCTGGATGTATGGCATGCCTGGTGACAAGACGCGCGGCGGTCATTCTCATATAGAGTGTTCACAGGTGCTGATACCTGTTACGGGCAGTTTCCGCCTGTTGATTGATGACGGAACCGATAAGGCTGATATACTGATGGATTCAGCCTCAAGAGGAATCCTTTTATCTCCGGGCATCTGGTGTGAGCTGAGGGATTTTGCGCCAAACTCATCGGTCATGGTGCTCACATCGCATACTTTCCGTACTGAAGATTATGTGCTGGATCATCCGGAGTATAGCACAAACGATGTTGTGGCGGTTCAATATGAACCTGCTCACAGGGAATTATGGAACAGGTTTGTAAAGAGTTCCAAGAACGGCACGTTCCTGTTTGACAGGGGATACATGGATTATCATTCAGACCGTTTTACGGACTGTTCCCTGATGTTCTATAAAAAAGGTGCGCTGTTGGCACTTTTGCCTGCAAACTGGGTTAAGGATGAGAATACTGTTCAGTCACACGGCGGGCTTACGTACGGTGGTCTTATAACCGGGGCGAACTTTACGGCTGAGGATGCCCTTGAGGTCTTCCGATGCGCTATCGAGTGGATGAAGAAGAATCTGGGTGCTGTAAGGTGGATTTACAAGCCCGTTCCAAGGATATACAGTTCATTGCCTGCCGATGAAGACCTGTATGCCCTCTCGCAGAACGGCGCTACCATCAAGAAACGTGAGATAAGTTCCATCGTGGACCTAGCAAAGCGTATTCCGTTAAGTACTCTGCGCAAACGCGGTTTCAAGAAAGCCACCAAGAGCGGTCTCACTATCGTAGAAGGCAACTTTGACAGCGACATTGAGGTTTACTGGAATATTCTTGCTGAACTGCTTAAGGAAAAATACGGATCACATCCGGTGCATACTCTTGAAGAGATTAAACTGCTTCAGGGCCGATTCCCTGAAAATATCAGACTCTTTGTAGCAAAGGACGGCCAGGAGATTGTGGCCGGTACTTTGGTTTATGATACCGGAACGGTAGCCAAGACGCAATATATTGCATCGTCGGCCCAGGGGCGTGCATCGGGAGCGCTTGACATGCTTTTCAGCACTCTGATGGACGATGTATTCAAGGGCTACCGATATATGGATTACGGTACATCTACGCTTATGGGTGGGAGTAATCTTAATGAGGGGCTGATTTCTCAGAAGGAGGGGTTTGGGGGCCGTGCGGTTGTTTACGATACCTACGAACTTCTGTTTTGAAGTTCGTAAATATCATTCCTTCTTTTATTTCGCTACGCGAAAATGGCGGCCTCCGGCCGCTCTCGCTCGTATACTCGCTCGCTTGTGCAATTGTGCTACTTTTCTGAGGCAAGCAATTGGAGACAATGCAAATGGGGACAGTCCCCAATTGCTCACTCGTGGTGATAGGGAAGGTTGTGCAAGATTGAGAAGGCACGGTAGAGCTGCTCCACGAATATGAGACGAACCATCTGGTGGGAGAATGTCATGCGTGAGAGCGAAAGGCGGCCCGGAACGCGGTCATAGACATCGGGTGAGAATCCGTACGGGCCTCCGATAATGAATACCAGACGCTTGGTGGATTGCGCCATACGTTTCTCAAGCCATTGTGCCATCTCAGGCGATGTCATCTCACGGCCCTTGTCATCAAGCAGCCAGACATCATCAGAAGGTTGCAGCAGTTTCAATATCTGTTCTCCTTCACGCACTTTTTGCACCTGTGCCTCCATACTGCGGGTGTTGCGTATGTCGGGAATGACCTGCATCTCAAACTGACTGTAGTGTGAGAGACGGTCAATGTACTGCGTGATGCCCTCTGTAAGCCATTGCTGGTCAGTTTTTCCAACTACGATAAGGAGAATCTTCATTCTTGTTAGAGATGTTTAACTTCACGAAGATACAATCAATCCGCGTGATTTTGGTTGTTTGGAGGATAATTGTTAAGTTTGCCCCAATTTTGTTCAAAAACGGAACGGATCAGAGCTGAACATGTACGATAGTCTGCAACAATTGGATACGCTTACAATCAACTTCAACAGAACGGGAAACTGGTTGCTGATGCTGTTTATGGCCGTTGTCATGTATGGTGTTGCACTTGGCTTGAAACCTCAGTTTTTCCGTGGCGTATTCAACAGACCCCGGGCTTTGTTCTTAGGGCTGGCATGCCAATGGCTCATATTTCCGTTCGTGACCTTCCTGCTTTGCGTGCTGTTTCACAGTTTTGTGCCTCCGATAGTGGCTATGGGCCTGATATTGGTGGCTTCATGTCCGGGTGGCGCGGTGTCAAACTTCATGACATCATACGCTAAAGGAAATGCGGAACTGTCTGTGCTGATGAGTACCGTAACTACACTCGGAGCACCTATTTTTACACCTATCAACTATGCTATCTGGGGTGGCCTTTACGCCAAATATATGGATGCTTCGGCAGGAAATGTGTTGCGCACCCTGCAAGTTCCGCCAACACAGATTGCACTTACTGTAATAGTCATTATAGGCATTCCGGTGTTGTTGGGGCTTATCACAGTAAAGTTTGCACCTAATGCATCGGCACGCCTTAAGGATATAATGAGATATCTCTCCATCGTGGTTTTTCTGTGCGTGGCCGGAATGATGATGTCGCAGAATTTTATCCTTTTCAAGGAAAATATAGGTTATGTTTTCATTATAGTTCTGATTCACAATCTGGTAGGCTTTGGCGTGGGCTATGCGACATCTACTGTCGGGAAGACACCTGTAAAGGACCGTCGTGCCGTTACGCTTGAAACCGGAATCCAGAATTCAGGATTGGGACTTCTGCTGCTGTTTAATACCGGAATCTTTCCGCCGGAGATAGCCAAAGGCGGCATGGCTTTCGTAACGGCATGGTGGGGCGTCTGGCATATCATCTCAGGATTGTTGCTTGGTACAGCATTCCGTTTCTCAGCATTTGATACTATCGGCCTTTCAAAAATTTTGCGTAAGAAATGAGTAAACACATTCAAGATAAAGGTTGGTTCTATACTTTCTTAAAATTCTTCGTTGACTGGTCCGTCAAAAGCTCATATAGTAAATATCAGGTTGAAGGGCAGGACAATATACCTTCGGATGGTAGCGTAATATGGGCGGCAAACCATACGAATGCGTTGATGGATCCTATGGTGATTCTGTCATCATCACCCATACGTAAGGTATTTGTGGCCAGAGCGGATATTTTCAAGAAAAGCTGGGCCAGAAAGGCATTGACTTTCCTGAAAGTGATGCCGATATACCGCATCAGGGATGGTTTTGATGCCGTAAAGCATAACAATGAATCAATTGCTCAGGCTACTGAGGTGATTCTGGACGGAGTTCCCTTTATTATATATCCTGAAGCAACCCACAGGCCCAAGCACTCGCTTCTGAAATTGAGCAAGGGCATATTCCATATAGCAGAATCGGCCATAGCACAGTCTCCTGAGGGTAAACCTGTCTATATTCAGCCTATAGGAATAGAGTACGGTGATTATTTCCGTTTCCGTAACACTGTGTTGGTGCGTTTCGGCAAGCCTCTCAATATCACGGAGTTCATGAAGGAGAACAGCAGTGAGCCGGAACCTGTCTTGTTGCTCAAACTGCGTGAGATACTGACTGCGAGCCTTGCAGAGCAGATAGTATATATACCTGATGATGAGGATTATGATGCTATCTGGGAATATGCCAAACTTAAAGCAGATAATCCTGATTATTACAGTAAGACACTTGCTCAGATAGAATCCACCGGAGGAGAGAAACTGAAAGGATTGCTGCGCATACAGGCTGTTGACAAGCATGCCGTTGCAGAGGCTTTGGCTCTCAGGGAAAATAATCCCGATGAGGCTCGTGAGTTGTTCAAGAAGGTGGATGCACAGCGGGTATGGAGAATACAGAATGGTATTTCTGTCTATTCCATAGCCAATGAGCCTGGCGGAATGAAACTGTTCCTCAAGTTCCTGCTTGCTCTTATAGGGGCTCCGTATTACATGTTCTGCGGTTTGGTGGGATCAATCAAATGGATACCTGTCATTCTGGTGCTCCGTGGTGTAAAGGATGATGCCTTTTATAATACCGCAAGATATGGCGTACGTATAGCTCTTGCCATCCCGGCGCTGATAATATGGAGCCTGGTATTTTTCCTTGTATTCAACTGGAAGATTGCGGCAGTGCTGTTGCTGTTGTCACTGCCTTCATTCAAATATCTCTATGACTATGGGATATTCTTCCGCCGTTTCATTTCAGATATAAGGTGGAAGTTCAAGAAGAGACGCGCTCCTGAAAGGGTGCTATAATTCTGAATAGAAATTCTCATATTGCCGCGCCACCTTGATATAGTCATGGTGGCGTTTTATGTATTCAACTGACTGGCGTTTCAGTTCCGGTATCCTTTCCGGATGCAGTATCAACTGTTCCAGCTCATCATAGACGCTCTGCTCATTGGGCTGGACGTTGACTATTGGACGCAGCTCATTTTCATCGATAATACTGTAATTCTCGGGTTCACCGCCTCCGACAACTATTATTCCCTTTGACATGGCAAGCAGTGAGTTCATTGATGGGGTGTAGCTGTACAGTTGGTCCAGTATGGCATCACTGCCCTCCATCATGCGTTTGTATTCTTCAAAGGGAACTCCTTGGGCTATTCTCAGTTCCAAACGGTCCGGGTATTTCTCCTTAAGTTTCTGTGCTGCACGGAGCATGATGTCTGTACCCTTATATGCGGAACGGCCGCGGCTTATTCCTGCAAACAGTTTGAACGGTCCTCCGAAAAATGAAGTACGGTATATTTCTGGCATGACAATCGGAAATGGTATAAAGCGCATTTTGTCACGTATCTCGCGTCCATCGGGACAAACGGTGTGGACTTCATTGTAGGTGGCCCAGTATTCGTAAAGGCCTGCTACGATTCCGTCACAATCCCGAGCAATCTCTCTGTTGAGCCTTTCTTTGGCCGTTCCTATCCATTCGTCACGATAGATCTGTGCTTCCGGATCTGTGCGCACAGTCTCTCCAAAGTTGAAATCTCCATATCTGAGCGGCCTGATGTCAGTGTTGACACTAACCCAATAATAATCAATACCGAATGAGCCCATCACAATCTTTTTGTTATGACGGCGCAGGTACCGGTATATGGGCATGATGTGCTCTGCTTTCAGTTCAAGGAACATGGGATTGATGATCTGGACAATGTCGTAACCGTGCATTTGGGGCAATGCTTTAAGTAGCCTCCAAATGAAAGAGAGCCGTCCGTGTGGTTGAGAAGGATCACGCTTGAGGTCTATGTCCCGCGGATAATCCTTCCAGCTGTCACCATCACTGGCCACAGTGACCTGGTGTCCGAGTTCTCTCAGTCCTTTGGCAAGCGTATTGTGTACGTTGCTGTATTCACCTAACAATAGTATCTTCATTTGTAAAAGGTTTCGGCAAGATGAAGCAAAAGTAACCCCGCCCTGCATCTTGAGAGTGAAGAGTAGATTTTGAATCCGATTGAACCGTCCTTGCATCTCAGAGGAAATAATCCCATCGAACATAGCTCCGGGATCTGTTGCCGGACGGCAGTTGGCCAGTCTTTGCGGCGCAGTGTACGCCTTATATGGTCCATGGCCAGATAACTGATTTTGCGGTCAAGCCCCTCATGGGACTCGGAACCATGCTCCTCACGGAACCGGACCAGACTGGAGAGAGCCTTGATGGTATCGGCCGATTTGGCTTCAATCATCCGCTGTGACACATCTGTGATGATGGAACCGCTTCGGGTACAGTAGGCATATGCGGGAATAGAGGTTTCTATGTAACTCAGGCTGAAATGCATCATTCTGGGAGTGAACTCCTCATCCTCAATATATGCGTTCTCCATGAAACGCAGGTTGTTATTTCTGACAAGTGATGTCTTTATGAGGTACCGGCATGCGCTGCCCGGCAGGTTGTGCGTACGCATATAGTAGTTTCCGGTTACAGGCTTGCTGAAAGACGGCGCCTTTGATGATGGCCGGAGTGGGAGTTCTCCTTCGGTAACACGCTTCATGCCGAATCCCAACAGATCGGCTCCGGTTTCCTGCATTGCCTTTATGCATGGGGCAAGTGAAACTGGATAATAGCAGTCATCGGCATCAAGAAAGGCAACCATATCACCTGTAGCATTGTCAATTCCGGTGTTTCTGGTTGCTCCAAGCATTCCGTGCTCACGACGTATGTATCTTACGTTTGCATCGGCAATGGAATCAATGGGAGGATCTGCCGGAGAACCGTCATTGACTATGATAATCTCATAATCACAGAATCCGGCAAGATTGTCTTGGGCGGATTTTGCCGCCCTGATCAGCAGGCTGTCTGTTTCCGGGTTGCAGTCAGGGTTGTAGTATGGTATGATTACGGATATTGTCATGAATATTTTTTTAGGCCTAAGACAGAACATACGCTTCTGACTCCAAACAGCCAGGCTGATAGAGTCTTGATTTTCTGTCTGAATGATAATGGGTTCCGGAATGTGACATGTGGCCCCGGCTTGACGCTGTTCAGGATACTTGCATTCGTTGAGAGGTATAGGGCGTCGGCATCCTTGCACCGGTAGAGGTCTGTGAGCAGATTCAGGCATACATTCCATAGGCGGATGCGTAGGAATTCGTCCAAGCCTTGCTCTGTAATCATGTTGAGAAGTCTGAGATTGTTCCTGAACAGGGGCTCCTGATTCTTGAATGTGTATTTCAGGGTTATGCTTCCGGCGGATTTGTAGTACAGATAACAGCCTTTGTCAGAATATCTTACAGCTTTGCAGAGGCTAATTATGCCCGGACATACTGCAGCGTCCTCAAATGTCTCACCCTGGGGAAACCTTATGCTGTCAAAGAGTTCGCGTTTGTAGATCTTGTTCCAGGCATAGCAGTGGGTATATCCCTCATTCTTAATCCAATTTGGAAAGACTTTTGCGCCTGTTACTGTTTCAGGCTTGAATGATAAGAGATATGAATCATCTGAACCGTAATGGACGTTGACGGGAAACTCCAACAGATCAGTATCAGGATTTGCTTCCAGCCACTCCATGTTGGCAGATAATGTGTCAGGGGTGATTTCATCGTCGCTGTCAATGAATGACAGCCATTTTCCTGTTGAGGCCTCAATTCCTGTATTTCTTGCTGCACTTAAACCTCCGTTGATACGGTGAATCACTTTGATTCCGGAATGCCTGATGGCCAGACTGTCGCATAGTTTGGCGCAACGGTCTTTTGAGCCGTCATCAACCAGAATGATTTCAAGGTTGTCCATGTTTTGTGACAACACACTGTTTACACATCTTTCAAGAGTAGAATCTGAATTGTAAACCGGAATTATGACAGACAGCTTTTCCATCAGTTTTGAAACGTCCGGGAACTGCTTTTATTGTTATATAGTATGCATTATTATCATATTAAGAAGTAATTTTGCGTACGTTTTTACGTTATATTGTCGTGGAAGCAGGTAATAGTGAAAGAAAAGGCGCTGAACGCAAGCTTTATGACAGGATACTGAAATATACCGGTGTGTTCAGTAGCGTTCAGGGCGTTGCCATGATTGTGTCTGCAGTTTTGGCAAAGGTCAAATCCTGCATGATAGGGCCTGCCGGGTTCGGCATTATCGAGAACGTAAACCGCACGACTGAGATTGTCAGGAATGCCACGAATCTGGGAATACAGACTGTCGCTGTTCCACGCATATCCGTTTCCGCAGATTTGCCCGATAATAAGCAGTTGTCGGAACTTATTCTGGTAACACGCAGTTGGGCTCTACTTACGGCGATAGCAGGAATGGTCATCTGCATTATATTGGCTCCCATACTTGGAAGATGGGCGTTTAATGATGCGGAATATGCATTTGATTTTACGTTAATGTCCCTTTCTGTTGCCGCTTCATCTGTAACGGGAGGTGAAATAGCGATACTCAGAGGCGTGGGGCAGATGCGTAATGTTGCACTTAGCCAACTGTTTGCCAATATCGTATCACTGTGCATATCTTTTCCTCTGTATTGGTTTTTCAGGCTTGACGGCATCATTCCGGCATTGGTTCTGTCTGCTGTCGGAACTATGACAGTGACCTGTTTCTATTCTTTCAGGCTTCATCCATACAAGGTCCGTCCGTTCTCACTTACAGTGCTTGGCAAGGGGCTTGATATGATAGGATTTGGCGTACTTATGACAGTGACTGCCTTTTTGGGCGCATGGGCATGGTCCGTTATTGCCAAATTCCTCACGGTGCAGGGAGGTGAAGAGCTGACGGGCTCATATAGTGCAGGATATATGCTTGTCACATACCTTACCACGTTGCTGTTGTCAGTGTCAGATTCTGAATATTATCCACGGCTTTCAGCTGTGGGTGATGATCTGGTTCAGGCACATAAGCTTATGAACAGCCAGTCTCTGGCGATGTGCATGCTTGCGGCACCTATAGTAAATATTTTCATGATAGCTGTTCCGATATTGGTGATGGTGTTTTTGGAGTACGAAAAATTCCAAATGTCAATAGCTTTTGCCCAAATGGCCTCAATAGGACTTTTGTTCAAGGCTGTATATCAGCCGATAGCTTTTCTCGTATTGGCCAGATATGATTCCAAAATATATATGTTTCAGGAAACCATTTGCTACATATTGCTTGTAATAAGTGTGATGTGTGGCTATAAACTGGCCGGAACGATTGGCTTGGGATTGTCATTTGCAGTCTGGGAGCTATCCTACCTATTGTTGGTCCTTATTGTGGGAAAAATACGTTACGGATTTGTGATGTCTCGACAGCTTGTAATGAATTTTCTTATTCAGTCGCTTGCCGTCATGCTTGCAGCTGCCGGTATATTGTTGGGGCCGGGCAGGGGATTCCTGATCAGTGTGCCTATGTGCATTTTTTCCATTGTATTTTCTTTGCGGTTCTTTTATACCCATACGTCCTTCCTTCCTTCTTTCTTTTCAAAAGTTTTCCGTAAATAGTCCTGCGCTGTTTTTTATTGGCTGTTTGAAAGAGGTTTTTCATGTTTCTCTTGAAGTATTCGGGGGAAAATGTTACTTTTGTCTTTTGCGTACGCGGATATGTGCGCGCAAAAGAGAAAAGTATTTGATAATTGACAATTGATAAGTGAGTTACTATGGACGAACTGTTAGGACAAGTTACTGCCAAGGCACAGGAATGGCTGGGCGGTTCATTTGATGAGAAAACACGTGAGGAGGTTAAGGCTCTCCTGAATAAAGAGGACAAGTCAGATCTTATTGACGCATTCTACAAGGATCTGGAGTTTGGCACAGGCGGTCTGCGCGGTATCATGGGCGCAGGAACAAACCGTATGAACATATACACCGTGGGTATGGCTACCCAGGGCCTGGCCAACTATCTGAACAAGAACTTCAAGGAGAGAAAGGAAATATCGGTCGTAGTTGGACATGACTGCCGCAACAACGGACGTCTGTTTGCCGAGACCGTAGCAAACATATTCAGCGCAAACGGTATCAAGGTCTATCTGTTCGATGATCTGAGGCCCACACCTGAGGTATCATTTGCCATCCGTTATCTGGGCTGCCAGAGCGGCGTGAACGTGACCGCCAGTCATAACCCCCGCGAGTACAACGGCTACAAGGCTTACTGGGAGGACGGCGCTCAGGTGCTGGCTCCGCATGATACCGGTATAATTGATGAGGTTGCCAAGGTTAAGGTGGCCGATATTAAGTTCAACGGCAATCCCGCACTGATTCAGATTATCGGTGAGGAGGTTGACAAACCCTATCTGGATGCAATTGAGGGTATCTGCATAGATCCGGCTCTTGTTAAGCGCAATCATGATCTCTGTATCGTTTATACTCCGCTGCACGGATGCGGCCGCGTGATGATTCCGCGTTCACTCAAGCAGTGGGGATTCACCAACGTGAACTGCGTTCCCGAGCAGATGATTCCGGACGGCAACTTCCCCACAGTGGTATCACCCAATCCTGAGTATCCTGAGGCTTTGACCATGGCTCTGGCCCTGGCCCGCAAACTGAATGCCGACGTCGTAATGGCATCAGACCCCGATGCTGACCGTCTGGGTGTGGCCTGCCGCAACGACAAGGGTGAACTTACCCTCCTGAACGGTAACCAGACCGCCATGATATTCCTATACTACATCATCACCCAATACACCAAGTTAGGCAAGATGACCGGTAAGGAGTACATCGTCAAGACCATCGTGACCACCGAGGTTATAAGCCGTATTGCAGAGAAGAACAACCTTGAGATGTTTGACTGCTATACCGGATTCAAGTGGATTGCCAAGGTCATTGCCGATGAGAACGCCAAGGGCAAGCACTATATCGGTGGCGGTGAGGAGAGTTTCGGTTTCCTGGCTGAGGACTTTGTACGTGACAAGGATGCCGTATCGGCCTGCTCACTGATGGCTGAGATTGCCGCATGGGCTAAGGAGAACGGCAAGACTCTCTGGGACCTGCTGCTGGATGCATATCAGGAGTACGGATTCTCACAGGAGGCAGCTGTTAGCGTAGTTAAGCCCGGCAAGAGCGGTGCCGATGAGATAAAGGCCATGATGGAGCAGTTCCGCGCCAACCCGCCCAAGAGTCTGGCAGGTGAGAAGGTGGTCCTCATCAAGGACTTCAAGCTGCTCAAGCAGACTGATGCTGCCGGTAAGGTTACAGACCTCATCATGCCGGAGCCGTCAAATGTACTTCAGTACTTCACTGCCGCAGGTGATAAGATTTCAGTCCGTCCTTCCGGCACAGAGCCCAAGATAAAGTTCTATATGGAGGCCAAACTGCCTATGGCCAACAAGGCTGATTATCTGAAGGTTCAGGCTGAGGCTTTGAAGAAGATTGAGGGATTCAAGAAGGATCTGGGTATCTAAGGATATTTGCAGATGAGAATAATCCGCTCCATAGCGATTGTTTCATTGCTTTGTCTCCTGCTTGTGGGCTGCTCCGGAAGAAGGGGAGTGGTTAATTTACGTATTATTGCCACTACTGATGTTCATGGACGAATCTATGACAAGGATATCATTGACGGACAGGAGAGGCAGGGTAGCCTTGCAAAACTGGCTACCTACCTTAAGAAACAGCGCAAGGAGAACAAGAATGTTCTGTATCTGGATGCGGGCGATATCCTGCAAGGATCATTTGAGATATACCAGGATGTGACAGCGCAGTTTGAAAGGAAGAGTCTGGCTGCCCAGGCCTACAATCTGTTAGGTTGTGATGCAGTGGCATTCGGAAATCATGACTTTGCCGTAGGAACATCGTGTTATGAACGTTTTTATGACGGGACAACATTCCCTATCTTGAGCTCAAATGTATGTTTCGCGGATTACGGTGATTTCGTGCCGGTTTGCAGAATGTTTGAGTTTAAAGGACTGAGAGTGGCGGTGGTAGGTATGACTACTCCTGTAACAAAATACTCTATTCCCTCAGACAGGATTGCGGAATTGGAGTTTCGGGATATAGTTGAAACCGCCGGGTTTATAGTTCCAAGACTGCGTGAAGATAAAAAAGCTGATGTCATAATCGGATTGATCCATTCTGGATTTGCAGGTGGCCGCATGGATGATGAAGGTGTTTATGAAAATGCTGTACGCCGTGTGGTCAGCGAGGTGGCGGGTTTTGACGTTATAATATTCGGTCATGACCATACTCCGCGTTGTCTTAAGATAACTGACTGCAACGGTGATTCTGTGCTTCTTATAAATCCCGGACCATACGCCCAAAATGCTGCTGTGGCTACTTTGACTGCTGATTTCAGAAAATCGGACAAACCTGAAATCTTAACATCAGGTTATTTGGAAGATATTACTGATGAAGTGCCGGATAATGACTTTATGAAGAAACTGTCTGGATGGTATTATGACGGAATCAATTACGCGGATTCAGTAGCTGGCAGAATTACAACGTCTTTAGAGGGGCGTGGAGTGCTTTGGAGAGGGTCATCGGCCATGGATTATGTTCATTCCGTACAGATGTCTTTCAATGCTGCTGAGATATCACTTGCATCTCCTGTCTTTACACGCACGTATATCCCCGCAGGAGATATACGGATGCGGGATTTGTTTGCCATGTATCAGTATGAGAACACAATGGTATCCGTAATGTTGAAGGGTAGTGAGGTGAGAGATGTGCTTGAATATTCTGCCGGGTTGTATTACAATACTGTAAAAGATGCCAATGGTAATCTTCTTAAGACCAGGACAGATGAAGGTAATGGTAAAAAAATGCCGTCGACACCTGCAAATTATCTTATTACCGCTGCCGGAATAGACTATGAGATTGATGTAACCAAACCGGAGGGTGAACGTGTAAGGGTATTGTCCATGAATGATGGAAAACCGTTTGATCCTGACCGTTATTACAGGACCACAATCAATTCATTCCTCTATGGGGGAACAGAATCGGCTCTTTTCAAGGCCACAGGTATAACCCATAAGAGTATCGTGAGAAGGTTGGAGGTGTCATCATCGACAGATATCAGGTACTATATGATAACAGATTTCACACTTAAACGTAAGGCCGGAAAAGATGTCAATATAAGTAACGTGTGCAATTGGAAGCTTGTTCCTGAAGGTATTGTTGAAGGATGTCTTGCACGTGATACAATAGATTTTTATGTTATAAACGAATAATTTTTTACTGACTGATATGAAAAAAACAGTTCTTTTACTGATTGTGGGAACAGTGTTCTCGCTTTCTGCATGCAAATCCAGCCAGAATGCCTACAAACAGGCATATGAGAAGGCTGTAAGTGGTGATGAAGTTAAGACAACCATTGAAGAGCCTGTGGCTGTAAATGATGCAACGGATGCTGATGATGTTTCAAACGTTTCAGTACGTGAAGAGAAGGTTACGGTAGTTTCAGGTGACAAGGAAATAAAGACATACGGAATTGTATGTGGAAGTTTCTCTCTCAAGGCTAATGCCGATGCTCTTCGTGAAAGGCTTATAAAGGATGGCTATCAGGCTGTGGTAGTGCTCAATGAGGCAGGCAAGACATACCGCGTGGTGTGTGCAAGTTTTGATTCCAAGGAGGAGGCTGCGACTGAGCGAAATAAGTTCAAGGCCAGATATCCTGAAAATCAGGATTTCCAGGGCGCTTGGATTCTTTACAAGAAATAACAGCTTACCTTGGGAAGGATTCTGGCTATTGACTTCGGTACCAAACGTACCGGAATTGCTGTAACTGACCCGCTCAGGATTGTGCCTGGCGGACTTACAACTGTGGCTACCCATGAACTGATGTCTTTTCTTGCGGGGTATTTTGCCAAGGAACCGGTGGAACTTATAGTGGTTGGCCATCCTACCAATATGAATGGTGAGGAATCAGCCAGTATGCAGCAGATACGCCCCTTTGTAGAAAAACTCAGGAAACAGTATCCTGACAAGGAGGTGGTCATGTTTGATGAGCGGTTTACATCGGTTCTGGCACAAAAGGCGATATTGGAGGCGGGAATAAAGAAGATGGCTCGCCGCAACAAGGCGCTGGTGGATGAGGTTAGTGCCACAATCATATTGGAGTCATATATGAATTCAATTCAGTACAAAAAATGATATTACCTATTTATACTTACGGACAGGGCGTCCTTAAAAAGGAGGCAGAGGAGATAGATGAGAACTATGAGGGGCTTGAACAGCTTATCAAAGATATGTTTGAGACCTTACGCAAGTCAGAAGGCGTGGGCTTGGCTGCTCCTCAGATAGGTCTCTCCATAAGACTTGCTGTGGTTGACCTGGATGTGATATCCGACGACCAGCCTGAGTTCAAGGGTTATTTCAAGACTTACATCAACCCCTATATCGAGGAGACAGACGGAGCTATGGTTCCGTATGAGGAGGGCTGTCTGAGCTTTCCTGGCATCCATGAAAAGGTAAACCGCCCGGAACGTGTGCGCGTAAGCTGGCTGGATGAGAATTTTGTGGAACATGACGAGTGGTTTGAAGGATTTCCGGCCCGCGTGCTCCAACATGAGATTGACCATCTGGACGGCAAGTGTTTCATAGACCGTATGTCACCTCTGCGCCGTCAGATGAACAAGAAGGCACTCAGCTCAATTGCCGCCGGAAAGTTCAATTGTGACTACAAGGTCAAGGTTGCCAGAAAATAATATGAGAGTAGGGCGTACAGTTCTTGCCTGCACTGCGGTTTTATGGCTGATGTGCGCTCCCTTGCAGGCTCAGATAAACACTGACCGTATGATGTCAGTGGGCCGTACCGCCCTCTATTTTGATGATTACGTACTCTCCATACAGTATTTCAATCAGGTAATCAATGCTAAGCCATATCTGGCTGAGCCCTATTTCTTCAGAGCTGTAGCCAAGTTCTATCTGGAGGACTACCGTGGTGCAGAACAGGATTGCAACAGTTGCATCAGCCGAAACCCTTTTGTGGTCAATGCTTATCAGGTAAGAGGATTGACCCGTGTATATCAGGAACGCTATGAAGAAGCCATAAAGGATTTCAGGGCCGGACTGAGACTTGATCCGGACAATAATGGGTTAAGGCATAATCTTATACTGTGTCTGGCCCGCAGCGGTAATAATGAGGAGGCGATGTTAGCGACTGATACCCTTCTTACTACATCACCGCGGTATGCTCCCGCAATGGCCATGCGTTCAGACTTGCTCTGGGAACAGGGGGATAGCGCAGGTGCACTGGAGTGGGTGAACAAGGCATTGGATATCAATAAATATGATGCGGACATGCTTCATCATCGTGGTGTAATGCTGGCCCGTATGGAGCGTTATGAAGAGGCTGAGCAGGATATGGACAGAGTGGTGTATTTGAATCCGGGTGATGCTGGTGCATACATAACCCGAGCCATGATACGTTACTTCCGGGATAATCTGAATGGCGCTCTGGCTGATTATGATTTGTCAATAACAATAGATCCCGGCAATATTAACGGTCATTACAACCGAGGTAACCTGCGTGCCCAGGTGGGAGATGACAATCGTGCCATAGAGGATTTTGATGTTGTAATAGATGCCGAGCCTAACAATATGCTGGCCCTGTTCTATAGGGGAGTGCTTCGTGAAAGCACAGGCGATTACCGTGGTGCTGAGCAGGATATTACCAAAGTATTGGAAGAGTATCCCAACTTTATCCAAGGCTACCAGATACGTAGTGAGGTGCGTGAAAAGTTAGGTAACCGCCGTGGTGCAGAGCAGGATGCCATGGTGGTTATGCGTGAGCAGAACCGTCGTTTCAACAATGCAATGGGTTATACTGATGATCAGGATGAAGAGGATGAGGACAAGACCAGAAGCAGTTCTGATAAGAACGTACGTAATTACCGTAAGATAATCGTTGATGAGAATCTGGAGAATTCTACCGGTTTTTCAAGCGAATACCGTGGCAAGGTACAGAACCGCAATGTGGAGGTGCAGTATCTGGAACCGTACAGGCTGACATATTTCAAGGATAACAACAAGGTAATAAATGATGTGCGATACAGCAAGATTGTGGATGAGTTGTTCTCAACGGGGTATTTCATGTCAGAAATAGTTCTGGATAACCATGACGTGCCACTTGATGAAAGACAGATCAGTTCTCTTTTTTCGGATATTGATAAACGTACATCACAACTGTCAGCCAATTCGTCTCATCGTGATGATATTTTGCTTTCAAGAGCTATCGATTTTGCTTTGTTGCAGGATTTTAGCAGTGCGGAATCAGATATAGACAATGCAGTGGCCTGCAATCAGGATAATTGGGCGGCATGGTTCGTCCGTGCGCAGATAAAAGCGCGTTCAATCCAGATAAAAAGGGCAGAGCAAGAGATTGATTTGCAGCAAAATAATCGTGAGAATAATGCAGATGTGAGTTATCAGACTGTAATTAAAGACCTGTCAAAAGTAATAGATCTGGAACCGTTATTTGCTTTTGGTTATTATAACCGTGGTACATTCTATGCCATGACAAATGACCTTCATGCGTCACTGGTGGATCTGGACAAAGCCATAGAATTGGATGAGACGCTGGCTGAGGCGTGGTACAACCGTGGATTGGTATTGGTCATGCTCAATCGTATGGATGATGCTTTCCGTGATTTGAGCCGTGCCGGTGAACTTGGCATATACTCAGCATATAATATCATCAAACGCTTCTCCAAATCTGAATAATTTAATAATTTTGCGGACTTAAACAGAAAATACTACTAAACAACATGATAAAGATTACTTTTCCCGATGGTTCCGTACGCGAGTATGAAAGCGGCGTAACCGGTTATGAGATTGCTGAGAGCATCAGCCAGAGACTGGCACAGGATGTGCTGGCCTGCAGTGTAAATGACCAGATTACAGAACTCAACCGTCCCATAACTACCGATGCTACCATCAAGCTGCACAAGTGGGAGGATGAGGAGGCCAAGCACGCATATTGGCACACTAGCGCCCACCTTATGGCCGAGGCTCTGCAGGAGCTCTATCCCGGCACACAGTTCGGTATCGGTCCGGCAATCGAGAAGGGATTCTATTATGACATCATGCCTCCCGAAGGCGTAACTATCAAGGAGAGTGATTTTCCTGCCATCGAGGCCAAGATGAAGGAACTGGTTCAGAAGAAAGAGAAGTTGGTACGTGAGGAGATCTCCAAGGCTGATGCTCTCAAGTTCTTTGCCGCACGTGGCCAGAGCTACAAGAACGAGCTCATTGCTGACCTGGAGGACGGAACCATCACCACATACACACAGGGTAACTATACCGACCTTTGCCGCGGACCGCACCTGGTTGACACCGGCGCCATCAAGGCAATCAAGCTGCTGGCTACATCGGCCGCATACTGGCGCGGTGATGAGAAGCGCCCGCAGATGACCCGTATCTACGGTATCACATTCCCCAAGCAGAAGATGCTTGATGAGTATCTGGAGCTGCTTGAGGAGGCCAAGAAGCGTGACCACCGCAAGATAGGTAAGGAGATGGAACTCTTCATGTTCAGCGACATGGTAGGTAAGGGCCTTCCCATCTGGTTGCCCAAAGGCACTGCATTGCGTCTGCGCTTGCAGGACTTCCTCTCACGTATACAGAAGCGTTACGGTTACCAGAAGGTAATCACTCCGCATATCGGTTCCAAGCAGCTCTATGTAACCTCAGGACACTGGGATCACTACGGCAAGGACAGCTTCCAGCCCATCACCACTCCCGAGGAGGGTGAGTGCTACCTGCTCAAGCCTATGAACTGCCCCCATCACTGCTGCATATTCAAGTCACAGCCCCGCTCATACCGTGACCTGCCTCTGCGTATTGCTGAGTTCGGTACAGTATACCGTTATGAGCAGAGCGGTGAGCTTCACGGATTGACCCGTGTACGCAGCTTCACTCAGGATGACGCTCATATCTTTTGCCGTCCTGACCAGGTTAAGGGTGAGTTCATCCGCGTTATGGAGATCATTGAGATCATTTTCAAGGCTCTGAACTTTGACAACTTTGAGGCTCAGATATCACTGCGTGATCCTAACGACCACGAGAAGTACGTAGGTAGCGATGAGGTCTGGGAGAAAGCTGAGCGTGCCATCGTTGAGGCATGTGAGGAGAAGGGACTCAAGGCTACCGTTGAGTATGGTGAGGCTGCATTCTATGGTCCTAAACTGGACTTCATGGTAAAGGATGCGCTGGGCCGCCGCTGGCAGCTTGGTACAATTCAGGTAGACTACAACCTGCCGCAGAGATTTGAGCTTGAATACATTGCTTCTGATAACCAGAAGGAGCGTCCGGTAATGATCCACCGCGCACCTTTCGGCTCAATGGAGCGTTTCGTCGCCGTGCTCATTGAGCATACCGCCGGAAAGTTCCCGCTCTGGCTCACTCCTGACCAGGTAGCCATCCTGCCTATCTCTGAGAAAGCCAATGACTATGCATACAAGGTGCAGAAGGAACTTGAGGACAAGTATGAGATCCGTGGCTTTGTAGATGACCGGAACGAGAAGATTGGCCGCAAGATCCGTGACAATGAGGTAAAGCACATTCCTTACATGCTTGTGGTAGGTGAGAAAGAGGCTGAAAACGGTGAGGTTAACGTACGTAAGCAGGGTGCAGAGAACCTTGGAAACATGAAAATTGACGAATTCGGTAAAAAAATTGCTGAAGAAGTTAATTCTATGATAAATAAATGGTAATTTTGCGCCCGCGTTGTGTAAAAGTTGATAATAGAAAAAGAGAAAACTATATAACTGATTCTGAATGAAGAAAGACAATTTGAGTGACCAGTTTCAGGTTAACGATGAGATTCGTGCCAGAGAGGTCCGTATAGTCGGTGATGACATTGAGTCCAAGGTGGTTCCACTGCGTGAAGCACTTAAGATAGCCGATGAGATGGAGTTGGATCTGGTCCTGATTTCACCAAATGCCGTTCCTCCGGTATGCAGAATAGTTGATTTCTCAAAGTTCATTTATCAGCTCAAGAAAAAACAGAAGGAGGCTAAGGCCAAGCAGGTCAAGATTGA
>Ga0265298_10004056_pt1 | contig 18929 bp, 24 predicted proteins | sample AusTroGonzalo_MG_3_FD_193486 | JGI IMG/M metagenome (GOLD analysis project Ga0265298, IMG submission 193486) | Bovine rumen microbial communities from tropical cattle in Woodstock, Queensland, Australia - Gonzalo_01 | ecosystem: Host-associated > Mammals > Digestive system > Stomach > Rumen ... | reverse complement strand
TGAACAGAAAACAGAATCTTGCCATTCTTGCCGAAATCCGCAAGCTGGCCCGTGAACTTCCCGGCGGTCAACGGGACGCTATCATTAACAAGTGCAACCGTGTCCAGATGATGCTGGACAAAGGGCGGCAGATTCCGGGATTAAACCCGGACGAAGAAACCGCCGTACACGAAAACCAACGGCAGCAGGTCTTGAACTGGATGCAGGAAGGGAAGACGATTACTTCCAAACAGGCGTTCGAACAGTTCGGAATTACCCGTCTTTCCGCAGTTATCATGCAGATTGAAAAGGCGACGGGCAGGGCACCAGGACGAAGACGCATTGTCGTACCGACCCGCCTGGGTAAGAATGTGTCCGTTTGCGAATACTACATGAACCCGGACTAATCATGTACGAAGACATTATCCGGCAGCTTATTGCATACCGGGATGCGGCGAAAGTCGGCCTGGAACAGATGAAGGAAAGCGATGTCTGGCGGGGATACCATACGGGCCGTTTACAGATGTCCGAATCCCTGTTAACCCTTATTCATGAACTTATCGAAAGAGAATATAACCCATTTAAATAACAGTATTATGGCAAGTTTAAACAAAGTTTTGTTAATCGGTAATGTTGGGAAAGACCCCGAAATTAAAGCCCTTGAAGGCGGCGGCAAGATCGGAAACATTACCCTGGCGACCAGCATGGTGTACACGGACCGTTCCGGACAGAAGAAGGAAGAAACGGAATGGCACACTGTAATAACCTACGGCAAGCTTTCGGATGTCGTCGAAAAGTTCATCCGCAAAGGTTCCCTGCTTTTCATCGACGGACGGATACACACCCGGTCCTGGGACGACAACGGCAAGACCCGCTACAAAACGGAAGTCATTGCCAACGGTATCCAGATGCTGAACAAAGTGGACATTCAGTCGCAGACGCAGCAGACGGAAGAAGTTGAAGAAGACATCCCGTTTTAGTCATGGAACCGGAAGAAAAGTACATACCCGGCTATGAAGGCCGCTATGTCGTCGGAAACCTGGGCTATGTCCGCAAGGTCGGCAGCGACAGACGGAACTACGGAACCATAAACGACCGGGGGTACAAGCAGGTAAGCATTACCGCAAACAACGGCGAAAGACGCACGATGCTTGTATCCCGGCTGGTCGCCGACGCATTCATCCCGAACCCGGACGGAAGAACGCAGGTGGACCACATAAACACCGACCGTTCAAACAACCGTGTCGACAACCTACGGTGGGCCTGGCCCCGTGAAAACGCAGCGAACTACAAAACGGCGGTCAACCGCAGGGAACCCGGATTGTTCCGCAAACCCGTTGCGTCGTTCCAGGCGGTAAAGGCCGTATTCTGCGACGGGAAGGAAGTCTTTTCCCGGACTATCAAAGGCATGGCGAAGATCCTGGGATGCAGCGAAACGACCGTTTCCCGTGTCGCACACAACGAACAGCCACTATTCGCAGGGTGCATCCGTATCGAATTCATCCCGAAAGGGATTCAGTTGCAATTACTTTGACTATGGACAACTGCGGAAACTGCAAGCACTATGTACACAACCGTATAAACGGGCCAATGTGTTCACAGACGGGGAAGGCCGTGTCTTTCCTTATGCAAAAGGACTGTTTCGAACCGATAACCGAAAAGCCGGATGTCGCCACGAAGGTCTGCAACAGATGCCACCGGGAACTGCCCGTGTCTTCATTCAGCCGGAAGTCCGACACGAAAGACGGATACCAGTTTCAGTGCAAGGACTGCCAGGCAGAAATGGCCCGGCAACTCTACTGGAAACGGAAGGAAGAACAGGCGAAGGAAAAGGAACCGCCGCAAACGAAGATCTGTCGGCAATGCGGAAGGGAACTTCCCGTGTCGATGTTCGGGAAAGCCCCGAAGAACGGGGACGGCCTTAAATCCTACTGCCGGGAATGCGAAAACGACAACTGCCGGAAGTACCGGGAAAAGAAACGGTCAATAAAACAAACTGAAACTAAAAACCAAATTCAAGTCATGGAACAAGAAATCAAAAACAACCTTACAGAACCCGAAAAGAAAGAAACGGTTATCACATTCGACGATGTGTTCTGGTTCATCTGGGGGGCGATTATCGCTATTTCGGGTGTTACCGCCGTCTTCGCCTTAATCTGGTGCCGTTGGGGATTGTTCAAACTGTCCCTTACCGTAGTATTCGCAATGCTGTTTGGAACGGCATTCAGTTACTACCTGGTCGAAAAGTTCGAAAAACTTTCAAAGAGTGGTCGAAAATGATAGTTGTGGGTATAGACCCCGGACAGCATACCGGACTGGCGGTGTGGGACACTTCCCTACGCCAGTTCCGGGACATCCGGTGTTCGGGCATCGTCGATGCGATGCGGTATCTTTTCGAACTGCAACAGGAACGGCAGATCGGCTTGCTTGTCTTTGAGGACGCACGGCAACGGAAGTGGCTGCCCAGGGAACGGTCCCTTGCCGAATTCAAGGGACGGGCGATGGGTGCCGGGTCTGTACGCCGGGATTGCTCAATCTGGGAAGAATGGTGCCGTACCTACGGAATCCCCTTCGTAGCGACACCGCCCCGGCCCGGAATGACGAAGTTAACGGAAGAATTCTTCCAACACATTACCGGGTGGGACCGCAGGACGAACGAACACAGCCGGGATGCCGCAATGCTCGTTTTTGAACGGTAACGGACAGAATTATATTTACTACCGTGGACAAGATGGAAATGGTTGCAAGAATTGCCCGTGAACGCAGGGTGGAAACGATGGTAGAGAACATCGCTAAAAGGCCCCTGTCGGCAGACCTTGAAGACCTGTCCCAGATGGTCTATGTTATCCTGTTAGAATACGACGAAACGAAGTTGCAGGATCTGTGGGAACACGGACAGATAAACTTCTTCATCGCCCGTATTATCCTAAATCAATACCGCAGCGTAAACAGCCCTTTCCATAAGCTATTCCGAAAGTATGGCAGACTGCAAGAAAACATCGAAAGCGTCCGGGAAACCGGAACAGGCGTTCCGGGACTATAAGGACATCGAAGAAGACTACCGTTTCGACCCTTCAATCTTTACCCAGGATGCGGACAAGGTTGCGGCGTTGAAGTACATAATCGACAACAAACTGAACAGGGTGGACAAGACGCTGATACTTATATACGCCGACTGCCTGTCAATCCGCAAGATGGGGCAACGGCTGGGATTCAGCCATACGACGATTCGCAAAGAAGTAACCCGTATTAAAAATATCATTATGAAAGAATATCGACAAATGACTGCAACATGGAAACCGATTCCCGGTTACGACTGTTACGAAGTCAGCGACCAGGGGGATGTCCGTTCCCTGGACCATTTCGTAAAAATGACGATGAAGGGAACGCCTTGCATTTCGGTCCGGCCAGGACGGATGCTTAACCCGGCAAAGGATAGCGGTGGTTATCTGGGTGTCGTATTATCCAGGCCGGACGGGAAAAGAAAAACCTTCCGTGTCCATAGACTTGTGGCGGCAGCTTTCATTCCAAATCCGGAAGGACTGCCACAGGTAAACCACAAGGACGAAAACAAATTGAACAATGCAGCCAGTAACCTGGAATGGTGTACGGCCCAGACAAACAGTGCCTACGGTACAAGGCCGTCCAGACTGTCCACGAAAGTTGCAAAGTACAGCCAGGACGGGGAACTGTTGCAGGTCTACGATTCAGTAGGAAAGGCGGCAAAGGATGTTGGATGCCACTATACTTCCATTATCCACTGTTGCAACGGAAATTCTAAAACTTGTCGTGGTTATGTCTGGAAATACTATGGAAACTGAAAACGGGTCTTGGACCTTTAACTACCTGTCCGAAGACGGTAACGGACACAGCATCACAGTAACGGCCCCTACCTTCGAACAGGCCGTGGACTGGTTTACATCTATGTTCGGGGATTCAACATCGTTTATCGTATCGTTATGAAGTCAGCACAATATCTTGAAAAGGTCCGGCACCTGGAATGGTTGCGTGGAATCGAAAAAGACTACGAATCCCGTATCGAATTTTTCGGAAAGGCCGGGCAGGACCTAACTATCGAGGCAATTAGTTACAGCTATCGTGGACCTGGAAGAACGATACAGCTTAATCCGCATCGTTCAATAGACATGGCCTTTATATTCGCTGCGTTTAACGACGCACTGCGGCGGCTCCGGGAAGAAATCGCCGGACTTGAAGAAGAACTGAAATCCGTTACCGTTGAATTATGAGAATAAGGGTTGGCGTTTGGCGTTACAAGATGAAGTCCGGCAAGATGAACACACTTTTTGTCATTGAAAAGTGGGAATTCCCTTTCGGCTGGGAATTCCTGTCGCATCATGGTTTAGTCGCATTCCGCAAACGGGCAGACGCAGAAGAATATGTCCGGCTGTATAATTCAATCAAATAGTACCCATGAACCCGTACACAGACATCCTTTTCCTGTCGTTAATCGTTATCTACATCGTAGATGTGTCCGGCTTTACTGAATCCTGGCTGGCGGCTTTCTCCAAATGGCTGGGGCATACCGTTACTTCCGTCAAGCCCTTTTCGTGTTCGCTCTGCATGACATGGTGGGCCGGGATCGCCTATCTTATCATTACGGGAAGGTTCTGCCTTCCCCTAATAGCTTATGTCGCCCTGTTTTCGTACCTGTCGTTTCCGATTTCCGAACTTTTTATATTTATCAAAGAAATTTTGTTGAAATGGATTCGGCACGAATAGAAGACAAAAAGGAAACAATCGTCCGGCAAATCCGCAGACTGCCCAGCGAAGATAGACGGTACATCATAGGGGCCGCCATCCTGGACCTTGACCGGGATCTGCTGAAACCGAACGGCCCCGACCGCTACGCAATCCTTTTGCGTATCGCTGAATCGGCAGCCGGGCACCAGCTTACCCCAACACGGTCAAGAGAAAACACCGAAATCCGTACACTTATCGCCGCCGAAATGCGGTCCGAAGGTTTTACCCTGGACGAAATCGGAAAGTGGATGGGCAAGGACCATTCGACCGTTATGCACTATACGAAGATGCTGGCCGACGCAAGGAAGTTCCCGAAAATGTATTCAGCCCTTATCCGGAAACACGAATCATTCAAAAAGCAATTACAGGACTATGACAAACGAAATCTTTAACGCACTGTCGCAGTACGAAAACATCTTCATCCGGGTAAAGTCCCGACAGTACCAGCCGTACCCCGGACGGGCGGCTTTGCAGGACATGGTAAAGGCGATAAAGGAAGTACGCCCGAACTATCACACGAACCTGGGGTGTTCTTCCTGCGTCCGGTCCCTGGTCCTTGAATGTGCCGGAATGTACTTCACGGAAAAGGACATCCGGCAGAAGGCCCTGGATGCCGCCACCAATGCCGCCAAAAACGCCCAAATTCCGAACGAAACCGAACAGACGGGGGAGAACACCACCCCGAAGAAAAAGGCCCGTAAAACGAAGAAGGATGCTTAAACAGAAACAGGACACCCCGGTAAAGTCAATCCGGCAGAATAACGGCCAACTGCCCTGGCTCCCGAAGAACCCCAGGCAGTGGACGCAGACGGATATAGACAGGACGGTGGCATCAATCCGGGAAGATGAAGACTTCCTGGAAGACCGCCCCTTGCTGCTGGTCCCCGGCGACAAAGAAGGGCAGTACATCGTCTTTGCCGGGAACCTGCGATACACGGCCGCAAAGAAACTGAACTTGAAATCCGTTCCGTCCGTCCTGTACTTCCCCGAAACGGAAGAAGACCAGTTGACGGTCAAACGCCGGGCGATGAAGGATAACGGCACCTTCGGGGCCTGGGACATGGACGCACTTGCGAACCAATGGGACGACCTGCCCCTGGTGGATTGGGGCATCCCCGTCCCGGAATTCGATGCGTCCGGACTTGACGAACCTGAACAGGATGCGGAAGAAGACGACTTCGACCCGGATGCGGATTCGGTACAGGAACGATGCAAGCCGGGCGACATCTGGCTGCTGGGCGACCATCGCCTTATGTGTGGGGACAGCACCGACCCGGATGCCGTCGCAAAGCTGATGAACGGGGCGACCGCCGTTCTTTGCATCACAGATCCCCCGTATGGCATCGACATCGTGCGGCACGATGTCGGCAAAATCGGCGGTGCGAAACCTGCGACTTTCGGGAAGACCCTGGGCGATTGGGACAGGCAGACATTTGGCAAGGTCCGGGGCGACGGATACGGCGTGTACGATGCGACAGTCTATCACAAAATCAAGGGCGACGATACGACCGACACGGCACGGCTGGCGTATGAGATAATGAAGACCGTATCGAAGGATCAGGTAATCTTCGGGGGAAACTATTTTACAGACTTCCTGCCCCCGAAACCCTGCTGGGTGGTCTGGGACAAGATGAACGGGGAATCCGTCTTCGCAGATGTAGAACTGGCCTGGACTTCCTTTGAAAAGGGTGCCCGGCTCTTTCAGTGGCTCTGGAACGGAATGTCCCGTGCCGGGGACCGCAAGTCGGAAGGCGTGAAACGGATGCACCCGACACAGAAACCCGTGGGATTGTTCGGGAAAATCATAAACGAATTTACGAAGGACGGGGACATCCTGCTGGATCTATTCGCTGGTTCCGGTCCTCTTGTAATCGCCGCAGAACAGACGAACCGTATTGCATACATGATGGAATACGAATCGTACTACTGCGATGTTATCATTTCCCGGTGGGAGAAATACACAGGAAAGACGGCAGTTCTTTCCGGAAACAAACCGCCCGAAAGATGAACGGCGGCTATAAACACATATCAGTTTTTGGGAACCCGGCACTGGTGCGAACTACTGCCGGACGCATAACGGACGGGGGTGGGTGTTCCGGAAACAGACACCAGCCGCAGAACTTAAAATGCCCGAAGGCCCTGGGACACCCCCTTCCGTTTTTTTATTCTGTATGACTATGGCAAGGGACGAAAAAGGTAGATTTGTAAAGGGCGAACCCCCGGAAGTCGGCACCCAGATTAACGGGGGGCTGGCGAGGGAATACCAGGCCCGTTCTGCTGCTGTCAAAAGAGAAAAGCAGACCATTGCGGAAGTGCTGAAACGGCAACTGCAAGAAAAGGCCGCAGACGGGTCTAAAATGACAAAGCTGGAATTCCTTATCGCAAAGGCGTTGCAGAACCATAGCAAGGGTACATTATCATTGAAAGACCTTACCTACCTGCAAAAGCTGCTGGGCGAAGATGTAATTAACATCAATACCAACGGGCCGCAAATGATTGTCGTTTCGGCTGCGTCGATTCAGTCCGCAAAGAAGTGGGCGAAGAAGAAGGGCGAAGAATGATTTACACCCCCGTATACTATAAGACCCAGGATGCGATCTTGAAAACGGACCGTTTCGTATCTTCATGCGGCGGCACCCGTTCCGGCAAAACCTTCGCCATGTTGCAGTGCCTGTTTGAAATCGCCGTACAGGACGAAGAACCGACTATCACATCCGTAGTGTCCGAAACCTTCCCCCACCTCAAAAGGGGGGCAATCCGGGACTTTCAAGATGTCCTGGGCGACTATTGGGACGATAAGTGCTGGTCAAAGGGGGAAAGCATCTACACACTACCGAACGGCAGTATAATCGAATTCTTTTCGGCCGATTCCCCGGCGAAGGTACACGGCCCGGCACGGGACCGCCTTTTCTTGAACGAAATTCAGTCCATCCCGTATGAGATCGCCCGGCAGCTTTTCGTCCGTACCAGGGGACTTGTCCTTATGGACTACAACCCGACGCATTCCTTTTGGGCGAATGAACAGATAGAACTGCGGCCCAACTGCGTTACGATACATTCGACATACAAGGATAATTCGTTCCTGTCGGAAGAACAGGTTTCCGAAATCGAGGCGAACCGACACGACCGCAACTGGTGGCAGGTGTACGGGGAAGGGAAAATCGGTACACTTGAAGGGTTAATTTATCAGTTCACGCAAATAGACGAAATGCCGGATGCGGACGGACTACGGGAAACCTGGGGAATGGATTTCGGGTTCACGCATGACCCCACGGCGATTGTACGGGTACTTGCAGACACGGGCAAAAAGTGCATCTATGTAGACGAAATCGAATACCGGACGGGAATGGTTAACGGCGACATTGCGAATGTCCTACGGGGACGGGAAGTCCCCCGGTGGGTGCATGTCTGGGCCGATGCTGCGGAGCCGAAAAGTATTGCTGAAATCGGGGCTGCGTCCGGATGCAATGTAAGGCCCTGCGACAAGTCTGCCCCCGTCAAGTCGGACCGACTGAAATTCCAACTGTTATGGATGCAGGGCTGGCAGATCTATGTAACGAAACGGTCCTTAAACCTTATCCGGGAACTGCGGAATTACACCTGGGCGAAGGACCGGGACGGCAAGCTGACAGACCAGCCCGTGGATGTATTCAACCACGCCCTGGATGCGATGCGATACGCCCTGTTTTCCGAACTTGCAGGGAACGAACGGGCCGGACAGTATGTAATAGGATTCAAACACCACAGAAGATGAAAAAAACGGACTTTATAGACAATTACAGGGACCTTCCCCTGGGGAAGTATGAAGAAATCGTCAAGATCTGCGAAACGGAAATGACGGAATACGAAAGGCGTGTGGCTATCGTTGCGATTCTGTCCGGATTGACGGAAGACGAAGTTTTGCGTTTGCCCCTTGCGACCTTCACGGACTATTCGGCCCGTTCCCGGTTCATCGAACACGAATGCCCGGATAACATGATACCGGGCGTATCCCGGAATTATCCGATAGGGGGCTTTGTGCTGCTGCCCGTTACGGACATCCGGAAGATTACGGCGGCACAATACATCGACTTCCAGACATTCGCCCAGGACCGGGAAAACAAAACCGTCGAATTGCTTTCTTGTTTCCTTATTCCCAGGGGGAAAGAGTATAACGAAGGGTACGACATCCTGGATGTACACAAAGCGATACGGGAAGAAATGTCGGTGGCCGAGGCCCTGGCCCTGCTTGCTTTTTTTTTCAAAGGGTGGCTGCTATCAATTCGCAATACCCTGTCCTATTCAGCACGGATCGTCCGCAGGATGAAGAACCGGACGAAGAAAGCGGAACTTATGATGAAGATACAGGATCTTCTGGATTCTCTAACAGATGGGGTTGGTACGCACATGTAGACGGCGTATCGGAAACGATGCGGATTTCCTGGGACGATGTGTTCCGGATGCCAGCTTTGCAATTCTTGAACATGATTTGTTACAGGATGGACAAAGCGGAAGAACAGAAGAAAGAGATAGAACGATGGAAAAAGAATAACTGACATGGCCGACGAACTTATATCCTTTCCGGCAACCACCGCCGTATTGCAACAGCTTGCGGAAGATGTGAAAGCCGGATACATAGACCAGCTTAACAAGAACGGACACTGGACGAAGGACGGGAAAGACCGCCTTATCGATACGATTACGACCGTTGTAACCGTTGACGGCAAGTCGTTTTCCGCATCATTGAAGATGAACTATTACTGGCAGTTCCTTGAAGAAGGAATACAACCTGCCGGAAAGTACACGAACCCCGGCTGGAAATCCTTTCCGTTCATCCTCAAATGGGTACAGATAAAGCCGATTATCCCCCGACCGCCCCAGACGATTAAGCCGTCCAAACGGTCCCTGGAATCCTTGCAGAAATCTACCGCCGGGGCAATAGTCGCCGTCCGCAACATCAAGGGCGACCCCGGTACGCACGGGTTCCAGACGGCACGGGACGCAGTGCTGCCGATGTACTACGAACGGATAAAAGACGCACTGAACGAAGATATAGGACACTACCTGGCAACATTCTTTCACTTGTAACGAAACGGTCCCAATTCCACAGGGGCCGTTTTCTATATTTCCCCGTAAAAGCATAGATTATGGCTGTCCCTATCTGGAAAGATTACTTTGTGTCTTTGGGGTCTGTTGCATCCCAATACTTCCGTATCCGTGTATCGTCTACGACCATCTACCAGGGCAAGGCGGTCCGGGCGGCATCGTCCGGAACTCTCTATGTCCGGATTAACGATATTTGTGCCGACTACATGGCACAGCAGGTCCCGGAAATCGTGCAAAGTTCTGCCCCGGCAGGACGGTTCCCGATTTCGTTTACCGTACAGAAGTCAAGCAACGGCAGTTCCTGGACGACCGTTGAAACGGTAGACTTTAACGACGATTGGTCTTATATCAGTGGTTTCGACCCGTCTGTATCCGGCATGTCCTTCCCGATTACGGGCCGCATAGATCTGCGGCAAAGAATCGTCCAGACCCGGTATGCATCGACATCCGTAACCGCCACGGCGTACTACGGCAGTACGACGAAAAGTGTTACTTGCAATGTACTGACCAGCACGGACTTTTCCGCATTCTGGAACGCCCTGTCAGCAGCAGGAAAGGGCCGCCTGGAATTTGATTGTTCGAATAACGCAACCTATTCCGGCAAGACCTTGACGAAGGTTTCGATGGGCGGCGTTACATACACCGTTACGGACAAGTGCCCGGAATACTGCCTGTACTATAAGAACCCGTTTGGCGGTTACGACCACCTGTTGCTTGAAGGCAAGTGCCGGAAGTTCCGTTCCGGTGCCCGGCAGACCTTTATAGCGAACTACGATAACCGCAGGAACCAACGGGAAGAATGGACCTTCCAGAACGAAGTAACGGAACGGTACACCCTTAACACGGGTTTCCTTTCGGAAGACGAATCGTCCCGGATGCCGTATCTTCTGGACAGCCCGGATGTATACCTGGTAGATCTGTCCAATGCATCCGTTTACATCCCCGTAACGATTGAAACGGATGCATACGAAATCCGGAAGTACAGCAATGCGGACGGAATGATAAACTATCAGTTTGAAGTCGCCGTATCTCAAAAGGAATACAAGCAATGAGAAACAAAGTAACCCTGTACATCGAAGGACTGCAAGCCGACCTGGACGATGGTTCGTTCCTGCTGCTGAACTATACACGGGAAGACCTTACAAACCCGACTATCGTAAAGAATTCCTTTTCCCGGCAAATCACTTTGAAGGGGACCGCCCGGAATGATGCGATTTTCGGGAACATCTACCGAAACGACCGCAGTACGGTCTACGGCTCCCCGTATACAGGCCCGAACTTCGACCCGACCCGGAAGACGGCGTTTACAATCTACAACGAGGCAAACGAAGTCCTGGAATCCGGATACTTGAAACTGGATGAAATCGTAACGACCCGGAAAAGGCACGATTACAAAGTTACCCTGTACGGCGGTCTGGGTTCGTTCCTTTACGGCCTGTCCTATAAGGCGAACGGGGACAAGATGTCCCTGGCAGATCTTGACTTCGGGGAAACCCTGGACTTCGTTATCAATCGGGCGACTGTTGCAGCCGCCTGGCAGTCGCTTTCCGACGGGGACCAGTCCGGCAAGTGGACGGTAATAAACTTCATGCCTTCATACGCAGGTCTGCCCCCGTCCCCCTTCGACGCAAACAAATGCGTCGTACACGCCCGGACAGTCGGTCTGCAAGACAGGGGCGGCGATTACAGCATGTATACAACGGGACCGGACGGGTTTGTTTTGGCGACCCTTAACGAAAAGATTACGGGGAACGATGCGAAGGATTACCGTTCATACCTGCAAAAGCCCGTAATCCGTCTTAAATCGGTTATACAGGCGATTTGCGACCCGGCAAACAACGGCGGCTGGACGGTACAGATAGATCCGGATTTCTACGATTCGGACGGGCCGTATTTCTACTATTGGGATAAGCCCTGGATTACCCTTCCGATGCTGAACGACCTAAACATTAACCAGACATCCGTAACAAGCCAGCAGACGATGAACGCCTTAAACAATGTTTACGGCATCGTGGGCGGCGGCTCCGGGAATGTCGGGATTACCGTACAGGCACAGCCCGTTATAGACCTTATGGGCCTTCCGAACTATAACTACAAGTTATGGTGCAAAACGGCCCAGGGTAACATCGTGAATTATCTTGTATTCATCGTACACATGTACGATTCGTCAAACAACGAAATAGCTACGGCACGATACCGGATTACAAGTTCCGGCATTACCGTTTCCAGCCAGTTTCCCCAGCCGGATTTCACTTTCGACCACATCGAAAACGGGTTCTTCGTTGACAGTGCCGGGAACCGGGTTACATTCCCGTTGTTTGCCCAGGCCGAAAACGCATCTTCCTACATGGTTGAACTTGACGGGGAATCGTACACCTGGGGCAGTGCAAGTTTCAGCCCCGGCGACCATTCCTGGGAAATGTGGCAGGTAGGGGATAACACGATAGCGAATAATTTTGCCTTCCGTCCCGATCTGTCGTATGCGGATGTAGATGTCGAAATCGATTCTTCCAGCACGGTCCGGACGGGTGCGACGATTACGAAGGCGATGTTACTTTCCGGCTCCCAGACCCCGGCAGATTACCTGCTGTCTTTCTGCAAGATGTTCGGTTTTCAAATGTTCACGGACAAAACCGCAAAGAAAGTCGAAATCTGGATGCGGCATAACTCTTACGACGGAAACACCATTCGGATTGACGGGCGTATCGACAGGGGCCGGGAAATCACAAAACGGCCGTTCTCTTTCGATGCGAAATGGTATCTATTCGGGAACGAAGTAAAAGGCGAATACGCAGAAATCTACTTGAACAATTATAACCGTCCCTACGGCCAGTATCGTGTGAACACCGGATACGACTTCGATTCCGAACAAAAGAGCATGACGGAAGATATTGTCTTCAACAATGCCGTTACCGTCATGGAAACATCCAAATTCTTCTGCGATCTGGTACAGAACGGGAAACGGGTTCCTTCCGCATTGCTGTCCGGTGGCAAGTATTCCCTATACAACGGCAGCGACACGATGTCGATAGAGTTGCCCAACCTTTTCGGGGCGACAAAGACCTGGATAAACGCATCGTACCCGATGCACGATAATTCGGCAAAGGTACAGTTCCACGGACCGCAGAACGCACACATAGACGAACGGGATACACTTGTATTCTTTGACGGGATGCACGATGCAAGTGGGGAACGGCTTTCCTTGACGGACGATACCGGACCGATGCTTGCCTTAAACGGGAATGTCCCGTGCTGGCTGCCGCAGCTTTGCGACCGGGATTCGGATGTATACCTGTCGGAATACCCCGTCTTTTCCCGTTATGTCTGGTCGGCCGGGAACATCGTCTTACAGCTTGACTGGGGCGACCCCCAGGAACTGCAAATCCCCGGTGCGACGATAGCATCCGATTCCAACATTTTCGACCAGTTCTGGGCGAACTACATAGCGGACCGCTACGACGATGATAGTGCCGTAGTAACGGCCTATGTGGACCTTCGGGGTATGAGGGTGGACGAAACCCTGCTGCGGAATTTCTATTGGTTTGACGGGGCTTTATGGGTCTTAAATCGCATTATCGACTATTCGTTGACGACCTACGGGCCGACAAAGTGCGAATTCGTCAAGGTACAGGATAAAACAAACTATACAAGTCTGTAAATCATGGCTGAACAGGTAGAAGTAAAGATAATAACCGCAAGTGCCGTCCAGAACCTTGCGGACCTTCGTAAAGCGATTTCCGATGCCAAAGGCAATCTGGAAGGGATGGACATTGCCGGGGACAAGTACAAGGAACAGCTGGAAGAAATATCGAAGATGCAGTCCTTACTGAAAAACGCCCTGTATGCTACAACGGGCGATTTTGAGGGACTGAAAAAGGCATCCGAAGGGGTCGGTACATCGTACAACGCCCTGGTAAAGCGGATGGCCGACTTAAAACGGGAATTCCGGGCGACGGAAGACGCAGCCCGAAGGATGGACCTTGCTACGCAAATAAAGGACATTAACGACCAGTTAAAGGAAATGGATGCGTCGCAGGGCAACTTCCAGCGGAATGTCGGTAACTACGCATCCGCATTGAAGGGGCTGCCGCCGACCCTGGGCAAGATCCGGAAAGAGGCCGGGGACATAGGGGAAACCTTGAACATCATGGGCAAACAGCCCATCCTGGGTATGATAGGTCTTTTGGCTCCCCTTATCATGAAGATTGCGGAAGGGCTGAAAGATAACGAAACGGCGATGGCCGGAATTAAGAAGTTGATGGATTCTTTGAAACCCGTTACCGACTTCTTTGCCGGAATCCTTGACAAGATCGCCGACATTCTTCTGCAAGTCATTAACGAAGTTACGGCCTTCCTGGGTTCATCCGGAATTCTTAACAAGGTTATCCAGGGGGTTATGGGTGTCGGCAACGCCATCCTTAAATTCGTTATCGCTCCCTTTAAGGGCATAGTCGAGGCAATAAAGGTATTCAAGGAAAAGGGGGTCAAGGGCCTGGGCGATGCGGCAAAGGCGTTCGGTGCCGAAATGAAACAAGGCGTTGCCTTTAAGGAAAACTTTTCAGCAGGACAGGCGGCCGCAGACGGCATCCTGCTGGGTATGGCATCCCGGAAGAAGGCGGCACAGGACACGGGCAAGGCAATCGGCAAGGAAGTAAAGAAGGCGATTGCAAAGGAAGTCAGTTTCGACAAAGAGAACAAAGAATGGCTGAAATCCCAGGAAAAGTTCGAAGAAGAACTGTCGAAGTCTACCGATGCCTATGTGTCCGAAATGTCTGCCGAAATACAGGCGTACATCGACGAAATGGAACGGGCTGCGGAAGAAGAAGAATTCTACCAGAAGGCCCTTGCGGAATACGCCGAACAGCAAGCCCAGAAAAAGATAGCCGCCATGCAAGCATTCGCCACCGGGACGGTAGATCTTTTGGGGGCGATTGCTGATGCTGTCGAAAGCAACGGCGAACTTTCGGAACGGGAAGAAAAACGGGTCAAGAATCTGCGTATTGCTGCCGCCACAATCTCTATGTTACAGGGTGCCGTAACAGCTTATGCGGCGGCACAATCCCTGGGCGTTCCGATGGGACCGATAGTAGGTGCAATCAATGCGGCGGCCGTAGTCGCCACCGGACTTGCGAACATCGCAAAGATTAAGGCGACGAATGTTTCCAGGGATTCTTCCCCGTCTACGAACGCCCCGACTACTGCAACCCCGGCGGCGGTACAGGCCCCGGCCCTTGAAACCGCCGTCCCGACCACTACGGTAGTGAACGGGGCAAGCACGGAAACCGCCTTGAACAATGCGTCCCGGCCCCAGAAGGTGTACCTGGTTGAATCCGAAGTACAGGCCGCCGGGAACCGTGCCCAGGTGGTTAACGACGAATCTTCGTTCTAAATTTTCCGATTTTTCGCAAAACGATATATCCCGACAAACGACTTTCCTATGGTAACGATAGACGGCTTTCCCGTGTTCGATGCATTCATCACGGATGAAGATACAGGGATGCTGAAAATATCGCTGGTAGACGAACCAGCCGTAATGAAGGACTTTCTGGCATTCGACAGCCACCGGAAGTTACAGATGTATTCAGTACAGGACGAAGAAAAACGCATCCTGCTGGGCGTAGTCGCCCGTGCGAACTTCCCTATTTACAGAAGGGACGACCGCCTGGGGGAATACTACATCGTATACAAGCCCGACACGATCCGGAAGATGGCCGAAAAGTACCTGGCCGAATCCCGGCAGAACAATGTAAACCTTATGCACCGGGAAGGAACCGATGTCGAAGGGGTACAGATGGTACAGTGGTTCATACAGGATTCGGAACGGGGCGTGGTCCCTGCCGGGTTCGATGTTCCGGACGGCAGCTTGTTTGCCGAATTCCATGTCCTTAACGATGAAGTCTGGGCGGCAGTCAAAGACGGAACATACAAGGGGTTTTCTCTTGAAGGGTTCTTCGACCTTGCCCCGGAACATGATGTCGCAGAAGTGTCCGAAATGGTAGAAGACTGCGACGGCATGTTTTCAAAGATTATGAAGAAAGCACAATCAATTTTAACCGAAAAAAATATGTCAAAAATTGAACGATTCAAGGCAGCCCTGGCGAAGTTCTTTGCCGCCCTGGGCAGCGTGTCTACGGACAAAGGCGTACTTTCCTGGGACGGGGACGAAGACCTTAAAGCCGGGGACGAGGTTTTCGTCCTGGACGATGAAGGCAACCGTTCCGTACCGGAAGACGGCGACTACATCACGACCGACGCAAAGACCATCGTAGTTGCGGAAGGCCGTGTGGCTGAAATCAAAGACCCGGAAGCCGAGGTGGAAACCGAATTCGGCAAGGTCGACACGGACAAAGGCACCCTTTCCTGGGAAGGCGAAGAAGACTTGAAGGAAGGCGATGCCGTGTTCATCGAAGGGAACCCGGCCCCGGACGGCGAATACCGGACGGAAGACGGCAAGGTAATCGTGGTGGTTGAAGGCATCGTGGCCGAAATCCGGGACGATGCTGCGGAAGTCGCCCCCGAAACCCCTGCCGATCCGGAACCCGAACAGGACGAAGAACTGCGGAAAGAGAATGCCGCCCTTCGTGCCCAGGTGGACGAACTGACCCGGAAGGTTGAAGAACTGTCCCGGATGTCTGCCGCCAAACCTGCCCACGAAGAAGTACAGACCGCCGGGGCGACCCGTAAAACGGGCATCAAGGGCCTGGACCGCCTTGCCGAACTGGTGTCGAAGTAGCAAAAATTTCCGACTTATCGTTTAACGATATTTCATCGCAGAATAACCCTTAAAAATCAAGCAATATGCCTGCTGTTACCAACTTCCTCGTTACAAGTCTGCCGGACTTTGTGGCGACCAACCGGGACCTTATCGTGGCATCCTTCGGACTTCCGAACACCGGAACCCGTGCCCGTATCGGTCTGCAAACTGGCATCAAGAAAGATGCGTACCTTAACTACCTGGCCCTTACCCCCGTCTTCCAGGACGGTAGCGGCTGCGGATTCAACGCACAGGACGAGATCGCCCTGGGACAGAAGGAAATCGAAACCGCCGCTATCAAGGTCGACGGACAGATCTGCCCGGAAACCCTGCTTGGCAAGTACGCCGAATACCTGGTCCGCATCCGTGCCACCGAAAACGAACTGCCTTTCGAACGGTACATCATCGATACCCTTATCGCCCAGATTAACAAGGGCATCGAAAAGCTTATCTGGCAGGGCGACACTTCCGGGACCGACCTTATCGACGGTTTCTTGACCCAGATCGGTGCCGATAGCAATGTGGTGGCCGTTACCCTTACGGGCATTACCGCCGCCTACGATGCGGTTAAAGCCGTCTACTTCAACATGCCGGAAGAGGCCCTGGAAAAGGGCGGCGTTATCTTCGTCGATCCGGCCGTGTTCCGTGCCCTGCTGAACGATCTGGTGGTGCTGAACTACTACCATTACGACATGGGCAACGGCAACCCCGAAGAAATCCTGCTGCCCGGCACCGATGTCCGTGTCATCAAAACCCCCGGTCTTGCCGGAACCGCCGCCATCGTTGGCACCTTCGCCGAAAACCTTGTCTACGGCTGCGACATGGAGAACGACAACGAGGCCGTGGACCTCTGGTGGAGCCAGGACGACCGCCTGTTTAAGTACCAGGTCAAGTGGAATTCCGGCGTTGCCTATCATTTCTCCGAAATGATTGCCGCTGGTGTCATGGACGATGCCCCGACCCCGATGGGTGCCTGCCCGTGTGCTGCGGCTGCGTCCGACGGCGAAGGCGAGTAAAGCCGCCTAAACCCGGCGAATTTCGCATCAAACCCGTGGGGCCGGGCATCGTCCCGGCCCTACTTTTTTAACGCCTTAAAACGAACAGAATATGTCCTGCACACAGACCCTTTCTGGCATTTCCAGGGACTGCCTGGGTAATAACGGCGGCATCCGCAAGGTGTGGCTGGCGAACTTTGACAATGTGTCTTCGCTGACTGTATCTGCCGGGGCGATTACCGCTATTACGATGGCGAATTCCGAAAAGTTCAAACTTTACGAATTCCCCCGGAACACCAGTTCGCTTTCAAGCAACTACGCCGTTAACGCAGAGAACGGCACCAGCTATGTCGAAACGGACCTGCTGATGGTCTTTACCCGGATGGACACTTCGAAACGCCTTGAAATCGTCGCTATCGCCCAGGGCAACCTGGTTGCAATCGTCGAAGATAACAACGGCAACAAGTGGTATCTGGGCAAGGACTATCCCGTTACCATCAATGCCGGGGACGGCTTGACCGGAACGGCCCGTGGCGACAGGAACGGTTATTCAGTTACCCTTCGGGACGAATCCGCAGAACTGCCCTTCCCGTTTACCGGAACGATCCCGGTGTAATCCCTTCGCCCTATGTCTTGCACACAAGTTTTGTCCGGAATTCCCAGGGACTGCCTTTCCAACAGGGGGGGCGTTCGTAGTGTGCTGCTTTTCAACGCCGCAGACATCAATTTCGGTTCGCTGGTGTGGGAAGAAGATATGGAAGGCCATGTCGCTGTCGACGAATTTTCCCTTAAAAGCGGTAAGTCGGCAGTCGCTTTCGAATTCCGACGGGGTGCCGCATCGCTGAACAGCACGGAAACCGTTAACACCGAAAACGGGGCCGAATTCGTTACGAACGAACTTACCATGACATTCCACAGGATGTCAACGGCGAAACGAAGTGCCATCGTACAGCTACAATTTGCCGAACTTGCCGCAATCGTTGAAGACGAAAACGGAAAGAAATGGTATCTGGGACCGACCGACAGCAGCTATTCGGACGAACCCCTTATCATGACTGCCGGGGACGGCCTTACAGGGACATCCTGGGAAGACCGGAACGGTTATTCCGTTACTCTCTCAAACCGCAGCAAGCAGATGCCGTGGCCCTACAACAACGGCGATCCTTCGAACTGACCGTACTAACCGAAAACCGCAACGGAAACCGCCTTCATGCAGGGCGGTTTCTTTGTTTTTCCGAAAATCGGGAAAATGATATTTGCATACGAAATGATATACTTAAACAATACGACGGATGCACAGGTGGTCTTTATCCCCAGGGATACGGACTTTACCGGGACATTGCAGTTTTCGGCCC
>Ga0265298_10004055_pt1 | contig 18934 bp, 17 predicted proteins | sample AusTroGonzalo_MG_3_FD_193486 | JGI IMG/M metagenome (GOLD analysis project Ga0265298, IMG submission 193486) | Bovine rumen microbial communities from tropical cattle in Woodstock, Queensland, Australia - Gonzalo_01 | ecosystem: Host-associated > Mammals > Digestive system > Stomach > Rumen ... | reverse complement strand
TGATACCGATAGAACAAATCCTGCCGGGTCGCAGCAAGGAAGTCCGCTGGAAGGTGAAAGCCCAATATGGTTTGGAACTGTTGGCTTTCCGCTTTACGGCCTACGCAGGTGAGTTCAGCGATGCCGAGCAACACCTCCTGCCTGTGCTGAGCAGCGAAATCTTCATGACACAGACCCTGCCCATCACCGTGAAGGCTGAGACGGAAAAGACTTTCGACTTTGAGGCCATTGCCAACCCTGAGAGCCATGAACGCGACTACAGTCTGACGCTCAACTTCAGCACCAATCCCGTTTGGTATGCAGTGCAAGCCCTACCCTACTTGGCCAACATCAGCACCGACCGTGCCGAGACCGCTTTCTATGTGTTTTACGCCAACACGCTCTCGTCCTACATCGCCGACAACATCCCCAACCTCTTGAATTACATCAAGAAATGGCAGATTGAAACTCCCGATGCCCTGCTCTCACAACTTGAGAAAGACCAAGACCTGAAGGCCATCATGCTACAAGAAACACCGTGGGTGCTTGATGCCAAAAGCGAAGCCGAGCAGCGCAGCCGCATCGCCACTTTATTTGAGGTGAACACCATGCGTGGTCAACAGACTCGTGCCTTACAACTGATTCAGCAGAAGCAAAAATACAACGGCGGCTGGCCTTGGATGGACGGGATGCCTGAGAGCGCTTACATCACCACCTACATTTTGAGCGGCATGGGCAAGTTGCAGAAGATGGGCGCATGGAGCTCATTGAGCAAGTCCGACCAAAACACCGCGCAAAGCATTTGCGACAAAGCGGTACGCTACCTCGAATACGATGTGGCTGAGACCTACCGCTACATGAAGAAGTACAGCAAAGGCAAGGACTGGCCCATTGGCTCCACCACTTTGGCCGAACTTTACGCCTTGAGTTTCTTCAAGGAGCAAAACTCCGACAAGGACTTTGCCACGGCGAAGAAATACTACCTCAACAGCCTCGACAAAGAGTGGACCTCGTTCAATTTCAACTACCGTTCAAAAGGTGCTTTGGTGCTCTATCGCAATGGTAACGAGAAGACCGCCCAACTGATGATACAGTCGTTCAAGGAATGTGCCCAAAAAAATGAGCAGATTGGCATGTACTGGCCGAAGAAATACTTCTCGTTTGAGTCGCATATCGCCACCCACGCCAACATCATGGCGGCTTTCGCCGAAATTGACCAAGACAATGAAATGATTGACCAACTGCGCGTGTGGCTGCTCACCCAAAAGCAGACCAATAGTTGGGAAAATTCCGCTTCCACCGCTGATGCCATCTACGCCTTGCTCATGCGTGGTAGTGATTGGTTTGCAGAGGGCAAGGATGTGACCTTGCGTTTCGGCAACACGCCCATCAGCACGGAGGGCGGTGTGGCAGGCACAGGCTTCATCCAACGCCGTTGGAACGCCAACGAAGTGACCCAAGACATGCGCCAACTCACTGTAAACAACCCAACTCCGCATTTGGTATGGGGCGGCCTGTTCCGTCAGTATTTCGTCCCGATTGATGAGGTCAAGAGCGACGAGTCGGGCTTCACCATCAAGCGTGAGCTGTTTGTGGAAATGGTCACAGACAAAGGCAAGCTACTGGTTCCTGTAGAGAAACAAGCCTTGAAAGTTGGCGACAAGCTCACCGTGAAGATTACCTTCACGAGCCAACAAGATATGAGCTATGTCTTTGTGAAAGACCTCCGCGCCGCAGGCTTCGAGCCGATTGAGCAAATCTCGCGTTACGAGTACAACGACCGCATGAGCTACTACCAGTCGAACACCGACACCGACATGGAGTTCTTCATCGAGCGTCTGCCCAAGGGCACACACCAGATGGAGTACAGCCTATTCGTCACCAAGGAAGGCTATCTCAATAACGGCTACGCCTTAATCCAGTGCCAGTATGCGCCAGAGTTCAGCGCGTATTCCAATGGGATGCGGGTGAAGGTTGGCGAATAAGCACAAAAAAAGCGGACCCGGCTACTTTGTCGGGTCCGCTTAAACATTAAGTAGAGTGTGTTTTATACTATCGCGTCCTTTATCGTATCCACGATATACTTTACATCCTCATCGCTGACATACGGTCCAGCAGGCAGGCACATACCTACCTTGAACAAGGCTTCCGATACGCCATTGACGTAAGCTGGGCAATTCTTATAGACTGGCTGTTTATGCATCGGCTTCCAAAGCGGACGGGCCTCAATGCCCGCATGATCCAAGATGACACGTAAGGCTTCTACATTGTCGTTGGGTTGACAATCCGTCACAGCCGATGAAGCAGCGTGGATAACACTAGCCGCACCACCCACAGCTCCAGTAACGATGGTCTTGTATGCGTTCTCTTGGCCTTTAATCTTGATGTTCTCATCGATGGTAATCGTGCAGAGCCAATAGTTACTGTCATACTCCCCAGTGTTAGGCTGAACATGAACATGGATGCCCGGTACATCGGCCAGCAACTCTTCGTACATCTTCTGCACATGCTTGTGATGGGCCAGATGGTCGTTCACCACCGTCATCTGCCCCCGGCCAATACCAGCACAAATATTCGACATACGATAATTGTATCCAATTTTTTCATGCTGATAATACGGATACGATTCGCGGTACTGGGTGGCATACATCATGATTTCGCGCCATTCGTCATCGTTGGCCGTCACAAGTGCGCCGCCGCCCGAAGTGGTGATTATCTTGTTGCCATTGAACGAAAGTACACCGTATTTGCCGAAGGTGCCAAGCGCCTGACCTTTCCAACGGGAGCCAAACCCCTCGGCGGCATCTTCAATCACGGGGATGTCGTAGCGATTGGCAATCTCCATTATGCGGTCGACCTTGTAGGGCATACCAAAGAGAGCCACTGGCACAATGGCTGCCGGTTTACGGCCTGTCTTGGCAATACGGTCGCGGATTGCCTCTTCCATCAACTCGGGGTCAATGTTCCAGGTGTCAGGCTCTGAATCAACATGTATCGGTGTGGCTCCGAGATAGGTAATCGGATGTGTTGATGCACAGAAGGTGAAGCTCTGCACAATCACTTCATCGCCCGCCTTCACCCCACATGCTACCAAGGCTAAATGTACCGCTGCGGTACCGCTCGAAAGAGCCACTACTCTCTTTGTAAGCTTATTCGTGTTATTCATGCACTTCTCGTTCACAAAAGATTCAAGGTCAGCTTCAAAACCATTCACATTCGGTCCGAGCGGCACCACCCAGTTGGTGTCAAATGCTTCCTTGATATACTTTTGTTCCAAACCGGCCTCACTCATGTGAGCAAGACACAAATAAATGCGTTTTCTATTTGCCATAACTATAAAATATAAAATATAGGAAGTTCTATTCTGTTACCATAGTCATTATCTATTTTTCTATGCAGCGAAATAAATCCGAGTTGATTTCTGCTTTCTTCTCGTCAATCACCTTTAGCAGATACTGTCCGTATTGGTTCTTCAGCATCGGTTTAGCGATCTCCTTTAGGCGTTCCTCGGTAATCCAGCCGTTGCGATAGGCAATGCCTTCGAGACAAGCCACCTTCAGGCCTTGGCGTTTCTCAATCACCTCCACGAAGGTCGAAGCCTCCGAGAGCGAGTCATGCGTGCCCGTGTCGAGCCAAGCGAAGCCACGGCCAAACACCTGCACCTTCAGCTCGCCATCTTTCAAAAACTTCTGATTCACCGTGGTGATTTCCAGTTCGCCGCGTGCCGAGGGCTTAATGGTTTTGGCCACATTCACCACCTTGTTGGGATAAAAGTACAACCCAACAACTGCATAGTTACTCTTGGGTTCTTTGGGTTTCTCTTCAATGCTAAGACAGTTGCCTTGCTTGTCGAACTCTGCCACGCCATAGCGCTCAGGGTCCGAAACCCAGTATCCGAACACTGTGGCTTTCTGGTTCTCCTCAGCGTTCTTCACAGCATTGCGCAACAGAGAGGTAAAACCAGCACCATAGAAGATGTTATCACCAAGAACAAGGCAAACAGAGTCATTACCAATGAACTTCTCCCCAATAATGAAGGCTTGAGCAAGCCCATCAGGTGAAGGCTGCTCAGCATACTCAAAATGCACGCCATAATCGCTGCCATCGCCTAACAGACGACGGAAACTTGGCAGATCGTAGGGAGTGCTGATGATGAGAATATCGCGGATTCCCGCCAGCATGAGAGCCGAGATGGGGTAATACACCATCGGCTTGTCATAAATAGGAAGCAACTGTTTGCTGACCCCTTTGGTGATGGGGTATAATCTTGTGCCGGAACCACCGGCAAGAACGATTCCTTTCATTGATACGTTTATTTATATTATTTCTCCATTATATTCAAAATGTTTTCCCAATACCGTAGCCAAGATGATCTTGATATCCATCCAAAACGAATAATGGTTCTGATAATAACGGTTGATTCGGACTTTATCGGGAAAGATGACCGTGTCATTGTATTCTTGAGGATTGTCAACCGTGGCCAGCAATTCTTCCTCATTGCGGTATTTCAAGGTTGCTGGACCTGTGATGCCAGGACGAAGTTTCAGCACCTTTCTGTCATCGCCCTGCAATTGGTCGGCATAACCAGGGACGTCGGGACGCGGCCCCACAAAACTCATCTCGCCTTTCAGCACATTCCACAACTCGGGCAATTCGTCTAACTTGTATTTCCGCAACTTGGCACCCAAGGGTGTAATGCGACTTTCACCTTTCACACTCACAGAAGAGCCACCATGGTTCACAGTCATGGTGCGATATTTCGCTATAGTGAACAGCTTACCATCCTTGCCCACTCTTTTCTGAACAAAAAACACTGGACCTCCTGGCATTTTGACTTTGACCAAGACAGCTAAAATGATTAAGACAGGCCACAAAAACAGCAGGCCGAGAAAAGAAACAATTCGATCGAAGAGAAATTTGAAAAACATATTGATTTATCGTTTTTTTAATGGCAAAAAAAGAATACACAACAACGAGCCCCAGCCGTAACTGCAATGCAAGGTGATGAAGCTCCACAGGAGATAGAAGAAATTCAGATGTTTCTGCTTGGCCAATTTGGCACTGACAATACCCAAAGCCAGCAGATAGCTCAACAACACAAAGACCGACAGCAACCACGCAGGATGCCAGAAGATACCGACAATCGTGGGAACAATCAGACCCAAAACAAACAGCAAGGGGATGAAATGGCGCAGTGACAACGATTTCATCTGTTTGGTATAATACACCGTGAGGATATTCCACTTGCCGTTGGCAAAATTGTTTCTGGCCAAGCCTTTGAAAGTCTCGCGAGCCAAGTAGGTGCAGAAAGTGTCGGGGATGATGTAGATCTTGCCGCCGCCGTTGATGATGCGCTTACTCAACTCAATATCCTGGTTACGTCTCAGACGGACATCAAATAACCCGTATTTTTCAAACACACGTTTCGGCCAGCACCCGAAAGGCACCGTGTCCACTTCTTGGACACCTTCGATGCCTGTGCGGAATGTCGAGTTACCCACGCCGAACTTGTTGCTCAGCACCTCGCGGATAGCCAAAGTCTTGGGGGTCTTGTGCAGCACATCGGTCTTGCACACGCAGCCCACATTTTCGGCATCCAGTTCCCTCAGTCGCCTGACGATGGCCGAACAATAATTAGGTTCATAGAAAGTATGCGCATCGATGCGCATGATGATGTCGCCCTTGGCCTCACTAATGCCTTTGTTCATGGCATAGGGCACAATCTTATTCGGATTTTCGATCACCCGCAGATAAGGACATTGCGGCAAATAAGAAGCAATGATTTCCCTCGTGCGGTCGGTACTCATGCCATCCACAAACAAGATTTCCCAATCGTCCTTCGGATAGTCCTGCCGTATGAGGCTTTCAATGCAACGAGCGATGTATTTCTCCTCGTTATATATGGGGCAGATTATAGTCAGCATATTAACGGGTTAATGGTAATTCTGTATCAATTCCCAAGCTTTTTCAGATGAAAACTCATGCCATTTTTCTTGTACATATCCTTTCATCTGGCTCAATAATGCAGTGTTGTCAAAAAGTCGCATCACAGCGTCGAACAATGCCGATCCATCATCATCAAACGGGATGATTATCCCAGATTTTCCATCGTCCACAAATTCAGTAGCGTGTTTCCATTTGGTAACAATAACAGAAATACCTGAAATATAGGCATCCACAATGGAACCAGGCAAGCCCTCTGTATAGAAATGCGTAGGCAGCAACATTGCATCGTATTTCTCCAAGGTTGTGTATATGTCCTTTGGCTCTAACGGACCATAGTATTTCATAAAAGCATACTTCGCCAGATTGGTGTTGAAATACTCTACATCACCATCGTCATTGTGTTGTGGACCATAGAAATCGATGGAAATTTGGTCTTGCAATCCTCTATCGATAATCTTGTTTCCCAATTCAAATATCAAATCCAAGCCCTTCATCTTGATGATTCTTGCCATAAAGACAAGCCTCAACTTGTTTTCCTCGTGATGCGCCTTGGGATGGAAATCGTTGATGCGGAAATTAGGGAACACGTCAACGTTGTTGAACCCATATTCTTTTTCCAATGCGTTCTTCATGAATTGTGTTTCGCAGTGGATTCCTGCTATATTTGACAATTTACGCCGATGGCGGGGTTTGTCTGCAAGCAATTCCACCAGCCATCCTCCCACAACAAAATAATGGATTCTTGTATGGAACAATCTCGACAACCAATAGATAATTGGAAACAAATAGATAAGGTTGTTTTGGGCGGGCAGATAATACAACGTCTTGCAGGTCATCACTTTCCAGCACATCCGCAAAACCGACAACTTGTTGACCTTGAAATCCTGCGTCTCGAAATAATCCACATCAACGCCCTTATCCTGCAACAAGGTCAACAGGTTTTGCGTCTTGATGGTCTGTCCATCATAATGTGGAAAACGGAAGCCAAAGGCGCCCAATACACAAAAATGGTGTTTCATTTTCTATACTTAATCACTTTGGCCGGAACCCCGGCAACAACGGCATATGCAGGAACGTCTTTGGTGACCACGGCACCTGCTCCGATGATAGAACCTGTGCCAATGGTGATGCCTGGCATGATAATGACACTTGCCCCAATCCACACGTCGTCGCCAATGGTCACTTTCTGCTTGGGAAAATGCCCTTGCTGGCACATGGGAATGTCGGTTCTCGACGTATCGTGTTTGGCTGTCATAATGCGGACTTCGGGGCCCATCATCACATTGACACCTATTTCAAGCGGCCCACGGACCTGACAATTCACGCCAAGACCAGAGTTGTCGCCGATGCTGATGCCGTCGCCTTTGCCAAAGTCGGCATTTTTTTCCACATTGATGTTTTTTCCGTGTTGATCGAAGCATCCACAAGCAATTCCACTTCTGATTTTCCTTATCCACTTACTGACAAAAAAAGAATTGTCGGTGCTTGGCAGCCAAACCAAAAACAACTTATAAACGAGAAAGCACAGTATCCGTTTCATTTTGAGCCTTTTACAATATGTCTATATATTTTCGAATGAAACTATCCTTGGAAAACAAATCCACGGCAATTTCCCTACTCTTAGAGCTCGTCTCATTTTTCTTCCCAACATCCAAATCAACATATCGTTCAATGGTCAAAGCCATATCTTCGACGCTATGTGGGTCAAACAAATACCCGTTTTCACCCTCGCTGACAATGTTGGGGTTGTCGCATACGCGGCTACACAACACAGGTTTGCCACAACTCATTGCCTCGCACAATACATTGGGAAACCCTTCATAAAGCGAGGGCAGACAAAACACATCGGCTTTGCGGTATTCGTCTTGGATGCTTGAGGAAGGTTCTTGGAAAACGAATACGTCTTCCAAATGGTGGTCCTTCACGGCATCATGGCATTCTACGGAATAGGCATCCTTCAAATCCTTTCCGAACCAATCCACATGAATCTTATAGCCATCCTTGACTACTTGTGCAATGGCTTCGATAAAATGAGGAAGATTTTTCTGAGGCATTAAACGTCCCACGCAAACCATTCTTGTTTCTTCGTGTTCAGGCATGGCTTCTGTTGTGGGTGAGAACTTCTCTGTATCCACGAAATTGGTAATCACTTTTACCTTGCTAGTTAAATTTGGGAAGTGTTTGTTGATGAATGATGCCTGAGAATGTGAATTGGGAACGATATGATTAGCCCAACGATACAGGAAAAATCTGAGTTTTTCCGTTTTTCCTATTTGTTGAGTCGTATTTCTTTCGGACACAATCAGATTGAACTTGGCTCCCAACAATTTGAGCAGGCAAGTAATCATGCTCGGTGAGGTGGAATAGGAAATCACCGTGTCGGGCTTGAAGGTTTTGATATACTTCCGTAGGGCAAAATAACGCTTCTTGGGATTTGAAGCTTCTGTCAAAAAGCAACTCTCCACCCTGTTTTCTTGCAAATAAGGCAAGTAAAAATCCTGATAGACATAATAGCACACCCCAACCTGATAGCCCTGCTGCTTAAGCATGACCGCCAACCCCGTCAGCTGCCTTTCGGCACCGCCGGAGCCGAGGTTTTCTATGAGACAAAGGATGCGTTTCATTTATGCACTTGTATTTTCCAATGGTTCTTTTTTTATCAAGGGACTTTCTTCCATATTACTATAGACTGCCAAGTAATACCCCAACACCATGGCCGAACACCTCGAGACGCTGTCGTATGACATAGAGAACAAGGTTGACAAGAATAGGACGATAAGTAACATTCCTATAGCCATAAAAGCCTGAGGATGGTTCTTTGTCCTCCGCCACGTGACGTAAAAGCCAATCCAATAAACAAGATATACCATCAAACCCAACAAACCATGATTGGTGGCAATTTCAAGCCAATCGTTGTGCGCAAAATTCTCACCGATTTTCAGTGTCGCGCTGGCACCATAACCGAACAAAAACCTAAAAGGATTGTCTTCTTCAATGAAATGATTATAAAAAGTAGCATAAAGCTCATCCCTGCCGCTTGATTCACCAGCATTGGTTTGTTCGATACGATACTGGAAATAATTACTGGTTTCCATCATTCGCTGAATGAAATATACACCAACCACAATCACTATAATACTTACCACAACAATAATCCACCTTCTTTTTTTAGGAGCCTTTTTAATATTGGCAGCCAAAAACCACAACAAGCAAATACCTCCAGAAAGCATGGCACCCCGTTTCATACCCGATATGATGAAGTAACCACAAACAGCTAGGCATAGATACTGAATTATTGGTTTCTTATGAAACAGCACCAAAGCGGGCAACAATCCAACAAAAGTATAGGCAACATTATTGGTAAATTCTTCCGCTGAAGAACCTACTTCTTGGGCTTCCCGTAACTTCGACTCTTCTGTTTTGATAAACGAACGAACAGTCAGGGCCAAGAATACAAAGAACATGAATTTCATGGTTTGCTCTGTCAACAAACCTTTCCTGGTAAACACATAAAAGGCATAGATAGGCAACAAGGATTTATAGATGAGTTTTAAAAACCGAGTGTTTGCCACTTCACGCATGCTGACCTGGACAAATAATTGTTCTCCATTTATCAACAACAGGACACCATATATAGTGAACATCAACAACAACACATTCAATGCCTTAAAATAAACGGGGAGCTTATAATACACATTGGCATAAACCGTATAATACAACGACATTAAAATAAGGATATATTGCAATCCTTGAGCAAGGAATCCGCCTCCCGAATACAACCATCCATCGACCGCGCAAAGCAGAATAACCAACAGATAGATATGACAAACATTTATACGAAGTTTCACTTTAAAAATCTTTATTTGGTAACAACAGGCAAAACTATTTTCTCTCCAAAATACAAATCCGCTTCGGGTAATCGATTGTAATCAAAACCGCTTGCCGGAAACAGGGTGATTTCTCCGAAATAAATCTTTCCTTCAACATTGTAAAGGTCAACACGAGCATAAGGAAGACCTTCCGAAAGCTTAGCTGCAATCTCAAACATCTCATCCATACCTTTAGGTTTAGGTAAAGTAAAACCCTCAGGGGCTTCTTTGCCTCTTTTGTTCAACCTGCGAAGGTTCCAATCTTTATCAAAAAAATAGAATTTTGGATGACCCGTTTGCCGCTCGATACAATTCAAAACCACATCGGCCTCACCGTTGAAACAATAGAACTTGTAATCAGTCAAATCATCGCTTAAATAAATCTCTGCCAAAATTTTTCTATTAATATTTCGATATGGCCATTCAATCTTTGATTTTGAAATGTCAGATTTAAGCGATTCCTCCAATTTTTTCTTGGCAGATTTGCGGTCAAATATAGTTTTATCTTTACAAATCACAACCCCAGTGCTACCTCCTCCATGATTGGTTTTAAGTACAAATTGATTTGGTAATTGATTAAAATCAATTTCATCGAAATGGTTCCAAACGCCCAATGTGGGGACAATATACTTTTTACCTATCAAATTGGCCACATAGTCTTTGGCCAACACCTTATCCACCATCTGGGTGTATTCCGGTTTCCTGTTGTACAATTTAAGCCATTGCAGCTTTTCATTCATCGTTTTTGGATGATCCAAATGCAACGGTTTCCCCATTTCAAGATAATATCGGATAATCAAATATAATCGTTCGGGGAATAGAAAATAAAGCCTTCCTACAACACGTAATAAAAACTTTCTTAGTGAAGTATTCATGATGTCTTTTCAATTATGCACATTTCTATCTTTATTAAATATTATAATGGGGTATGTTTATAAATGTATAATGCCCATCCTTTTTTCTTCTTATGTGGATTAATATAACCCTATGGGATATTTTAAACCCAATGAGTTCATGCAATTTTATGGACTTAATATTAGAGGGCTTGATGCATGTACCTAGCTTTTTATTCTTTACATCATCATATTTTAAGTTTTTAACCACATGATATAAAAGGTGGAGTGCTATTCCCTGTCTTTGATACTTTTTGTCTACTTGGATTGAAACATGTTCGAAATCACAATTCCTCACATTATAGAAAATGGAGCGATTACCCCGATAGGCACCATAATGAAAAGCGACAACATTGTTGTCATCATCAACAACAAGCCACGATTCCCCATCGACCGAGAAGTGCAACATCTTATCCATATCATCAATTGTGCATTTATAAAGATGTTTGTTCTCGTAGGTCAATCTCACAAATCTCAATCCTTCAGGCAAAGGACGTAATTTTTCTTGTGCCTTTTCCAACAATTCTGTTGAATCGGCATAGAATACATAATAATAATGTATCGCATGCTTTACGTATCTTACATAATAATAATGTATTCTATGCTTTATTTCCTTTAGAATGCTAACTATTTTCATATTAATGCTTTGATTTTAGGCCACCACAATCTTTCAATTCCCATTATTTCGAATGTACCAGTCCATGGGGCATGATTACCCTCTATGATTTCGACACCGTCATTAGTAACAGCTAAATCCCAACCGATATATCTTATTTGAGGTATTTTCTTTGCAGCTTCTGTAACAACTTCCAATACACGATCCCACATTGGAATCTTCATACCAACAACTAACTTGTCACAACCCGGATGATAAAAATAGTTCTTACTATTCAACACTTCGTTAATTCCCGGCCCTTCAATAACACCATATTCAATTGAAATGGGATAAGCAATACATCCACTGGCAGTGTCTGTTATTGCATCACCAGTACCCGCACGATATTTGGCTTTCAAAACATGAACGTCACCTTTTCCATCCATCATCGTGTATAACCTGAATGTGTTGAGGGATTTTGTTCCAAGATAGATATCATCATGTGCTTTCAAACATTCTTCCAATAACATGCCGTTTGACACCAGATGATTATAAAGTGTTTTCAAATCCTCTTCAGAAACACCGCTCGTGGAATATTTTTCAATCCCTTCACCTTCATACTTGTCAACAGGCTTTGCTATAAACACTGGTGTCTTGTTTATAAAATCCATAAACTCACTAAACGAAGATTTTGGAGCATAAAGCCATTCTCTTGAGACAAAATCACTAAAGAACTCCAACGTTTCTACTTTGTTTTTCAAGAAATGAATATATTTTGGATCATTCACCTTATTCCACAACCACCAGGCTCTTTGTTCTGTATAAAACCTCTTTTTCTCATATCTCGACAATGTATACCCATTGCCGATTACAAAGTAGTCAAGCGCTGTGAACTTATAGCATATATGACTGATCATATAATCAATAAACACTTTTACCCATTCGCCTTTTCCAAGACCGATAGCCTGGGCATAGCGTTTACATCTCTCAATGCGTTCGTTATTCATTAATTCTTTAATTTGTCTAATCATGGTAAAACTTTTAACTTAACCTTTAAGGGAACTTCTAATTATACTTGTTATATTTGGTTTTATTGATTTCGAGTTGTCAAGATGCCGAAGTCCCGTTTTTTCTTTTTCTAATCTTACCAAATAAGCTCCCCACCACTTCTTTTGAAAACGCAAAAGATTCTAATTTAAACGATACAGACAATCCCAAATAAATTGCTGCAAAAACAACCAGCTGAATAGCACCTTCTACATATATATTGAGATGGAGAAAATGCCCTGTAAGAAATGCAACAAGGAAAGATGCTGTTGAAACTAGTATCACTGGCAATAAATCCTTAAATTGTTGCCCTCCTGTGTACCCGATATGCTTTGACACTAATCCAGCATTGATAAAATATACCAAAAACGAGGTCGTCACCATACCCACGAGCAATCCCTTGATGCCCCAAACCGCCAAACCACATACTACCAAAACCAACCCAACACCTCTTTTAACCAATGTCCATGTAAACATATCCTTGCTTTTCCCTACCGCTGCTATCGCATAATAATTAATGCCTTGCAAACAGGTGGCGAGTCCGGCTAAACAAAGAATCTGAAAATAAGGCACACTTGACAACCATCTATCGGAATATAAAACTACAAAAACAGGTTTCGCCAATAATATCAATAACAGCATTATAGGGAATGTTAAAAAAGCCAAGACACCAATAAACTTTTTCAACATCCTAATCATATAAGCATTGTCATTCTGGGCTTCAGCCAAAACGGGATAGGCTACCTGATCTACCACTTGAGCAATAAAACTAGCCGACAATTCCTCTGTGCTTTTGGCTTTTGAATAATAACCCATCGTCGCTGGATTGTAAAACTTTCCTATCAACAGCCCTTGGATATTGTTACAAAAAGTATTGACAAGATTAGACAAAAGAATGAATCCGCCAAAACTAAACAATTCCTTGAACGATTGGACAGAAAACCTAAGCATAGGCCGCCATTTACTGCTCAACCAAAAAAGCAAAGTTTTTAATACTCCCCCAAAAAGTTGTTGTATCACCAACGCCCAAACGCCATATCCTTTCCATGCAAAATAAATACAAACCAACAAAGAAAGCGCGGCTACCGAGACTTCAATAGTACCCAGCTTCTTAAAATTCAATTGTTTGCGAAGTTGATAAGTCTGAACAAGGCTGACGGCATTGATAATCAAGACCAACCCGTTTATCCTAAGAATTGAACATAAGATTTCTTGATTATAAAACCTTGCAATATAAGGCGCGCACAAAAACAATACACCATAAAGGAAAACCGAAATGGTTAAATTCCAAATGAAAAATGTGGAATAGTCTTCATCGGTCGGTCTTTTCTTTTGGATTAATGCCGATCCGAATCCTCCATTGATAAACACTTCGGAAACGGCGATGAAAATGGCCAACATGCCTATCAAGCCATAATCCTCGGGTGTCAATAGTCGAGCCAACACGATACTCGATATGAAACCCACCACTATGGAACCTCCTTTTTGGAAGGCACTCCATACCACACCGGTAACGGTCTTGTCTTTTAAGTTTTCGGCCACAATTGAATCATTTTAATGCATGTAATAACTTTTCTTGATGGGATTCGCAAGACAACAAATCCCAAATCCGCAGTTTCCTTTTCTTTTTAAGACAAGAAGGCAACAAAACTCGGCTAAACAAAGCACACATAATCGGCTATTGTATGGCTCCAATACCGAAAGATAGTATTCATTCGATTTGCCTAGATAAACCAAGTACTTTTCTTTCAATAACTTGAGCAAACATTTTAGGTTGGGACAACTTTTCTTTATGGATTTGTCTTCTTCGGTAGCCACAGCGCCTTCAAAATTGACGATTTAGTAGTCAGCTTCGATTGTCTTTATTTTCCCAAAAACCGTATCATAATGACCTTTTTTATCTCTTCGGCCACCCGTATTCGGGGATAGTAGTCAGTCGCTATTATAATTTAGTCATATTGTTAATGTGATGGATAGTCCATAATGGCTCTCTTAATAGCTTCAATTGACACATCTTCCGTACCCAGCAAATACTGAATCGTTCTCGCACCTGACTTCAAGTCTTTATCCAACAAAGCAGAGGCAAGAGAGATAATACCTTCTTGAATGGAAGTGTCAACACCAACCAACTTAGCCACAGAAATGTAAAGTCCCAAACCCATGGGTACATCCTCAAGCAAGTAACGATGGTTGATGAACGATGGACCTTTGTTGGAAGAATCAGCAAAGGAGCGGAACACCGCCATGGCATCAATGTTGAGATCCTCTTCGTTGCGCCATTTGGCAGCCTCGAAATAGTCTAGAGGTTCGCAGCCAAATGCTTGCAGCACCTTGTTCTTCTGAACGTCAAATGCCTTGATTACATTAACGACGGATGGCGTGAAAGCCTCACGGTACATCCAAAACTCACCGTTGCTGTATTCAATGCGTGAAGCAGAGAAGAGAATGCCGATGGGATGCACTATCATGTTCGGATTGTGGAATGCCGATTCAAGGATGTGCTTGCGGGTGTACTTGGTGTTGTCAAAACATTGCGAAAGAACATCCAATACCTGTTGTGTACGACTAACGGGCAACACCGAAATGGCATTTCTTGGGTTGTAGAACGAAATCCTTACATACTCATTGTTGACAATACGGCCGTTGTAGGCAGTGGTTTCCCACTCGCTGTAGGTCACATCTTTGTCGATGTATTTCTTGAAAATTAAACTGCCCATGTAGCCAGGCACAAGGATGATGGTTTGTCCGTCTCTGACATGAGGGGCAATAAGTTCGGCAACAAACTCATGCTGCAAGGTGGTGGTCATCACCATGATAATATCAGCAAACCGCACGGCCTCCTTAACATTCCTGGTAATCAAGGCTGGTTTAACGAAAAAAGTGTGTCCATTTCCTTGAATGGTATCGTCTTTTACCTTAAAACCATTTTCTTCTTGGATGATGTCGAAAAAACGACCGTTAGTATTTGAAGTCTTGAGCAACGCGACTTCGTGGCCTTTTTCGTATAACTTGGCGGCATGGATGAGGCCTGAGTTGCCACAGCCGATAATGGTGAATTTCATATTTTTTGTGCTAAATAATGTTTTATGATACGATTACAAAATCTTTTTGACAATTTTTGTCATGGGATTATTTGGACTCATTTGTTGGCCTTTTCTTCTGGATGAGTGCAGAGCCTAAACCACCATCAATAAAGGTTTGGGACACAGCGATGAAAATAGCGAGCATTCCGATTAAACCATAATCGGAAGGGGTCAACAATCTTGCCAAGACAATGCTCGACACAAACCCAATCAGCGCAGATCCGCCTTTTTGAAAAGCGCTCCACACCACGCCTACAACAGTCTTTGATTTTAAATTCTCTGCCATAAATTATTTTACAGAATGGACAAGCCGTTCATAATGCGACTCGCACAACAAATAGTCCAGCAAACGATACTTTCTTTCTCCTTTTAAGAAAGAAGGCAGAAAACCTTTACTGTACAAAGCCTGCATGAAGCGGCTTCGATAAGGTTCCAATGCAGTTTTATAATATGTCTTGCCTTTCTCAAGATATTTTCCATATCTTTCGGCAAGAACTTGAGCATCAGCAATGGTCTCGTTCAGCGATTGGATGCGCTTTTTAAAATCCAAAACATCCGATTCTCTTTCAAAAGGTTCTACGCTCGGATTTGAATAGCATTGGCAATATGGAACAAGCTCAAATGCAACCTTATCATTATTAAACAGCAGTTTTACCATGTAGCCCTTATTCCAGGATGTATACTTTTTTCCAGCCAAATCAAAACAGAAATTGCCCAATCCATAAAAAATGGGTTTACTGTGGAATTCTTCGTACCCGCTGATGCAATGCTGATGGTGATTGATAACAGCATCGGCACCCGCATCAATGAAAAAGCGGTAGGTTTCGACCATTCTCGGAGTGGGTAACGAATATAATTCCGGCCCACCATGAACGATGATGATTACATATTTTGCCTTGGCTTTGGCTTCGGTTATGGCATACCATTGAGTTATGGGATTTAAAGGATTGGAACCGCCCATTTGCTCTGTAGCTATGGAAAACTCATGCTCACAGCAATTGATAAAAGCAAAAGTCTCTCCGTTGATGGTCTTATACAGGGTTTCTTGCGCTTCATTGAGATTCACCCCTCCTCCAACAAAATCCATATTTTGCGCCTTTAATTGAGCTAAGGTTTTCTCCACTCCTGATTGTCCATAATCGAAGAAGTGGTTGTTGGCCAAAGTTGCGCAATTAAAACCAGCATAGGCAAGCGCATCAACACCCATGGGTGAACATTTGAGATTGGGACCACATTTCTTGATGGGCGTGTCGTCATCAGAGGCCACGGTGCATTCAAAATTGACGATTTTATAGTCTGCCTCTATTTGCTTTATCTTCCCCAAAACCGTTTCATAATGGCCTTGTTCAATTTCAGCGGCCACTCGTTTCGAGGGACAATAGTCGGCTGCAATAAATATATTAACCATGAGTATTGTGAAGAGTTTTGTGTGTTTGACGAATCGCAAACATATAGGTTATCCTATCAGGAAACGACCCAAACGAGTTTTCAAACTTAGTTTTGTCAAAAGAAGAGATACGGAAAGGGTTATGACAAAGCCCACCCATGGAACTAACGCATTGGGGCATAATGCCACCAAAGGCGTAAAGAAATAAAGCCACACCAGAATAAACTGATGATACACATAAACACCATAACAATCTCCACTAGCAGCAATCACCCACGGTTTCGGATGAAAACCTTCTTTTTCCGTGAAATGACAAACACTTAGATAAAGTGCCAAGATTCCTACACATGACAATAATAATCCCACGAAACCTTGAAGTGAAGCAACATATACTTTTTCAGTAATTGTCATTGTTGAATTCATAGTGGGCAAAAGAATGTTTTTAACAACAACAAACATTACATACACTACCCACAATAATACAATTGCAAAAACACTATCTTTATACTTCAATACAAACTTGCGCTTTGTCCAAAGGAAATAACCCGCATAAACAAAGAAAAGAAAGTGCGGCAGACGACCAAATCCAAAAGGAATACTTGGTGTTGGTACTATGGACAGAATTGCAAGTGCCACTAACAAAACCCATGAATTAAGCTTGAAATGGTCAATGACCCAAACAGCAAGGAAGCACCAAAACAGCATTGGAAGAAACCAAAGATGCCCGCAACCAGAAAGCAATTTCACGACAAAATCTCCAACGTTGAAAGTAGAAGTCTTAAAGTAGAAACAAAAGTAATAGATTACCCCAAAAAAGAGCATCGGAACAATCAGTCGGAAAAACTTCTTTTTTACAAACGGCCAAAACTGATACTTGCGTCCAAGATCAAGACTTTGATATGCAAACACATATCCTGCCACGAGAGCAATGGTTTCTATTCGGAATCCCTTCACAACCCAAATCAGCCATTGGTATGTTGTAAGTAGTTGATAATCTTGATGATACCCACCCCCATCAGCAATCTTCTCAAATGAATGAAGAAGCACGAGAAGAAAAATCACCATGGGCCTGATGATGGAGACTTCGTAAAGGAGTTTTTTAGACGTCATTGAAGTTGTCATATGTTAAATCTTGCCACGTAAGGGCCCAAAAGTCGTGTAAAATCTCAGAGCAGATTGTTACCTGCTCCCAGGCATATCGCCCGACCAGCCGTGACCCAAATCCCAGTGTTCGTCATACACGAACTCGAAGTAGGGCAAGGAAAACTCTTGTTCTATGAGTGTCGACAACTCGTCTTGGATAGGCTCAGCCCAATGACCCACGAGTACGATGAACTTGTCGATAGTCCACGTCACGCGACCGCGCGGAACTTGCGTGTAGTCGCCTTTGAACTTGGTCTCAAGGTGTTTGGCTTGGGCCTTGAAGTACTCCTTTGCCCACACTTGGCGATGCAGATGCGGATAGTTGATGAAAGGTTTCCCTTTTTCGGCAGCCTCTTCTACCTCTCGCGGAGTCAACTCCTTTTTCCTCACACCAAAAAGGCTATGGTCAGCAAGGTCGTACCAAAAGATACCAACACAGGGCATCTGTTCGTCAAACGACTTCATGTCGTCCATCTGGGCTTTATGTTCGTTTTCGTTAAGTTGTGTCATTGTGGTTTTGTTCTATTCCTCCATGTATCACGCGAATCTCATGTATCTTTATACTCGTAATACGCGCGATACATGGAGCCAATAATCAGAGCCTTCCGTCAACAAGCTTGCGGTCCAATGTGCACTTCACGTCAAAGACAACATGCTTGTCCTTGAGCAGGCTGTTGATGTCCAAACCCTCGAACTTCTTGTGCGCCACGGCGGCGATGCAGGCGTCGAACTTCTGCTGCGGCAGCTCGTTGACGACCTCAATGCCGTACTCATGCTTCACGATGGCCGGGTTGGCCCACGGGTCGTAGACGGTGATGTTGAGGTTGTACTCCTTCAAGGCCTTGTAGATGTCGATGACCTTCGTGTTGCGCACGTCGGGGCAGTTCTCCTTGAACGTGAAGCCCAGGATGAGGAGGTCAGAGTTGAGGACTTGTATGCCCTTCTTCAGCATCAGCTTGATGGTCTCCATGGCCACATACTCGCCCATGCCG
>Ga0265298_10004053_pt1 | contig 18939 bp, 14 predicted proteins | sample AusTroGonzalo_MG_3_FD_193486 | JGI IMG/M metagenome (GOLD analysis project Ga0265298, IMG submission 193486) | Bovine rumen microbial communities from tropical cattle in Woodstock, Queensland, Australia - Gonzalo_01 | ecosystem: Host-associated > Mammals > Digestive system > Stomach > Rumen ... | reverse complement strand
TTTTTGAAAATAAGTGTTTTTTTGCCGTTCCATTTTACGAAATGAAGATTAATCAAATCAGTAATACTATGAATATCGAAGAATATATCATTTTTAGGGTCAACGCACTGCTTCATGCCCACGACGCCAAAATCGTGATGCGTTTGGAAGGCGGCATGAGCAATTATACCTACGTCGTTGAGTGCCAGGGCAAAAAATACACCTACCGCGTGCCGGGCAAGTTCGCCGAAAGGTTCGTGGACCGCAACGAGGAATGGGCCAACATCCAGGAAGTGGACCGCTTGGGCCTGAACAACGTGACGACCTACGTGGAAATCCGCTCGGGCGAGAAGTTGGCCGAGTATGTGGAAGGCACCATAATGAGTACCACGGATGTGGTTTCCTATAACGAGATGTCGGTGAAAGCCCTCAAGAAAATCCACAACAGTGACCTGAAATTCAACGATTACAACGCTTTTGGCCGTCTCGATACTTACCAAAACTATTGCATAGAGATGGGTTTCACACACCCTCAAGAATATCTCGATCTCCGTAACAAGTTGGAAGAGTTGCGCAAGCAATACGTCAGCGTGCCAATGGTACCCTGTCATTGCGACTACCAACCTACCAACTTGGTAATTAACGGCGACAAACTTTATGTCTTGGATTGGGAGTTTGCCGGCATGAACGATCCGTTCTACGACATTGCCTGCTACGGCAATGCGGGTTTCGATAAGGCGCTTTCTCTGCTTGAAGCCTATGTGGGCCACAAGCCGACCGAGGAAGAATTGAAGCGTCTCTATTTCCACCGTGCTTTCCAGTGCCTGCAATGGTACAACGTGGCTATCTTCAAGGACAGAGTTGGCCTGAGTAAGGACTTAAACATGGATTTCAATGCCGTGGCGTTGATGTTCTTAGGTATGGCGAAAGATTTACTTGAGAAATGAACGAAGAAGAAAGAAACAACCTGAAGGAAACCGTTATCAGCGTCCTAAAAACCATTTACGACCCTGAGATTCCGGTGGATATTTGGACCCTTCATCTCATCTATGGCATTGATGTGGATGAAGAAGGCAACGTGAAGATTGTAATGACGGTGACAGCACCCAACTGTCCTGTAGCAGAGACCCTGCCTGCAGAGGTGAAATCTCGTGTGCAAGCTATCATGGGCGTAAAAAAAGCCGAGGTCGAACTGACGTTCGACCCCGTTTGGGATATTAGCATGTTATCCGACGAGGCCAAGGCCGAATTGGGCTTGGATGGCGATTTTGCCAATTATTCCCCGATGGATTTTCTGTATTAACTTACCTCACCACCATGACTTTCCGCGGCGCATTGCTGTTTTGTATTTAAACTAAACGCCTCGGCATAAAGCAGCATTTGCTTCAGCATGGAGAGCAATCCGTTGGAACGGGTCGGGCTTAAATGCTCCTTCAGCCCGATTTCGTCCAAAAAGCCCATGTCGGCGGCCAAAATATCTTCCGGCGTTTGACCCGAAAACACCTTAATCAACAGATAGATGATGCCCTTGGTGATGACCGCGTCGCTGTCGGCGGTGTAATATACCTTGCCCTCGTTAAGCTCAGCATGAAGCCATACACGCGACTGGCAACCATTAATCAGGTATTGGTCGTTGCGGTATTGGTCGTCGATAATGGGGCACTCCTTCCCCATCTCGATAAGCATGGCATAGCGGTCCATCCAGTCGTCAAACATGGAGAAATCCTCCACGATGGAATCTTGTATTTCCTTGATTGTCATTTTATTTGCTCAATAAAAAAAGCGGAGAACAAGTGTCCTCCGCTTCATCTTAAAAACCATTCATTTAAAAGACGAGGAATTTCACACTGGAGGTACGGCTACCCTCGCTAAGGCGGAGGATGTAGGAACCAGTGCTAAGATTGCTCGTATTCACATTGATTTCGTATGAACCTTCAGCCATGCGGCCCAAGCTCTGTTGCATCACCATGCGGCCAGTCAGGTCAAACACCTGATAGCTCACATTGGCATTGCCTTCGGTCTCAAACTTCACCGTAGCTTGCTCGTGAGCAGGATTCGGGAAGATGCTCACCGTCATTTCGGTCATCACAACAGGATTTTCCGGAACGTCGGTGGCGGAAAGCTTGTAGTTTTCGCAGCGGTAGACACCCTTGCCGTAAGTGGCGGCATAGATGATACCCGTATTGTGGACACCAGGATAGACGTTGACCACCGTATCTTCGGGGCTTGCGAGAACGACGTAGCGGTCTTCTTGGCTGAGGAGCTGCTGCTTCAGATCCATAACCGGCACTTCACCCAGCATCTGTGAGTCAGCAATCCAGTTGGCGCTACCGATGTTCGTGGTTTTGTAAATGCCGCGCTCAGTACCGAGGATGACATGACCCGTCGACATTTCAATCACGGAAGAATAAACTGGCATCTTGGGCAGGTTGGCCTGCTTGGAGTCAAAGGTAGGTTCATCAGCGAGACCGTTGGTCGAATAGAGCACGTAGTTGTCGTTGCCATAGTTGCCCAAGGTGACGACCACCTTGTTGGCATCGCGCGGGTCAACGGCAATTGAAGTGACGCATTGTGTAGTGGGCATGGTAACCTCTGTCGTGGTCACTTGGAAGCTTGGATCGGTGATGGTTCCCGAAGCATAATCAACAACCGTGTTCAAGTTGGAGATGCGGTACAATTTGCCGTCCTTCATTCCCACCCAAAGGTTGTCACCGTCAGCAGAGATGCCAAAGCTCAAAGGCTCGCCCTTGAAGTTGCTGTGTGACTTGTCAGCGACGCAGTACCACGAAGGTGAAGTGGCGAATTGCAAAGGCATACGAGTGACATAGACAGCATCGGTGAAAGCTACATAAAGCCTTGAGCTGATGGGGTCGTGAATGGCGATGGAGTCGTCAACAGCCAAAGCAGCGGTCAGTCTATAATCAAACGGATAGGCATTGTTGCTCATGCACTGCACCGTTGTTCCAGACGGCATAGTTGCTTCCGTAGTGTTCTTGAACCAAACGACATCAACATTGGCTTCATCATCATAATCCTCAAACAACAAGATAGGAAGACGGAAAGATGAAGAGCTGATGGACAAGCTGTCAAGGAAGTTGGTCGAAATCCAGTCTTGACCAGCCTTATCGGAACGCGTAACGGTGGGTTTTCCTTCTCCATTGTCCATGTAAGTAACAAAAATGGTATTGGCGTTGATGGCAGAAATGGCGCAAGGACCGGCTTGGGCTTCTTCGGCATAAAGGCCATCGTTATAGCCAGTAGGATTAATCCACTCGGCATAGCCCATCGTGTTCACATCAGGATTGCCCTCGATGAGAACCGTACCGTGGTCGAGGCCAGCAGCCAAAATGTGGGTATCCGTACCCGACATAGCCACATTGAACATGCGCGTGGTGATGTAATTTCTGTTGCAATTGCTGAAAGTGAAAGCATTGCCTTTCAAAGCAGCCTTGTAAATACCACCATCAGTGCCAATATAGCATTCCTTGGCATTGTTGGGGTTGAAGACCATGGTGTGGAGACCCACATGCAAATAATCGGTCAAATAATAGTAAGATGCACCTCCATTAGTCACTTGTTCGGTGATGTAGAAGCCTTCGCCGCTTTCGGGTCTTTGCAGTTTCCACAAGTTGTAGCCCAACACATAAACGATGCCGTTCGAGCTGGGGTCGACGACAAGGCCGTGGTTGTAGATACCGTAGCCTTCATACACGTTATGGCCGAAAGTGGAGGTAGTGGCAGGCAGAGCCACCTTCCAGGTTTCACCATTGTCAAAAGAAACATAAATGCCCGTGTGGACGCCGTCGGCTTTCACCACAGCGGCATAAATGGTATTGGCATCGGATGGAGCCGTGGCAACATCCAGCAAACCAGCAGCAATAGGAAGAGCGATGATGTTGTCATCGTCGTCATACTGGATGCTTGAAGCCGAATGGCAAACAAGGTCGTCGATAGAGCCGATGTAAAGGCTTCCTTCCGAAGAGACAACGAGGGTGTTGTTGGCAGTGGTTTTCACTTCCTCGCACTTGCTTTCCAAGGCTGTTCTCCAACTCTGTCCCTTGTCGTTGGAATACATCAGACCACCGTTCGTGGCAGCCACAATGGTATTACCCATCACAATAATATCATTCACGAAAGCCCAGCCTTCTGCATCGTCATTGGCGGCGGGAGCAGTGGCTTCAAGCAGCGTGATGGCATCGTTGGCGTCAATTTTGTAAATACCGCCACCGATGAAGCTGTTGTCGTAACCTTGTTGGTCGAGGCCATTGTAGGAAATGTTGTTGTTGCCGTCGCCGGTTCCAACATAGATGTTACCTTCGGCATCCTGAGCCATGCAGCTCACCATTAGGTCTTTGCCACCAACTTGGTGCCAAGTGATACCATAGTTGTACGTCTTATAGACGCCACCGCCTTTGGAACCAATGTACACGACACCGTTAGGATTGCCATGAGAGTTCTTCTTGTTGTCATAAACGATGGCTGTGGTTTGGCCACCCATGTTGTCGGGACCCATGCTGAGCCAATACAAGGATTCGTTGGGAGCGACGGGGCCGTCTTTCGATACGCTTTGCGTAGCTTTAAGCATCATGGCAGGATCAATCAGACCCGTGTGTTGGTTGACACGGAGTTCACTCATGAAACGTTCTGCCGTTGGGGTTCCTTGCGTGCGCGGAACATAGTGTCCGCCATTGTCAGCGATGGACATCGACTGACCTAAGATCATGATTACCAGTAGTAAACTGAAGGGTAAAAATCTCTTTTTCATATCACTATAATTTGATTAACTATCTGTTTGATAAACGATTTTACTATAGATTTCACACCATATTATTGAAATTATGGTCTGCAAATATAGGACATTCTCTCAAAGAAATTACAAAATGAAGCAAAAAAAATGATTTTTTTCTCAAAATTTTCTTTTTTCAGCCCCAAATCCGTCAAAACGGGAGCATGGTTTCGGCTTGCAACCAACCGATACTGCCGTTCGCAATCTTGATTTTGTTCCAACCGTCGGCTTGGTCGAGAATCTCCACTTTGGTGCCTTCGTGAAGCACAAACAAGTCGACACTGGCCTCGTTGGGCGTGCTTTTCACGGTCACGGTGGGCGTCATGATGATGGCTTGGTCTTCCTTCAATGAAGCCCGCTTCTGCTGCGATGCGAAAACCACCGACAGCGCAAACAACAGCACAAAGAAAATGCCCGCAAAGAAACCTAACTTCCGCAAGCCCATACGCCGCGAACGCAGGAACATGAAAGCCGCCACAAGCAACAAGGCAAAAGCTACAAGCGAAAGCACCGTCCATTGCTGACCAGACAAGGCATTGCCCAATCCCTTCCAGCCCTTGACGATGAACGACTGCGGCACTTCCTCAATCTTGTCGACGATGGCGAGGTTGGCGATGGCAAGGTTGGTTTTCACGTCCTCATTGCTAGGGTCGAGCTTGAGAGCCTTCTCGTAATAATAAATCGCCATGGGATATTCGTGCATCTTGTAATAGGTGTTGCCCATGTTGAGATACAGCGGCGCCGATTCAAGGTCAGCTGCAGTGATACGGTTGTAGAGCATCAAAGCCGAGTCGTAGCTGCCAGCGTTGTAGGCCGCATTAGCCTGCTCAAACCATTGTTGGGCTTCCTGCTGTGCCTTCGCTCCCATCGGGACGGCGAGCAGCAACGACATCAATATTAATAAGGTGTATCGTCTCATCTTTTTTCCCTTTCTTCGTTACAAAACTCTTTCCGCTTTAGTGATTACTTCAATGCCTTTCTGATAGAGGTCGCCCATCTTCTCCTCCGCACTACCTGGAGCGAATCGGGCAAACTCGCAACTATTCAATGTATCAATGAATTGCTTCGTGAGGTCATCGGGGACGTTCTTCTCCTTCATGGCCTCGCTCACTGTATCCATCGAAAGCTTCGAGCGCTCAATGCCCAACTTGTCGGCGATGTAGCCCCACAAGGCTTGTGACATTTCGATGTAGAAGTTGTCTTGGTCTTTCACTTTCAGGTATTGCTCGGCCCTCTTGAGGCGGCCACGCGCCACCTTGGTAGCCTTCTTGTTGCGGTTGGCCATGGTGTCCTGTTTCTGTTGCTCATGCTTCTTGGAAACCAACAGCAAAACAATGAATGTCAACAACATGGCAAGTAAGATAACGAAATAGGCTGGCGTGCCAAAAAAGACTGAATGTTTCGGCTTCAGTTGCGCTTTTCCCGTCATGATGTGGCGGATGTCGCTGCCCAAATATTTGATGCCCTCTTGGTTGGAGGCGTAGATGCTGCCGTCGCCTTCCTCGCCGCTGCCCTTCTCCACATGGATGCTGTAGGCTTCCGACTGTATGGCCGAATAGGTGCCATTGGCCGGATTGAAGAAACTGAACTCCACGGGAGCAAGGTTGAAATTACCTGCCCTGCGCGGAATGACCAAATATTCGGCCTTTTTCGTTCCCGATAAGCCTTGTGCAGTGACATTGGGTGAAACCGTGATTTTCGGGTCATAGACCTCGAAATCAGGCGGGAACACTGGCTCAGGCATCTGAAGCAGTTCTATGTTGCCACTACCCATTACAGTAAGTGTGAGCGTGAAGGCTTCATTGGTCTTCAGCTCGGTCTTGTCGATGTCGGACCTGAAGTTGTAGTTACCCACGGCACCTGCAAAGCTGTCGGGCTTTTGGTTGGCAGGCAGGCTCTTCACGTCGACAGTGACGGTGCTGGTGGACAACTCCTTCTTCACATTGACGATGTTGCGGTTGAAGAACGGGTCGTTGAAGAAGATGTCAAAGGGGTCGTTACTCTGGCGGCGGTTGCTTTCCGTCCTGACCTGCGCGATGCACTCGATGCTCATCGGATCGAGGGTCAAGGCACCGCTGCGTTGCGGCACCACGATGACCTTTTGGATTTCGGCCACCGTGTATTCCACGCCGTTGACGTATTCCGAGGTTTGGCGCAAAGAGCCGTTGTTGTCGGAGATGTCCTTGGTCCAAAAACCAGCATAGGACGGCATTTTGTCCACTGACAGCGACGACACAGGGACTTTGGTGTAAAGCTTGTAGGTCAGCATCATCTGCTCACCAACATATAGCGTTTTCTTGGAAGGTATCACCTTGAGGAACAGGTCCTTGCCGCTCACCTGCGGGTCATTGGTGTTTGAGGACGAACTGCCTTGGCTCGTGTTGCCGCCCGATGCTCCACTCGATGCATTGGCATGACTACCGTCATCGGGAAGCACTTGGATATCAAAAGGTTCACTGGAGATTTTGTCACCTTTCACCGTCAGTGAAGCTGGACCAACATGGAAGGTGCCCTCCTTGTAGGCCTGCAAAGCGAAGGTGTAGGTGCATTTAACCGTGTGTGACATCGAGCCGTTCACCATCGAAAAGCTGGAACTCGTCGAAGTGAAAGGGCCGCCCACCACAGTAAAACCTTCAAACGAAGGTGCACTGAAATTCTTGCCCTCGGCGTTGGCCTCGAAAACCACCTGAAAACGCTCACCTACAACGACTTGCTTCTTCGCAGAAACGGTGAGCGTAGGGGTGTCTTGCGCGCGCATGGTCATGGGCGCAACACATACAATGAACAATAATAAACCGAATATCTTCTTCATGGATTCGTTGTTTTCACGCTGCAAAAATACAATTTTTTGAGGGTGGACATGCAGGTCCGCCCCTACGATTACCAATCTTTGTCACTCTTCTTCTTAGGTTGCTGACGCACCTTTTGCTCGTTCACCTTTTCCATCGTTTGTTTTTCTTGGTTTTCCAAGGCATCGAGCATACGTTGGGCGTCTTCCTTCGACATTTCCTGACTTTGTTGTTGCTGCTGTTGCTGTTGTTGGTCTTGATTTTGCTGTTCTTGTTGGGATTGCTGCTGTTGTTCTTGGTCTTGTTGGTCCTGCTGTTGGTCTTGGTTTTGCTGCTGTTGCTGCTGGTCCTGACCTTCGCTCTTCTCAAAGACCGCCGAAACCTCCACATCGAAATCAGGCATGGTGAAGAAATTGCCCAAAGGCTGCACCTTTATTGAAGTGTCGCCCACCTGATGGATGACATATTCCTTGAACTGATAGCCCGGCTCAGGCGCATTACGCAAAGCAACCGTCTCACGACGCGTGGCCTGCGACACGTCGAGCAACACATGGCCGCCTTCGATGGTCGTGTCGGCTTCGACTTTGTAATAATCGGTAGCTTCGACGAAAGAGGCCTTCACAGTGACGTCGGAATCAATCATTTGGAACACATTGTCATCGCTCATGGGCGCGGATTCGGTGGCATCCTTGTCGCTGACCACGCGAAGCTCACCCAATTGGAAACCTTTGTCGGGCTTCACGATGATACCAATGTTCTGTCCAGGTTTGGCCAAGCTGTCCGTGACGGAAATTGTACCATTGGAAACGCTGTCAATACTGACTTTCAGCGCAGTACGGAAAGTGGCTGTCACGGTCACGTCGAAGTCAGGCATTTGAAACACCGTATCGTTGACTGGCACCGTGTCGTTGCGGCTGCCTGTCTTATACACAGTGAATTTGTCCACCATATAGCTGTCTTCGCCGATTCCTTTCAAAACAACTTGCTGGCCTTCAATGGCTTTCGTCTTGTCGGCGCACACCGTGCCATTCTTGATGTTCTTTTCAATCTCAATCTTGTGTGCCTGCTTGAACTCAGCCGACACCAAAACATCAAACTTGGGCATGACGAAACCGTTGCCACTCACATCGACACGCACCTCTTGATTGTCGGCACGAACCACGATATAAGACGACAATGCATAGTTGTCGTCCGCCTTCGAGGAAAGCATAACACGCTGACCATTAAAGGCTTCCGTATCACTTGCCTCTACCCTGCCATGCTCTGGCTGCACCACCCAAATCTTGCTTTTCACCAAATGGGCGCGGCAATATTCGAGGTTGTAGAGGGCGTTCTCGTTATCGGGATTCAGTTTCAACGACACCTTATATATATTAAAGGCGTCGTAAAACTTGCCTTGTTCGAGGAGACAGTTGCCCATGTTATAGACCGCATTCGACTTCAGCTTGGCATCAGGCGACATCTCGACCACCTTTTGGAAGGCTTCGTAAGCCGCATCATAATTCTGCTGCGCAAAAAGCGCGTCGCCAAGGTTGAATTGCGCGTTGGCGTTGTTGGGCCGCGCTTCCAAAGCTTTCTTGTAATTAACCTCCGCCTCAGTAAAGTTCGACTTCTTGTATTGGCGGTTGCCTTTGCGAATCAGCTTCTCGTCAGTCTGCGCTGTTGCCGAAGCAAACGAGAAAACCAAAACAATGGCTGTCAGATATTTACAAAACGTTTTCATGCTTTCTTCTCAAAAATGTTAAACTTCCTCTCCCACTCGCGCTTGCCCGACGAGATGAAAATCTCAACCAGCAAAAGGATGATGGCGAGTGCCACAAACCATTGGAACTGGTCTTCGTAGTCGGTGAAGACTTTGGCCTCGATTTCCGATTTGTCGAGTTTCGCGATGTCGCTGTAAATCTTCTCCAAACCCACGTTGGAGTTGCTGGCACGGACGTAAATTCCGTTGCCTGCAGCGGCGATTTTTTGCAGCATCTGCTCGTCGAGGCGCGTGATGATGGTGTTACCGTTCTTGTCCTTGCGGTAGCCCGTCTGCTGTCCGTACTTGTTGTATTCTGGAATCGGGGCACCCTCGGCCAAACCCATGCCGATGGTATAGATGCGGATGCCTTGTTTGGCCGCTTCCTGCGCCGCTTTCACGGCGGCATCGTTTTCATGGTCTTCGCCGTCGGAGATGATGACGATGGCCTTGCTGTGCTCCTCGTCGGAGAACGACTTGACAGCCAAGTTGATAGCCTCAGCGATGGCTGTACCTTGCGAAGCCACGAGGCTCGTGTTCACCGTCGAAAGAAACATCTTCGCCGCCGAATAGTCGGTGGTGATGGGCAGTTGCACGAAGGCCTTGTCGGCAAACACAATGACCCCGATGCGGTCGCCTTTCAACTCGTTGATGAGTTTGTTGATGGCCTGTTTCGAGCGTTCGAGACGGCTCGGCACAATGTCTTCGGCATTCATCGAATTGGAAACGTCCACAGCAAGGTAAAGGTCGATGCCCTCGCGTTTCACCTCCTCCATTTTGCTGCCACTCTGCAAGTTGGCCAAAGCCAAAATCAGTGAAGCCACCATCAACAGGAATACGACAAACTTGAAATTGGCGCGGCGATTGGAATGGCTTGGCACCAAATAATCGCGCATCCCGATTTGGGCGAAACGCTCGAAACGACGCTTTTGCCCGACACGGAATAGGATATAAATTATGACCAGTACTGGTATGATTATCAACCAGTAAAGGTACTCAGGATGTTCAAATCGCAATACGTTTTCCATGGCTTTAATCGGTTAAAGTTCTGAAAATAGTCTTACGCAACAGGAATTCGAGCAGCAACAAGGCCAAAGCCCATGCCACCAAAGGATAGAACTCCTCGTGAAGGCGGCGGAACTCCGTCACTTCGATTTTGGAGCGTTCCAACTTGTCGATTTCCTGAAAAACTTCGTCCAGCTTTTGGTTGGAAGTGGCGCGAAAATACTTGCCGCCCGACATGTTGGCGATTTGCGTGAGCAGTTTCTCGTCAATCTCAACCTTCACCTGTTGGATCTGCGTGCCAAAAGGCGTTTGAACAGGATATGGCGCTGTACCATAAGTGCCTACGCCAATCGTATAAACGCGAATGCCGAACAACTTGGCCATCTCACCCGCCGTGTAGGGGTCGACGGAACCTGCGGTGTTGAGGCCATCCGTAAGCAGGATGATGACCTTTGATATGGCTTCGCTGTCCTTGAGTCGACTGATGGCCGTGGCCAAGCCGTCGCCGATGGCGGTGCCGTCGTCGATGAGACCGTTTTTCATCTCAGCCAACATGTTGAGCATTACGCCGTGGTCGGTGGTCAGCGGCACCTGAGTGAAGGTCTCGCCGGAAAAGATGACCAAGCCCATACGGTCGCCTGGACGACCTTTCACGAAGTCGGAAGCGAGGTTTTTTGCAGCGGTGAGACGGTCGGGCTTGAGGTCTCGAGCGAGCATGGACCCCGATACGTCCATCGTCAGCACAATGTCAATGCCTTCGATGTTGGAAGTTGAGTTGGTCGAAGAGCTTTGCGGACGCGCCACGGCCACGATGAGCAATGCCAAAGCCGCCATCTTCAAGGCAAAAAGCAGGTGACGCAGATAGGCCTTCCACGTCTTGGGCAGTTGGGTGAAGCCCTTCATGTCGGAGAAGCGCACTGAAGCTTCCTGCTTCTTGTGGCGCAACACATACCAAAGGATGGCCAGTGGCACCAACAACAAGAGCCACAGCAGTTTAGGATTCGCAAATTCGATGTTTTCAAACATGTTTAGCAGCCTCCTTTCCTTCCGCTTCAGCCAATTTCAGATTCTTCTGTTGAAGTTCTTCCTTAGCCTTCATGTCCTGATAATGGGCATAACTCTCGTTCACAAAATCGGTCATGTTGTTCATGGCGATGTCGTTTTCAAGGTTACTCGCATTGTATTTTGCAAACTTCACCAAATCAGCGAGTTCCATCGTATCTTTGAGCTTGTTGTAAGCCTCCGTCGAGAAACGCAACGGCTTGATTTCCTCCAAAATGTCGTCAGTGGTCATTTCGACTGCATTCACGCCGAACTGACCCTCAATGTATTCACGCGCGATGTCGGTCAGCGTGGAGAAATATTCCTTCACCTTACCCGACTGCCAAAGCTTTTGTTGGCGCAAATTCTCAAGGTCGCCGATGGCCTTGGTGTATGGCGGAATCACAGGGCCTTTGATAACATTGCCTTCCGCGTCGACTTTCGGCTTGCGGCGCTTGATGAAGAACCAAATGCCGAGACCCACCAGCACGGCGAGCAAAGCCATCAAAATCCACGGAAACACCTCTTTCATACGAATAGGTGCAGCAATCGGATCCACAATGGGCTTATAAGGCTGCAAAGTGTCCACGACCATCGTAGTGGCGTATAAATCAATGGGTTCCGTGAAGGCTTTCAGACGCATCGGGTCGTCAAACGATTTGGCATAAGTGAGACCTACGGCGGGCAATTGGATTTGTCCTGTGTCAAAGGTCATCAGCGTAAGTTGCTGCTGCACAATAACATTGCTGTCTGCATCGGCGGTACGCTCCACATTGCCGCGCTTGATGATGTCGATTTGCTCCGAAAGAGTGTCCGTCATAAAATCATTCCATTCCACAAACCAGCCATAAGGCACTTTCAGACTCAAGTCGAGTGTAAAAGGCTTGCCCACTTGCACTTTCGTGTCGCTGACCTTGCCTTCCACCTCCACCTGTTGCGCCTTCAAACCCAACACCGTCAGTGTCAACATCAAAAACAAAATAGTTTTTCTCATCTTCTTGCCTCCCTTTTCTTGAAGAGTTGCATCAAAGGTTTCACATAGTCTTCATCGGTGTAAATCAACGAGTTGTCGATGCCGTGTTTGGTAAATTCGCGGTTGAGTTCCGCCGATTTGTACTGAATCATTTGGCGGTAGGCCTCGTTCCACGCACGGCTTGAGGTGTCCACCCAGCGTTCCTTGCCCGTTTCCGAATCGCGGAACTTCACCAAACCTACCTTCGGGATGTCCATCTCGCGGCGGTCAGTGATGCGCAACGCGACCAAGTCATGCTTGTTGGCACAAATCTGCATCTCTTTCTCAAAGCTCTTATCCGTCATGAAGTCGGAAATAAGGAAAGCCGTGGTGCGGCGCTTGATGGCCGAAGTCAGGAAACGCAAGCCTTCGCCGAGGTCGGTACCACGTTCAGTAGGCTCAAAATCAACGATTTCGCGAATGATGCGCAGGATATGCGAACTGCCCTTCTTCGGCGGGATGAACTTCTCAATCTTGCTGCTGAAGAAGATGACGCCCACCTTGTCGTTGTTCTGGATGGCAGAAAACGCCAAGACTGCTGCCAATTCGGCAGTCAGGTCACGCTTCGACTGCGTTTGTGAGCCAAAGTCGTTGGAACCCGACACGTCAATGAGCAGCATAACCGTCATCTCGCGCTCCTCTTCGAAAATCTTGACGAAAGGCTTGTTGAAACGGGCTGTGACATTCCAGTCAATGTTGCGGATGTCGTCGCCATATTCGTACTCACGCACCTCGCTAAAGGTCATACCACGCCCCTTGAAGGCGCTGTGGTACTGTCCCGAGAAGATGTGGTTCGAGAGGCCCCGCGTCTTGATTTCGATTTTTCTGACCTTTTTGAATATTTCTGTTGATTCCAATTTTCGTAATTATTTTTGTTTCAACGTTTTATATGGCGGGGGTTCCGTTGCGCTTCACCGCCTGCCTAACATCCGTCGTCCCTACGGGACTGGCTTTTACGGCACTTCAACAGTGTTCAATATTTCGTTAATGATTTCTTCGGTGGTAATATTCTCAGCCTCGGCCTCGTAGGTCAAACCGATACGATGGCGCATCACATCAGGAGCCACAGCGCGGATGTCCTCGGGGATGACGTAGCCACGGTGCTTGATGAAGGCGTATGCCTTGGCCGCCAGTGCCAGGTTAATGGTGGCACGCGGCGAGCCGCCGTAACTAATCATGTTGGCGAACTTCTTCAGCTTATAATCAGAAGGATAACGCGAGGCGAAGACAATGTCAGTAATGTAGTTCTCAATCTTCTCGTCGAGGTAAATCTCGCGGCACACCTCGCGGGCGCGGATGATGTCTTCTGGTTTCACCACGGCATTGATTTTCGTGCCGGCACTCGCAATATTCTGACGCAGAATCAGTTTCTCCTCGTCTTTCTTGGGATAGTTGATGACCACTTTCAACATGAAACGGTCCACTTGAGCCTCAGGCAGCGGATAGGTACCTTCCTGCTCGATGGGGTTTTGCGTGGCCATAACCAAGAATGGGTCAGGCAGTTGGAAAGTCTCGTCACCAATGGTCACCTGATGCTCCTGCATGGCTTCGAGCAAGGCACTCTGTACCTTGGCGGGAGAACGGTTGATTTCATCGGCGAGGACGAAGTTGGCGAAGATGGGGCCGCGACGCACCACGAACTCCTCCTTTTTCTGACTGTAAATCAACGTGCCGATGAGGTCGGCAGGCAGCAGGTCTGGGGTGAATTGGATGCGGGCAAAGTCGGCATCGATAGCGCTTGCCATCGACTTGATGGCCAAGGTTTTGGCCAAACCTGGGACACCCTCAAGGAGGATGTGGCCGTTGGCCAACAGGCCAATCAAAAGGCGTTCGGTCATCTGTTTCTGTCCGACGATGACCTTGTTCATTTCAAGGTTGATGAGGTCGAGGAATTGGCTCTCCCTTTGGATTTTTTCGTTCAGTTCACGAATGTCTGTCTCTATCATTGTTTATTAGTTGTTTAGTTGTTCAATTGTAGGGCTGTCATATCGTGGCAGCCGTTTCTTTTTTTGGCGCAGGGACTAACGTCGCCCGCTTGAATTCGGGTCGCCCCTTCGGGGCTTTTTCCGCCCGTCAAAAAGTGTGCAAAAATAGCCGCTGTCAGGTTGAATAACTCCTATTTAATAAATTTATTGCGCTTTTCGGGCAACAAAAAAAATCCTCCTGCCGATTATTCAGCAGGAGGATTTGTAGGGCTGTCGTGCCACGGCAGCCGCATTGCTGTTTCGTCGCAAGCGGCTGCCACGGTGTGCGGCTGCCACAAATCGTAAGATTCGACGATGCGAAGCGAGTCAATGTGACAGCCCTACAGGCCGAATCGGTTATTCCACCACGATTTTCCGCACCGCGCCGTTCATTTGCACGAAATACAAGCCTTTCGGCAATGCAACGGTTTCCTTGCCGTCGATGGCTTTGGCCATGATTACCTGACCCAAAACATTGGAAACATGCATCATGCCCGTGCCTTCAATGATGATACAACCGTGGGCAGGGTTGGGATAGACCTTCACCGAGGATTGAACATCGTATTCGTGGTTTTCATCAATATTTACAGTTCCAATCCAAGGATTTTCTACTTTGTTTGAATAAGAAAGAATTTTGAATTCATTGTCGTTGATTACTTTTGCTACCGCGCATTGGTAATATTGGTTTTCATTTGGTAGCGTAATCTTGTAAGTTTCGGTACTCGATGGTAAGATTATCTGTTCTCCATTTATTGTAAGAGGATATCTTATATCATTGGTATCGACTGTAAATAATTGGTAAACATATTCTTCATATCCAATCAGTTGGTAAATGAGTTCATCTCCTTCAGATGGAAGGCGAGTTTTAAAATCTAAGTAGTAGTCGTTGTCATCTTCTCTTTCATTTAGGTACATCCCTGGTAATAATTTATAATGATTCATCCAACAACTATCAGGTATGTCTACAAGCAGATTCCAAACAGTATCTGTATTGTAGCTGTATTCGTCGAAAGTCCTATTGATATACATTCCAGGATCTAATGGACTTTCAAAATATCCCCAATCTGTGTAATTATGCGTAAAATATATGAATAAGCAGGTATTGTCACTGTTTGCAGTAAAACTGATGTTTGGATTTAGATTACCATTGAAATCGATAACTTTCATTTCAAAAGAATCAGGTGGAGTTATCCAATCTTTCACATTGAAGTATATGGAATCTTGACCGGTATTTCCATTATCATCACCTACGGTTACTTTGATATAGCAGCTTTCTAAGATGTTGCCACTAAATTCTGTTTGGTCTTCGGAAATAATGTAATTTTCATCATCTAATGATGTTTCCCATGTATACCAAGAGAATTGCTCATTAGTGTGGAAATCTGTCCATAGTAATGGACAAATCAATGATGAGTCGTTGGGGTAATGGTAACCACTGTTTGTAATGATTTCTACTTGGATAGGATCTCTATCATCCATCATTAAGATTGAAGGACAATTGTCGTTTTGTACCAAGTTGTTTGTTTCGCCTTTGGTCATCATGGCAGGCTGAGCCACGGCTATGCTAATCACTGTGAATAGCAAAAGCGTCATTGTAAAGAACTTCTTCATTGTGTTTTCCTTTCTTTTTATTGTTAATGATTTGATTTAGTTTCAGTTTCTTCCGCTGAAACGCCCCTCATCATCAAGCAATGGAAACTCCGAAAAGAAAGAGGGCGGAATTGTCCTTTGAATTGCTTATTTCGTCCTCAGGCTCTGGAAAACACCTTTACAGTAAATAAGTTAGGAAACCAATCCTCGCCCAAAGGCGAGAACCGTCCGCAATGCTTATTCTCACTGTGTGAAATTTTCCAGATTTCGAGGGCGGAGAATAAGAGCGTCAGCTCTATGGGTTCAATTATGTGTAGTTATTGTTTTTTGGTGTATGTGTTGGGTTGTTTGTGGGTGCAAAGATAATGGTTTTTTGGAAACGCAATGGAAAAATATTGGTTTTGTTGCAAAGACATTGCAAACTTTTCGCGAAAACATCCCATAATGTCAAAGAGTTCCAAAGAATTGTCTTATCTTTGCCCGCAAAATCCATAAAGCAATGTCAAGCGTACTGTATCCCCTAAAGTTCAAGCCCATCTTCAAGGACAAGATTTGGGGCGGAAGAAAAATCAAGGAAGTCCTTGGAATGGACTACGGCCCGCTGCCGAATTGCGGCGAGGTGTGGCTACTCTCGGGCGTTTGGGACGAACAAAGCGAAATCGCGAATGGCAACTTCGAGGGCGATGAAATCAACGACTTGGTGGAGACCTTCATGGGCGACTTGGTCGGGGAGAGTGTGTTCGACAAATACGGCGAGCAATTTCCGTTGTTGCTGAAAATCATCGATGCCAACGACTGGCTCTCGGTGCAGGTGCATCCCGATGATACATTAGCCGAAAAACGCGGCTTGGGCAACGGGAAAACCGAGATGTGGTATGTAATGCAGGCCGACAAGGATGCCGAACTCGTCATGGGCTTCAACCGCGAAATGACACGCATGGATTATGTGAAAACTTTGGAAAACAACACTTTGCAAGAAGTTTTAAACCATGAGCAAGTGGAGGCCAACGATGTCTTCTTTATTCCGGCAGGTCGCGTCCATGCGCTGGGGCCGGGCATCATGGTGGCTGAAATTCAGCAGACGAGCGACACCACCTATCGCATCTACGATTGGGATCGCATCAACGAGGCGGGCATGAGCCGCGAGTTGCATATCCCACAATCGGTGGAGGCTATCGATGGAACAATGCCCGAAAGTTACAAAATCGAGGTGCCAGATGTGATGAACAAGACCGTTCCCGTTGTTGATTGTCAGTATTTTGTGACCAATTTGCTTCAACTTCAGGGCGAGATGGAAAAGGATTACAAAAATCTTGATTCCTTTGTCATTTTGCTCTGTACGAACGGAAATTTTACGCTGAAATGGGAAAATGGCGCGGTTTTTGTTAATCAAGGCGAGTGCGTCCTGATTCCGAACCTCATCAAAAAGGTGACCATCAGGGCGGAACAATACTGCAAGTTGCTTGAGGTTTATTGCCAAATCGATGAGGAATGACGGATGCAGAATGATGAATTTTGAATTTTTAAATCATTGAATATTAAATCTTTAAATCAACAATTGAAATGAAAAAGCTAATGACACTTTTGCTGATGGCCTTGGTTTTCACTGGCCTTCATGCGCAATCGAAGACAGATTTGCCGAACGTGACCATCAAGAATCTGGACGGCAAGGATGTGAACATCGCCAAACTCACGAACAACGGCAACCCCATCGTTCTCACTTTCTGGGCCACTTGGTGCGGTCCTTGCATCAAGGAACACAACGCCTTGAACGATGTTTATGAAGACTGGCAGGACGAAACCGGTGTGAAGATCTATTCCGTTTCCATCGACGACTCGCGCTCGACCGCCAAGGTAAAACCCGTTGTGGAAGGCAAGGGCTGGGATTTCGACATCCTGCTTGACGTGAACAGTGACCTCAAACGCGCCATGAACGTGAGCAATCCGCCCCACACTTTCCTCTTCGACGGCAACGGCAAACTCGTTTACCAGCACACTGGTTACATTGAGGGCGGCGAAGAAGAACTCTATGAGGAAATCCTGAAAGTCGCGAAGAAGAAAAAGTAAATCAACAGGTTATGCGAAAACACATACTATTTTTGCTCGCACTCGCTTTGACGGTCTGTTTCAAGGCGAGTGCTCAGTCGTTTCTTGAAAACAGCCAAGTGAACGGCAGTTTCCAGACTGACGCACAGTATTACATGCTTGACAAGGGCATCGACATCACCGATCTTTACGGTAAGAAGTTCGGTATCAACGGCTTCGGAAAGATTAACTACACCAATGGCAACTTCTCGGCGGGTATGCGTTATGAGGCGTTTCTACCCGAAATGAACGGTTTCCGTAGCGAGCTGAACGGCGTGGGTGTGGCCAACTTCTTTGCCACCTATGACAATGGCTTCATCGGCATGACGGTGGGTGACATTTACGACCAGTTCGGCAGCGGTCTCGTGTTCCGCACCTATGAGGAATGGTCTTTGGGCATGGACAATGCCCTGCGCGGTGCCCGTGTGGTGCTGCGTCCTGCCAAAGGCGTGACCTTGAAAGGCGTGTATGGCCGCCAACGTTTCTACTGGGCTCCTTATCTGGAGCGCGACTTTTCTATCGATGACTATCGTGGCATCGTGCGTGGTGTGGACGGCGAATGGGATTTGAACCAAAGCATCCCCGCCTTGAACGACTCCAAATTCAGGATGAGCATCGGCGGTAGTTTCGTCAGCAAGAAACAATACGACATGAGCTTGTTCTACTATATTCCCGAAAATGTGGGCGCTGCTGCCGGTCGTCTCAACTTGGGTTATGGCGACTGGGCTTTCAGCACGGAATACGCATACAAAATCAACGACCCGTCGGCCATCAACAATTTCATCTACAAGAACGGTCAGGCCCTAATGGCTTCTCTGAGCTATTCGCAGAAGGGCTTCGGTGCTGTGCTTCAGGTGAAACGTGTTGATAACATGAGTTTCAAGTCGAACTACACTGGCAAGGAGAACGACTTCGATATCAACTTCATCCGACCTATTAATTATACG
>Ga0265298_10004052_pt1 | contig 18940 bp, 27 predicted proteins | sample AusTroGonzalo_MG_3_FD_193486 | JGI IMG/M metagenome (GOLD analysis project Ga0265298, IMG submission 193486) | Bovine rumen microbial communities from tropical cattle in Woodstock, Queensland, Australia - Gonzalo_01 | ecosystem: Host-associated > Mammals > Digestive system > Stomach > Rumen ... | reverse complement strand
CTTGTTCGTATGAGCGTGTGGGTTCAAGTCCCACCAGCCGGACGGATGCAGTAGGAATGTTGGGATATCGCCTACTGAAGTGCATCTATTCCTGGGGAAGAGAATGACCCCTGTACTCTTAAGTACACGGAGAGGGGTAGATGGGCGTGGAAGAGTGTTAACTGCGAAGAGGTGGAGAAGGACGCTTCGTTGATACTGAACGTGGAAAAGGTTTTGCTCTTCCTTCCTTCTGACGATGAATTGCCCCGTCTAAGAAACGAGTAGGCCCCGCAGCAGGAACAGCTGTCATTCATCTGAAGAATTAAACCATGTCCTCCAAGCACCACTGTTTACCTTGGAGATAAGACGAAAGCCAGAGAGTTCAGGAGTGGGAACTTGCCTATAATGTGGCTGCCGACTGGTTTATCGGCTATGGTGGCAGGAAATGATTTGACCGTGGAAAAGATGATCTTCGGACGAGATTGCGGCGAACATTCTTGCATTTTGCATTGGTAGTAGCTTGACCGAGAATAGTCCCGCCCGCGTCTTGGGCGTCGGCTGGCTGTGCCAATGCTTTCTTTATGGGGCTGCGCGAAAGCATTAATTCAAGGCTCGCCTCCTTGTGCCCTAAAAATTCATATCGGCATAAAACTAAATATGTGGATTCCTCTGGACTTCACCTCCTTTCTATTAGGTTTATGCCATCATCCACGAGAGCCAACAAGAGGATTCTCTCCCGTCGAAAGATGGTCTCTCCTCTTGTATGCCAGCGTATCACAACGGTAGTGGGCCTCACTTGTAATGAGGATGTTGCAGGTTCGATTCCTGTCGCTGGCTCCACGGGTCATTAGCGCAATTGGTAAGAGCTTCCGGCTCATAACCGGATGGGTCTGGGTTCGAGCCCCAGGTGACCCACTACATTTAAACACTTCATAAAAAAAGGAGAATAAAACAATGGGTCTGGACATGTATCTTGAAAGAATCCCTAAAGACCTCACGCCTGAAGAAATTAGTAGCTTACAGTTCTACAAGTATTACCTCCAGTACAAACAGTCCAACCCGAATGTTACGCTCAGAAAGTTCGGCGGACGATCTGCAAGAAAACCATCTAAAGAGATTCTGAAGAAATACAAGGATATCGACGTATGTGAAGACATCGGATATTGGCGCAAAGCCAACGCCGTTCACGACTGGTTCGACAGAAATCTGGGTGGTCTGGAAGATTGTGAAAGGAAAGAAGTATCTAAAGAACTTCTTGAGAAACTTCTTTCTGATTGCGAAAAGGTTCTTGGCAAAAGTAAGCTCGTAAAAGGAAAAGTTCAGAACGGCACAACTTACATCGACAACGAATGGGTTCCGAACATGGAAGACGGACAGGTAATCGAAGACCCGTCTTGCGCACAGGAACTCATTCCTACAGCAGACGGATTCCTTTTCGGTGGTACCGATTACGACGAATACTATGTCGATAAACTTGAACAGACAGTAGAGATCGTAGAAAACGCTCTGGCAACAACAGACTTCAACAAATATAGAATTATGTATCATGGCTGGTGGTAAAGGAGATAACCATGTTTACGTCTTACAATAAAGCATCTAAAAAACAACAGAAAGAAATAAACAAACAGAGGCGTAATACATGGGCTATGTCTCCTGTTACCAAAGTTGTACCATCCAAAAAGATTTACAGTCGGAAGGGAAGAAAAGATTATGCCGAACTGGTGCATGTATGAAGCGATGCACGGAATTCAGCCCGATTGCAATGGAGTATGCAAGGCTGGAACTGCGATTTGTCAATATTTCTTTGTTGATCCAGTCACAAAGATAATAGGCGACTGGAAGAGAGAAGTCCATGTAAATACTCCAATTCTCTGGGTTCGTGATCGTAAGCGGAATAAGCTTTGTTTATACACGACAAGGCCCGGTTATTTTATCGGACTGCATGGATCAACATATCAGAAATATCATGCGCTGCTGAAAGAAGCTATGCCAAATGATCAGTTTATTCAAAACGGAATTGACATCATTGAATGTGATGACGGAATTGATTAACGTCAATTTTCTCCGCGAAAGGAAAACAAATGAGAAGTTTTAATATCGGTTATACTGCGTTTAATCTTCAGACAGACGAATATGAAAAGACAGAAGTCCAGTTCGATATTTCGGATGAAAGTTTTGACATGATGTTCTACGAACTGTGGACTTTATTCAGGGATTATTGCGAGGAATGTGGGCTGAGAAGTGTCGACATTAAATATGTCGCGGAAGTTCCCTACGAAGAAGAATAACTGGAGGTATAAACATGAAACTGCTTATCACATCGGATAAAGTAAACTGCACGATAGAAATCGACGACCCACCATACCCAGATAACATCACAGAAAAAGAAAAGAAAGAATACATTTCATCTCAACTCGATAGACTCGGGAAAACCCTTTGGTTTGAACTGAGTTACAAGTATCAGATCGTTTAACGGCGCAATAGTTTTTGTATTATTAAAAAGAAAACCTATTGCGCGAATAAAGGAGCACGTATGAAAACGTTGACCTTTTCATTTAACATTTTCGTTGACGATGACTTTATTGAAGCAGTAAGAAAATACGCAGACCGAGAAACAACAGAAGACGTACAAGACGAAGACATTGTTTGCTACGTAGAAGATAATCTCCAGCCAGCAAGAAGCAATAGCGACTGCTTTCAGGTTGAAGGCGGCGATACTGACGGCTGGTTCGTGAATGGATTCCAAGGATATGATTAAGGAGTATAACTCATGATTAAAATGCGATTTTACTGGGGCGACCTGAACAAACAGGCGCAACGGAGAATTACTAAACTATTCGGCAATAACTGCAACTGGGACTGTATTCCGTTCTGTGTTCTCGATATTGAGGACGAGGAAAAGAATGCCACGTTTGATTCTTTTCTGGGTGACAAAGATTATTACAATGAAAAGGATGATTGAACATGATTGACTGGACACAGGAACAGATTAACTCTGCTATCTTTGCTTCGCAGAAAGAAGTTTGTGCGAAACTCGCAATGATGCACAACAAACTCGGAATCCACAACGATGAAGACGCAAAAACACTGGAACACGCAATCTCTCTGATTGCCCATTTGTTTAAGCACAGCGAATACGCAGCATATTATACGGAGAAAATTGATGAATAATAAAATCAAGATGCCGCTCCCAAACGGAGATTCCATTTGTGCGGAAATTAATCCAGACACAGAATACAAAGAGATATTTGTTTACCTCGAAACCAAAGAAGGAGGTTTGCAAGATCTTGCAATTGTAGGAGCGGACTATACTTACCCTGAAGACGCATCTGGCCCTAAGGTAACCAACGACAAATTCCATGTATATGTCTACGGTTCAGAATACGATGAATGCTATACGGAAAGCTTTGAGATTGGAAAGTACAAAGAAGATGAGTAAGGGGTCTTACGAGACTCCTTTTTTGTTTAAGGAGCTTGTATGGATTTTATTGATGACTTTTTAAATGGACATATCGGCATAGAACTCAACAAAGATAACTACGATGAAACTGACGAAGTAGTTGAACTTATTGAACCTTTTGTTGCCGGTATGAGAATAGCATGTGGAGAAACGTTATCTGATTATTTTCACGGTGATGTATTCGGCCCGATTCACTTTGTTGATATTCCCGGAAAATGTGTCAATGGTGCTTGTAGAAAATATTTTGATGGTCACAATATTGTCATCAATATTTTACCAGCCAGTGAATTCATTAAGGAATTTCATGAATGGACTAAAAGCCAGGGAAACGATAGTGAGTTCGACAGAATCATTGATGGGTGATAAAAATGACAGATCCTTTATATAACTTCGGAGATAAAGTAATCTTTCATTTTCCTAAAAATGAAATGTTATGGCCTATCAATTATGACAAAACAATACCAAAAGAACACGATAACACTGTTAACACCATAATTGGACGTAACTATATGTTGGATTCACATTATTATGTTCTTAGTGGAATTGGTCATATGTGGATTAAAGAAAGCTTTCTTGAACCCATAGTAACCGAAGAAGAACTTTCTCAACAAATGACAAACGAAGAATTCGATGCTCTGTTAGAGGTGTAACATGACACGCAAAGGAAAGCAAAATCCCTTCTTCGATGACTTTCAGATGCGCAGCATGAAACTCATCAGACTTTCAATTTGCATTCAGAATTACCGAAGGCATTACAATCTCAGCCAGCGAGAGATGGCAGACATTTGCACTCTTTATGGAGAACCGGTCAACGTTAAGTTCTTCCAGACAGAGATTGCAAACTACGAAAACTGTAAAACAGTTCCAACCCCACCGAAATTTCAGGTCTTAATGAACACCATGAATATTGATGAATCAGTCTTACAATAAAAAGGAGCAAAAAAAATGAACACACACAAGACGACGACTGATAACCACCCGATTGACCAGCGCCTTGTAGCGCTTTATAACGAATATCTCGAAAACGACGAAGAAAAAGAATTTATCTGGATGCTCTATGAGATTCTCGATATGGCAACGCCCGAGATTAAAGCTCGTGTTGCAAGAAGTCATCGCTACCTCAAGATGAAAGAATCAAAGAGGGTAAACAAGACTACACACCAGATGATTGAAGACTTCTTTGGAGCAATGACAGTCGAGGAACGCATTAAGTTCTTGAATACTCCGTGGGCAGACCAGCCTGACTGGATTAAAGAAAACCTCACAAAACTTGTTAAATATCCTGAAGAGTTTAACTTCCTGCGAATTGCCGGTGAAGTCAGCGAAAGCTCTCGCCAGAAAGAAGTGTTCGGAGCTCGGCTGCTTCGGTATATGGAAAAGTATCGGTTTATTACTTCTGATGAAGAAGGAACTAAGCTGGACTATAAACGCTTCTGTGAAGTATGCAACACGCTCGCTGAAAAGTATGATCTTGCATCTCGTCCGGGAAAACGTGCTCAGATTACCCGGATTACTCCGGCCGACCTGAAGTCTTATACGCAGGAACGTGTTACTCCGAAGAAAGATAAGCTGACGACAATTGCTGTAGCAATGAATGTTCCCGTTGCTTATCTCGGTGGATATGGTAGTAATACTCCTCCCACATCTTCCGCTCCTCTCGGAGGAAAAGATCCTGAAGGTAACGGCCCGTTTAGCGGAAAGTTCCGCAAGAATAGGATGGCATAATATGAGTTACGAAGCTTTCTTAAGTCAGTTTACTGACTACAGACCTATCACAAACTACTGGGATCGCTTTAGTATCGCAGATATGAACGGAGAGCGAGACGTAATCGCCCTGTATGACAAGATTTTCAGTGAGTGTTCAAAGGATTATAAGAAGCTTACTGAACTGGTTATGGTACTGAATCATCGGATCTGGTTATTTGCTCAGGTGCCAGGTCACGAAAGGCTTGCAGAGCTTTATGACAGCCTCTGGAGAAAGGCTGACAACTATGCTTGCAACCATCTTAAGGGCGAAGAGTTAACTTACTTCTACAGAACCACAGATTAACCGCTGCCGGAGGCGCGTAGATTATCGGATTTGCGTTGTTTTTGCGTGGGTTTATATGCATTGTATAAATCGATGCTATATAACGCAAATAAGTTAAAAGATATTAAAGAAAAATCACAAAAAAATAAAAAAATAATTTCCGTTTGCGCAGAAAAAAAGGAGTAAACATGAACATTTGTTTCGTTTCCGGCAATATCGTGGCTGATGCTGAATACAAAGAAGTTCCAGTTGGTGGAGTGCATACTCCTCGATGTCGCTTTTCGGTAGCAGTCAACGAAAAGAAATCGAACGGCGAAAAGATTGTTAATTATTTTGAAGTAACGCTTTGGCGTGATTATGCAACAAAGATGGCTCCGTGGATGAAGAAGGGCCGCAAAGTAAATGTGTTTGGCAATATTCGGCTGAATAAGTATAAAACAAGCAACAATGAAGAGCGAGCCGAGCTCCAGATTGCTAATGCGACTGTTGAATTGACGGATAAGAAACCTTCAGAAGAGGTTCCTGCTACCAGAGTGATAGCTCCGACAGTCATCATTCCGGAAGAATTGCCGTTCTAATGCTCCATACGAAAGCTACGGCTGGAGTATGTTCAAGATAGATTTATTCTATTGCCGAAAGAGAGGTACAACCCCATGATCCGTATTGCTTTCACACAGGAGTTCAAGAATGATTCAAAGTATCAAATGCTCATTTCTTCAGATTCTGATACAGTAAGCGATCTATTGATAAAAGAGCGAATTGATACAACAACAAAAAACGTCTTTGTAAATGGAAAAAGAATAATGCCTGAACAGTATCAGAAACCTATAAGAAGTTTTGCAAAGACACAAACAATTGTCTTTCTGACAATCAAGTATAAAACCCTTGATAAGCCCAGGCGAGCCTCTGATAAATAATTCGCCTGTTCTTATAAGCCGTGTGGCTGGCTATAGTAGTGGGGTTCTATAGCCAGTCTTTTTGTATCCCCACAAGAAAGGATAAACGATGAAGTATTGGATTATTGACGGCGACGAAGATACTCGATATGAAAGCGCAGACGAAGTTTGCGAATACGTATTCGATCCGGACAACTATGATGATGATGACGCCGTAGATGAATGGATTAATGATTGCTATTACGACCAGAAAGTTACCATCAATGGTGAAACATACTATCCTGCAACTATCGTAAAGGAACTGGATAGTTATAACTATAGAGATCTGGCTCGTGAATGGGCACAGGAACGATCCGAAAGTGATACAGATTATTACTACGGTGACATCGATAACATGGAAGACGGCGACAAAGAGTACTTCAACAATTACACCGTCGAATGTATTGAGGAAGAAGAACTCGATGTATCTGAAGAAGAAGTCAATGAAGGCTTCGATGCGCTTGTAAACGTATCTGTTGCCGTTACTTCTGACAAACCTGTAAATATTCAGGTTATTGCGTGAGCAAAAGCATCTGCTTTTGTATATAAAAACGACCTAGAAAAAAGGAGATCGAAATCATGATTAAGGTCACTATCGTTTCTAACAACCCCCGCGTCACTGACATCGTTGCTGAGACCAAGACTGTTCGGCAGATTCTGGAAGAGCACAATGTGACGTACACCAACGCTGCCATCTCTATGGATGGTTTCACCCTGAAGCTGGGAGATCTGGATAAGTCTCTGGCTCAGCTGGGCATCACCGAGAAGACCACTATTTCCGCTCTGGCGAATAAGGATAACGCTGCTCAGGCGATTATCGTCGGTTCTTCCTGCGTGATCAAGTCCAGCCTGACTCCTGAGGAAATCAAGCAGCTGAAGAAGCTGCATCCGGAAGCTCTGGTCATGGACAATGAGGAAGGCGATCCCGTCTTCGCTATTGACATTGATGAGAATAGCCCCGGTTCCATCAATAGCGTCGGTGCTTGCTTCGGCAAGGCGACTTCTGTGGATGGCAAGGCGACCATTACCACCGTGATGGATCCCACTCAGGAGAATCCTGTGGACTTTGTCTACGAGAAGCTGGGTGCTGCTCTGTCTTACCTGAACGAAATGGAAGAGCAGCTGGCAGAACTGATTCCGCAGCTGGCTGAGGAAGAAGCCAAGGTTCGCGGCATGATTGTCAAGATGTAACAACCTTCGAGGGGGAGAGGGACTTCTCTCCCTCTCCCCTTGATTATTGGAGGTAAGTATGTTCAAAACCCCTATTGATTTAATCCCACCTTTTACAAACAACTTTATTACTCAACACGCTGCGGTTCGCAACGAGTTGAATACGGATAGAACCCTGTTCATGACACTGATTCTTCTGCTTTATAACAGGGTTGAAAATCTGGCACTTGAATCTACGATCACCAGAGGACAGTCGATTGAATCTGTCCCTTATAATACAAATCCTAACGTGTATTCGTTTCACTGGGTAGAAACAGATAGCAACCCTGACGAAACACTGAAACAAATCAAGAACTTCAAAGAAATCGTCCCCGAACCTATGATCGAAAAGTATCTGAAAGAAAAGTTCGGTCAGACGATTTACATCAGAAAGTTCCCAGAAGAGAATGCCGTTGCATTCTACACAAACCACATCACAATTGATATGTGGCATCTTCTGCAAAGCTTTACTTCAAGATATTTTAAGATCTTTGATGAAAAGCCTATTACAAACGAAGAAAAAGAATTTGCACGAACACTGATTCTCCGCACTCCGAATGAGTATACGCGACAGATTCAGATTCTCACAGAAGCTGAGGAATTCAAGACTTATTGTCTGAAGAAGATGCTTAATAGCTTTGAGAAATCTATCTTCACAAGAAAGATTCAGACTGCAAAGAATGAAGTTGCTACACTTGAATCTAAGATGGATAACTATCTTTCTCAGTATCGTGCACTTGTACAGCAGCACTTTACTGCAAAGATCTTTCTTGAAGGTCTTATGTCTGCCAGTTCTGGTGTTGAAGAGAAGACTGAACTTCAGGAATATCTGATCAACAATAAGAATCTTGCGAATGTTTCTGTTACCGATTCTCATATTCACTTCGTTGTAAAAACCTATCTTATTCCGTATCTTACGGAAAGCTGGGAAAACATGGACAATCGTGGTGCAATCTATAGCAACTTTAGTGACATCGCTGGAGAACTTGGCGAGAGAGACAATCTTCGTCTGCTCTTCAATGCAATCTTCTCTTCGTCTCATTGCTTGAAGCTTAGAATTTGTGCCCATATTGACCTTGATTATCTTGGAAGTTCTGTGCAGTCTAATAGGAGCTATGATTATTCTAAGTTCCCTGACTATATTCCGAACGCTCATCTGCAAAAGCATAACTGCTTCGGACAGAACGGTCCTGATATCATCGAACAGCTGAAGATGGGAGATCCTATTGGTGCTATCGAATGTGCTATCAACTGTGTGAAGCATATCAATGTCGACGAGCTGAATGCAACATTCATTCCGTTCCTTAAGAATCTTCTCCGGTGTACTGGAAAGTGTATCGTGACTGAAGATAATCAGGAACTTACTCCTCTTGAAGCGATCAATTATCTGAAGGAGAAGAAGAATGAAAATAATCCGTTTGGATAATCAGTTGAAACAGAAACTGATTGGCGAGTATAAAACTTCGCTCGAAAAAGAAGCAAATGAAAAGCTTGCAAAGTTTGCTGCTCAGTGCGAGGAAATTCTTCCTTCGCAGAAAGCTCATGCAGCGACTGAAAAGCTGAAAATCTACTATACAGCTGTAGCATTTGCAAAAATCGTTCAGCTTGTGTTCTCGCATTCGCAGGAAATTGGCTGGAACATGGTTGTAAAACAGTATAACGATGGATATCGTGTAGAAGATGTCCTCGTTTATCCTCAGAAAGCATCTGGCGCATATATCGAAGTTGACCTTGCCAGATATGGTATGTGGAAAGGTGACCCCGACAAAGTATCTGATGAAGCTGATGCCAATCTGTTCGGACAGGGGCATTCTCATGTAAACATGGGAGTGTTTGCTTCTGAAAGGGACAAGCAGCAGCAGAAAGATGAAATCAGTTTGAAGGGGTCTGGATTCTATCTGTTTCAGATTTGGAACAAACGACTGGATGTAAATTCTTTCTTCTACGATATCGATAACAATATCATGTATGACAGTGATGATATTGATTTGATTATCGAAGACGGCAACATGACTTCTAAGGAATTCGTTGCCGATTCCAAGGCAATGCTTGTAGAAGATAAACAGGTTCAGCCGAAGACTGAAAAGCCTGCTGAAACTTCCCGTAAACAGGACAAAAAAAAGGGCAAAAAAGAAAGCGACTACGAGGACGATGAAGACTTCACTCCGGTAGAAGACAATGCTTTTCTTGACGGATATTGGCCCGGATACGGGTATGAAGGCGACGACATCTAAGGAGAGTATATGAATCTTTCTAAAAGTTTTGAGTTCTTTGACCCTGGAAAATGTAAGGGCCGCATCCACATCATAGGGTGCGGCTCTGTTGGTTCTACAGTCGCGGAATTGCTCGCTCGATTCGGACTGACTGATTTTGTATTGTATGATTTTGACACTGTAGAACCGCATAATGTTGTGAATCAGATGTTCACAGCAAAACATTTACAGATGCCCAAGGTAGAAGCTCTGAAAGAAATGCTGTTGGATATTAATCCTGAAATGAAGATTCGTTTGGAGCCGAAAGGCTGGTGTGAACATCCTCTGGATGGATATGTGTTTCTGGCAGTAGATAATATTGATCTTCGCAGGAAGATTGTGCAGGACAATATGTACAATCCTACTGTTAAGGCAATGTTTGATTTCAGAACCGGACTAACTGACGCACAGCATTTTGCAGCTGACTGGTCTGATATTAAATCCAAGAAAGCTTTTCTGGCGACAATGGAATTCAGCCACGAAGATGCATCTGTTAATCAGCAGATGTCTGCTTGTAATGTATCTCTGTGTGTCGCACCGACTGTGCGCATGATTGCAAATGTCGGCGCAGTAAACTTTGTAAATTTTGTAAAGGGAGAGCACCTTTACAAACAAATTCCTATTGACGCTTTCAAGTTTGAGCTTGACGCAATAGGATAACATTTCTCTCACGCAATGCACTAGTTCTTCGGAACAGCAGTAAATGTGATTTGCTGTATTATTTCGAGCGGCCAGGAGGGCTACAGCAGCAGAGCTGCTGGAGGCGTCCGGCCGGTCGTCTTCTCGGGTCCTCGTGCGGCAACGCGGGTGTTGCAGGTTGTTATAAGTTGTTAAAGTTTTTTGTGCCAACCCGTCGCCAAGTAATCTGGGCGGAGAGGTGAACTTACTTCAAGAAAACAAGACCTAAAAAAGCTCGAATACAGGTAGAGTTTTCCTGAACTAGAAGCGATGATGAGTCATCTCAGTCCTGGATCTTGCTGCATGTAGTACTGGTAAACAAATTTAGATTGCGATGGAGAATAAAAAATGATTTATATAACTACAAGACAAAAAGAATATCAAGAAAAACAGATTACGTGGTTGGATATTATCAACGGCGTAGACTATGACGAAAACCTCGGAACACGAGGCTCTGCTGGTACTATAACAAGGGTGTACAAAGAAACACCCGAGGATTATATTCGGAAAATTAACGTTCCGTATATGATTGATGTATTAAAGAGCTTCAATGAAAATCACAGCAATCTGTTCGAAGCGAACCGTAAAAGTCTATATAGGCACTTTTACATTGCCAAGAAGAAGGGTGGACTTCGTCCGATTGACCAGCCGTGTGATGAATTACAGTTGGCTCTTCTGGAACTCAAGGATATCCTTGCGGAAAAACTTGGTATCCTGCATCATACAGCGGCATTTGCTTATGTTACTGGACGCTCTACTGCCCAGAGTGCATACAAGCATCAGGCTAATAAATCCAACTGGTATCTTAAGACTGACTTTAGCGGCTTCTTTCCGAATACCACGATTGATTTTGCTATGGAAATGATGAGTAAAATCTTTCCTGCTAGCGAAATCTGTAAGGTGGAAGAAGGCAAAGCTGAACTCAGGAAAGCGTTATCTCTTGGTTTCCTGAATGGTGGGCTTCCTCAGGGAACAAAGTTAAGTCCTTGGCTCACAAATGCTATAATGATCCCGCTCGATCATGAACTGTTTAACTATTTCGCTCATAAGCGCATGGTATACACTCGGTATGCAGACGATATCTGCATTTCCTGTGTCCAGCGGTTTAACCCGAAAGAAACAGTTAAGCAAATGGAAGACGTGCTGAAAAAGTACGGTGCTCCCTGGCAGATCAAGCCGGAAAAGACTCAGTTCCTGACCAACAAAGCCAGTACTTCCAACTGGATTCTTGGCTGTAATCTGAACAAGGATAACAACATTACAGTTGGATGGGAGAACAAGAAGCTGTTTAAGACCATGACGACGAACATCATCATGGATTATAAGCACGGAAATACTTGGCCCATCGAAGATGTTCAGCATTATAGAGGACTTATGTCTTACTATATGATGATTGAAAAGGAATACTTTACTAAACTGGTAAAGCATTTCGAAGAGAAGTTCCATGTCAAAATGGATGACGTATTTAAAGCTTCTATGAGTGCATGATATGGTACAAAGATGTCATATCTGGTGGCGACGTTCTAAAAATCATGCATAGGGAAGAGAGCTATTTGGTGGTTGCAAATTTATTTGTAATGACCGGCTAACGCCTAACGGAATCGGCTGGGTTTATCCTAGCCGATTCTTTTTTATATGCGGTGTGCGCCTAACACTTAATGAGTGGCTGGACTCCATTCGCCGTAAATTTAATAAAAAGACAACGCAAACGGTTCGAGAACGTTGTGCTGGATCTTCCTCAACATCGCTAGCTAATCACAGTGTTTCGCTCATGTCTTGGGAATCTGCTACAGAGGTTTGCCAGCAACCTTAGCTGCATTCGTGCAGCTATCGTGGTCTCTATGAGGTAGGCACTTTTAGAGATCACTCCTTTCTTCTTTTGGCAGTAATGCGACTACTGCCAGAAACATCGTCGCCGTGGGCGGTAAAACGCAGATCAATAAGGATCTCTTGCGGGGCGATGCAAGCCGCACTTTGGTTTGGAGTGCGGCTTTTTCTATCGGAAGCTATCAAGTCTGTTCCCACATGGGCGGCTGAAAGAAGAGGGATAGCGAGTCAGTGTTTAAGTGGGGAGGGTTAGGCTGACATTTTTAATGGGGTGTAGCCAAGTTGGTTAAGGCACGGGACTTTGACTCCCGGATGCGTAGGTTCGAGTCCTACCACCCCAGCTTGGTTCCTTAGCTCAGTCGGCAGAGCACTTGGCTGTTAACCAGGGTGTCGTAGGTTCGAGCCCTACAGGAACCGCGTATGCCGTGTTGTGAATGACATGTTTCCATGTATATCAACACGGCATTTTTTTGCTGTGCTAACTCAGTGGTAGAGGGTACAACTATGTGCTCGCCTTCGGTTCGATTCCGGGGCACAGCTTTTCGAGGATGTAGTGTAACGGTAACACGGGTGGTTTGGGACCACCAGTAGCGGTTCAAATCCGACATCTTCGACTTCTTGGGGCATTAGCTCAGTTGGTACGAGCGCAAGATTTGCATTCTTGAAGCCATCGGTTCGAACCCGATATGCTCCACTCTTTTTAAATTAACAAGTAAAGGAAGTGATTGACGGTCAAACATTGTATTGATTTTGCGCACAAACGTTTCAGGAACGCTGTGTAGCTGATGGAAGGAGACAAAGAAATGGCAGAAAAGTCTTATCTAAAGAACCAGATTAAATTGATAAGCCTTAATGCAACAGACACCTTCACAGAAGACGAGCATGATTTGTACAAACAGATAATTGAACTCGTCAACGAAATTAACAAGCTTGATACAAGTAAAGATACGCAAGATATAATCAGAAAGAAAGATTTAATTGCGAAAAAGAAGATTCTTGCGACCGACTTAAGCAAATTGGTTTCCGAACACAGAGGATATCCAAGAAAGGTTCGACTGGAAAGCGTCATCCATTGTTCAGAGGACGAAGAATTCCCGTCCGGTGTAACATGGTATAACCTTAAGCTCTCTAAGAAGATAGCTGAATTTGAATCTGAAATGTCCCGTGCTATGGGCTTACAAGCGAATGATTTTACGTTTGATAAGATTATTATTAAATGGAAAAGTCTTGACTTGCTCGAACAGCTCGTAACAGATGGATTCACAATGGATATTCTTGCTGATGATGGAAGAATTATCCAGAAGAAATACAGGTTCTTTACTGCAAGCGCAGGACAGCTGCGACGTGATAAGATTCAGTGTATTTCGGAAGATATCTGGAAAGTAATCAAAGACAGAATCGAATGCGGACTTGATTGGGATACGATAAACGAAAGAGGAAGTACAAACGTTAATAAGCTTCTTGCTTATTATGCGTTGTGCGGTTCTGCGACTGATCCCTGGCTGGATTTTGATATTGATAGATGTATTGTAATTCCAGACTGGGAAGGCGAAGTAACAGATCGCATGATGTACATCAAGCCTGACTACACTACAGAGATTGGTGTTCGCACAGTGAAAATCAATCATGTAGACGGAGCAGGAATGATGCTTCCTTGTGTATCTCGTAAAAACTTCATGTTCCGTGGGCCTTTCTTCAAAGGGCTGCTCACATCCTTTGATTTTATGAAATTCTGTGAAGTTCATGGAGTTGAACCAATAATCAAAGACAGATGGGGTAAAGAGCACAACCTGAAAGAAGAAAATATTCTGATTTTGTTTACCGAAAGTCAATTTAAGTTGGCAAAACTGTATAAGTCTTGGGATGAATACAAACAAGCATTCAAAAGATGTCGTTGCCAGTTTGGTAAAACCCAGTACGAAGAAGATTATATCCCAGACAAAAAGCTGAACTATCAGATGACACAAACTCTATATGACTTTACGGACGAAGAAATAAAAGTCTATATAGACAAAACTCACAAAAAGATTGAAAGCGTAGGAAACAGCAAAGAAACCATGCTGGAAACGCTGGATGCCAAGCTGACTTCTCACTTTGCAGATAAGGTTGCTCTCGCTTTATATCCCGAACTGTTACGTGATGGATATAACAGGCAGCAACTGAAAGATGTAAGGAAGAAGATGCTGATGGATGCTAAGTCAGGAGCTATCAAATGCCAGAATAAGCGGTTGTTTGCTATTCCGGATTGGTATGCTGCTTGTGAGTATTACTTCCTGCATGTTGACCGGCCTAACGGCCTGCTGGCAAACGGCGAGATTGCGTGTGTTCCGTTCCGTAATCGGGAGAAGGCTGATGTTCTGCGTAGTCCGCATCTGTATATGGAACATGCTATTCGCAAGATTGTTCATGATCAGAGCATCTATGATTGGTTTTATACAGATGGCGTCTACACAAGTTGTCATGATTTGATTTCCAGAATTCTACAGTTCGATGTTGATGGTGATCAGCTGAATGTAGTTGTAGAAGAAATTATTGTGACCGTAGCAGAAAGAAACATTCAAGAATTTGATGTCATCCCGTTATTCTATGACGCGAATAAAGCTCCGCCTGAAATGATCTCGAAAGAGAGCCAGTTCAAGGGGCTGAAACGAGCACATGAATATTCTAATATCGGTGAAATCAGTAATTTGCTGACCAAGCTTTGGAACAGAGATGAACCAGATCGGCTTGCAGCTGCATTGCTCACCTATCTGAATAACCTCCGCATCGACGGAGCAAAGACAGGTATGGTAAACGAATATACAAATTATCCGGAAGTAGCAAAGCAGATAAATAAAGCAACCGGTGGGGTAAACGGAAGACTTCCGTTCTTCTTCCAGTTCTCAAAGAATGGTCGGCGAGATCTTACGACCAACAAAAAGAAACGTAAATGGGCAAAGCAGAATAACTCTACAATGAATCGTCTTTGTAGAGCGTTCGATGATATTAGGAACATAAACATGAACTGGGCTGGCATTCCGCCGTTTAACTGGCAAATGCTTATGACTGGGCCATGCATGGAAAACAGAGAAGATATCGTTGAAGAATTCTGCGAGCTGGACAAAATCAAAAAGTCCTTTGCTATCGAAGCAAACGATGAAAGTCCAAATGAATATGAGAACATGGATCGCTATAGTATCCTTGTTGAACATATTGCCCATACGTTAATCACAAAGTATGGCTCCCTTGAGTATTGTTATCCTTTTATCGTCAAGCATCTGTTTACGCTAGAGAATGAAGGTAAAGCATTCCATAAGCAGACCTTCTGGCAGCTGTTCGGCGACATGGCAGTTGAGATTCTGAAAGAAAACCTTGCACACAGTCACGTATGTGAGAAATGTGGAGCAAGGGTACCAGACTGGGTTGAGAATCATGTATGCATCAAAGGCGGTAAAGGTTTCTTTGAATGTATCGACTGTCATAAACTGACCGAAAGAATAAATCCGAAGCAGTGCAGATGTCCGGCATGTCAGGATGAGCATAGAAGAAAGGCAAAGAACAAGTCCAAGCAAGACAGAAGAGAACAGAGAAAGGGTGAAAAGCGATCTTTTATTTCATCGCAATATCAAAGAAAGAAGACGTAATTAACGGCTCTTTCTGGCCCTCATACATTCTCTGTCAAGCAAGAACTACATCAGTATCCCGTTCCGGTTGGAGAATCATTAAACAGCTGGACGGGATACCTTCTTCATCTTTGCCAAGAATCTTAGTGACTGAACTTATAGGACACGACGACATGATTAAGTTTATGTCTTCATATCAAACACAAGATAAGAAAGGCGGTAAGCACTATCATCCGCATGGATATCTTTGTTGGTATGAATGCGATAGATATGGCGACCCGACTGGCGTTGTGTATCCTATAAAGAAAGTGCCTGAATATGTCTATATCTATGACTTTAAAAACAAAGGATATCAGCAACTCAAAAGAGATAGAGAGAAAAAGAAAACTCTCAACGGGGTATTATCGGCTGAGCCCAGAACGATGCCGTTAAATACATCTGATGTGCAACTACAAGTACATCAAACATCACACAGGCAAGACTTAAAAGACAAAAGAAAAGGAAGTGACAACAATTGCCTGCAACAAAGAAAACAGAAACAACAACAAAAGAGGTAACGTCTAACGACGCCCTCAAGACGAACATGAGATTCTATTCTCAGTTCATGACAACTCCGAAGGAAGCCCAGCGTCCATTCAACAATGGCAGTTTCTCTGGTACGGATATCAACCCGATGTTCCGTATTCAGAAGCTGACTGAAGTGTTTGGCCCTGTTGGTTTCGGATGGTGGACTGGAAATGTCAGGTATGAATTCGTTGAATCTCCGGAAACCAAAGAAGTTTCCGTATTCTGCGAGCTCGATCTGTACGTGAAAGATCCTGAATCCGGAGAAGTCTCTCAGCCGATTTATGGTATCGGTGGTAATACCTATATCAAGAATTGGGCAAAGAGTGGACTGAAAGCATCTGATGAAGCCAAGAAGATGGCTTATACGGATGCTGTATCTATCGCCTGTAAGTCTCTGGGTATCGGTCATGATATCTGGTATAGCCAGGATAGGACTAAGTATACCATGTATGACCAATCTGCGACAGAAAAGAAACCCGAAGCAAAGGCTGAAACAAAAGCAGAAGCTCCCGCTCATACAGCCGACACAGCAACAGTGATTGCAGACATCGAAGATCTCCTGTCTGATATTGGCAAGAATATGACGCAGGAACAGAAGCGTAACCTTGCAGAAACCAAAATCAAACCCATCATCGGTGTTATGAATTATAAGACTTGCACTGATGTAGAAAAGTTAATGAAGCTGCGTGATGCTCTGAAAGAGCTCAAGGCGGCTTAAGGAGGATAAATTATGGCAAATAATGCTCGTGTTTCTTTCGTTGGTATCGTTATCTCTGAACCGTCCAATAGGCAGACTTCTAATGGTCAGACCGTCTTCTCTATGAAAGTCGGCGTTAAGACCACGAAGAAGCAGGAAAACAGCAAGTATGCTGTTTCCGACGTGTATGATGTCAGTGTTTGGGGTAAGCCCGGTGAAAACCTGATTGGCAAGGTCAAAGCTAAGACCCGTGTCTGGGTCTGCGGAGACCAGTGCATGGGCGAACCTTGGAATGACAGGAATGGTGTCACTCACATTTCTCCTCGCGTGAATGCAAGCATCGTTGAGATTCTTGGCGGTGGAAACTTCCAGAATAACAACAACGCAACTCAGCCTGAAGAGGACAATAACCCGGATAACTTAGGTTTCTAATTTAATCCATGCACTGAGGTAACACTCGCACTAAATGTAATTTAGTGTATGGATTTTGATAGGTAGTCGAGACGTTAAACGACTCCAGAAGGCTGAAGCGAAGATTTTGCTTCGCAAACTCAACGCTTCCGCCTTCTGGAGCGTTTAACTTGTTTCGTTTTAACTCAAATAAAAACGAAACACTCTTCTCCAACTTTCTAAAAGAAAGTTTAGATGGATTAAATTAGAAAGTAAAAAAGGAGAAAACAAAATGGAAAGCATTGCAAATGCTGTAATCGAACTGGCTGATAAACACTTCGGTGAATACAAAATCAAGAATGGTGAATTAATCCCACTCGTATGCCCTTTATGTAAAGGCGGCAGTCATCGTGACAAAGAAACTTTCGCAATTGGACTTTGGTCTGGTTTGTGGAATTGTAAACGTGGCGGCTGTGACGGTATCGACGGCACAAGAGAAGGAAACTTCAAGCAGTTGTGTAATCATTTCGGTGAAGCAGCGTTTGAATTCTCTGCTCTGCCGAAAGCTATTCGTGAAACCAAGAAAGTTTATGACAAACCAGACCCTGAAATTCTGCAACCATTAACTGAGGAAATTAAGACTTATTTTGCCGGACGTGGTATTTCCACAGATACTCTTGATGACTTTAAGATCGCGGCAGATAAGCGTGGAAATATCGTATTTCCGTTCTATCGGAACGGAGAACTCGTGTTCATTAAGCGGCGTGTTCCTAAGATGTTCGCAACTCTGGAGAAAGAATATAAAGAAAAGATTGCTAAACTCTCTCCGGAAGAAGCAGAAAAAGTATGGAAACCCGTTAAGGAATGGCGCGAGCCTAACACTGAGCCGATTCTGTTCGGCATGGACAATACTACGTTTAATAAACCTCTGGTTATCACAGAGGGACAGATTGATGCATTGTCCATTTATGAAGCTGGTTATCACAACGTAGTTTCTGTTCCTTCCGGTTGTGAAGACATGGAGTGGATTACTCTGTGCTATGACTGGCTGGAAAAGTTTAATCAGATTATTCTGTTCGGTGACAACGATGAACCCGGCATGGAAATGGTAACAACGCTCATGAAGCGGCTGGGTGAAGATCGTTGCATGATTCCAAAAGAATATCCTGAACTTATCTTCAACGGTCAGGACTACAACAGGCAGTGCAAAGACGCAAATGAAATCCTCCGTGCTTATGGCGCAGAAGGATTAAAGGCTATTATCGATGCCTGTGAACCAGCTCCGATTAAAGGTATCCTTGATCTTTCTACTATT
>Ga0265298_10004051_pt1 | contig 18941 bp, 19 predicted proteins | sample AusTroGonzalo_MG_3_FD_193486 | JGI IMG/M metagenome (GOLD analysis project Ga0265298, IMG submission 193486) | Bovine rumen microbial communities from tropical cattle in Woodstock, Queensland, Australia - Gonzalo_01 | ecosystem: Host-associated > Mammals > Digestive system > Stomach > Rumen ... | reverse complement strand
TGAGACGGAACGCCTTAAAACTATCACGAAGGCTGAGGTCGTGGCCATCGCCAACAAGTATTTCGGCAACGACTATTTGGATGTGCGTTCCAAGATGGGTTTCCCCGCCAAGGACAAGGTCGACAAGCCTAATTGGAAACCCATTGAGGCCAAAAATACAGAGGCCAAGTCAGATTTCGCTAAAGCCATTGAAGCTCAGCAAGTTCCTGAGGTTGAGCCGCAGGTCATCCAATTTGGTGAGGATGTGAAGATTACCGAGGTCAATGATGGCTTCAAGCTGTTTTCGGCCATCAATCCGCGCAATGACATTTTTGATTTGCGGGTGAACTTCAATTACGGCACGGCCAACAACCCCGATTTGGAATGGGCCGTGAATTACCTTAATATGCAAGGCTCTAAGACGCAATCGCCAGAGGAATTCGCCCTTCAGTTGCAGAAGTTAGGTGCCACGATTGATTTTTATGCTTCTGAGAATCAGTTTACTGTGCGTATGACAGGCTTCGAGAAAGACCTCAACGACATCATGGCCTTGTGCAGCAGCAAGTTGCATAATCCTTCCAACGAAGAGAAATACATTCAGACGTTGGCGGAGAATCTGCAAGGAGATTTGGAGACCAATCGCGACGATGCCTCCACATGGGCACAGGCTGTCCGCGAATATGCCTTGTACGGCGACCAGTCCAGATTCTTGAATCATGCCTCCCTGAAGGATTGGAAGAAACGCAACGGCGAGGCATTGCTTGCTGAGGTTGCCGAGGCGTTGAAATATGACGGTCATGTGTTGTATAGCGGCAATACTTCGCCGAGATTGGTGGTGGGTATGCTGAAGGAAAACAATCTTGTGAAGTCGAACGCCGTCAAGGGGCAGGAAAAGATTCGTGTGGAGAAGAAAATTGCCGAACCTCAAGTGTTTATCGCTTCCAACAAGAAATTCCGCCAAAGCAATATTTACTTTTATGTTCCTGGCGAGAAGCTGAGTTTGCAGGATGAGGCTTTGTCGTCGGTGTTCAGCAAGTATTTCGGGACGGATATGTATTCCATTGTGTTCCAGGAAATCAGGGAATTCCGCTCATTGGGTTACACGGCTTATGCCAACTATCGCTATGACTATCTGCAACGCAAGTCTGGCTATCTTTTCGGCTTCCTTGGTACGCAGTCCGACAAGACCTTGGACGGCATGACCGCCTTTAAGGACTTGATTGTCAATATGCCAGTACGAATGGAGAAATTCAACGCCTCAAAGGAAGCCTTGCTGAAGTCGCGGGCGAGTGACTATGTTGATTTTCGTGGAATGCCTTCAACCGTGCAGTATTGGATGAAGAAAGGCTACGACCACGACCCGCGCGGCGAAGTGACCGAAATCATCCGCAACAGCACGTTCGACGATGTGCAAAGCTTCTACAACCGCATGATCAAGGGCCGTCCGGTCGTCATCATGATGTCGGGCAACGAGAAACAGATTGACAAAAAGGAACTCGGTAAATTTGGCGAAGTTACTAAGTTGAAATACAAGCAAATTATCAAGGAATAAGTCCTATGAATGAGATTCTTCGCGTTGAAGGCCTGAGCAAGACTTTCCAACTTACGCGCAAACAACAGCAGATTGAGCGGACTGACCGCAAGGAGATTGTGGCCGTTGATAACCTTTCGTTTACTGCCAACAAAGGCGAAATCTTCGGTCTACTCGGTCCCAACGGTGCCGGCAAGACCACGACCTTGCGCATGTTGGCCACCTTGATTGCCCCCGATAAAGGCGATGCTTTCATTGACGGTTGCTCCATCGTGAGCCAACCTGAGCAAGTCAGGGCCAAAATCGGATTCTTGACCTCCGAACTGAAGTTGGAGGACTTCTTCACACCCAATTACCTGTTCGACTTCTTCTCCAAGCTTTACGGCATTGAGCCTGAAGTGATAGAACAACGTAAGGCCAAGCTGTTTGAGCGTTTCGGCATCAACAAGTTCGCTGAGGTGAAGGTGGCCAATCTTTCCACAGGTATGAAACAGAAGGCCTCGCTGGTGGTTTCGTTGGTGCATGACCCTGAGTTTGTCATTTTCGATGAACCGACCAATGGCCTCGATGTACTGACTGCTCGCACGGTGACGGACTATCTTCAGGAACTGCGCGAACAGGGTAAGACCATCATCCTCAGCACACACATTTTCAGCCTCGTGGAACGCCTCTGCGACCGCGTGGGTATCATCATCGATGGGCAAATGACGCACTGCGATACTTTGGAAGGCATTTGCGGAGGACAGTCGCTCGAAGACCGGTTTTTCGACATTTACAAAGCCAAGAAAGGAGGGATGGAGTGATGAAAAACAACACTTGGACGATTATTAAAAAGGAGTGCGCGCGCTTTTTCGGTGACCGCACTATGTTGCTCACCACGGTCATCATGCCAGGTTTGATGATTTACCTCATCTATTCCTTCATGGGTAACAACTTTATGAAACCCAAGGACTTGGGTCGTGCCACGCTCTATGTGGAAAATATGCCAGAAAGCCTGCACCCGATGTTAGAGGCCTTGCCTTTGGATATGGTGACTGAAGACTTTGATTTTGAGCAACTTCGCGGAGCACTTGCCTTGAAGGAAAGCAAATTTGTCATGCTTTCTTTCCCTGAAGGATTCGATTCGCTGACCGCGCAATACGACCCGGCGAGCGGTTTGGCTGCGCCGAATGTGCAACTGCTCTACAATTCGGCTTCGGAGTCGTCACAACAGGCTTATTCGATGGTAAATTCGGTATTGAACGGCTATGAAAGCACTATTTGTAACCGCTTCGATATCAACGCTTCCGAAGACGGGATGGCCGTTTATGATTTGGCTTCTAACGAGGATGTCGTGGGAAACTTCTTCAGCGAACTGATTCCCATGTTGCTCCTTTTGATGGCCTTCACAGGTTGCATGTCCATCGCTCCGCCGTCGATTGCGGGCGAGAAGGAACGCGGCACAATTGCCACTTTGTTGGTCACGCCGATGAAACGCCGTGAACTGGCCTTGGGCAAGGTGCTGAGCCTGTCGTTTTTTGCCATGTTGAGCGGCTTGTCGAGTTTCACAGGCATGATGCTCTCATTGCCGAAATTGATTCACGCCGACGAGTTGGGAATGGATGCTAACATCTATCAGATGTCGGATTATGTTGTGCTTTTGCTGTTGATTTTCAGTACAGTACTGGTTCTGGTTTCGGTCACGTCCATTATCTCGGCCCAAGCCAAATCGGTGAAGGCGGCTTCGGCGGTCATGGCACCCTTGATGCTTGTGGTGATGTTGGTCGGCATGATTCCGATGATGTCGGGCACAAATGTAGCCAACCTCGCGTATTTTGCCATCCCGATTTACAACAGCGTGCTTTCCATGTCGCAAGTCTTTGCCCACGAAGCCAGCACGGTAGCCCTTCTCATTACTTTATTATCGAACTGCCTGTATGCCATTCTTGGTGTCTGGATTCTCACGCGGATGTTCAACAGCGAGAAGGTGATGTTTTCGAAATGAGTCATAATGAAAACGGAAGAGCCAACCGACTCTTCCGTTTTTCATTCTTTCAGTAGTTCTTCCACTTTCTGTATCAATTCTTTGGTCGGTCCGATGATTGTTTCAATCTCTTCCTCCGTAATGGAATAGTAGCAGTTATAGTCGCCTTTTTCACGAAGTTGTTCCATCCTTGACAGAAAAGCTCCTAACCTTGAATCCACTTTTCCCGCCTTTACGAAATGAAGCCCGAATTGGGTTAATAGGCCATCGTGCGTATGTGCAACAAGTTCATTCTTAATGAGTAACGCTTGGACTGCATGATAGCAGGCATAATAATATCGGTTGGAAGCGATGTCCCAATACTGCTGTTTGCACATTTCATCCGCTTGCTCAAGGAATTGGTGCGCCTTTTCCATTTGCAGGTTTACTACTATGGCTCTTTCTTCGTCAGTCAGTTTCATGCCAAAGGTATTGCGTCATCAATGACATTGTGATAAAACGGAGTGAAACTACTATCTTCCCATTCTTTGGCAGTGTACATGATGGGATTGATATACTCGCCAATTTCCCAACCAAGTTCACGCAAAGGGTAAGAAACTGTGTCGTAATCTTCGGGCAACAGTTTTTCCTTGTCAAGAATGATGAGGATATCCCAGTCAGAGCCATCATGGGCATCACCTCGCGCCCTTGAACCATAAAGCAAGGCATGTCCGCCCGAAGGCAAATTCAGCAACAAGGTCTGCTTGATGTCATTGATGACTTTTTCTTCCATTTTCCGTCTGTTTCTTTTGCAAAATTAGACATTATTTTTGAAACAGGCGGTTTTTTGGAAAAAAAGAAGGAAAGGTAGTGAATTCACCTTTCCTCCTTCAAACTTATTCTTTTGGAAAACTATGCCATTTCATTTCCCTTGGCAAAATGCTGATAGAAAGCGATAATCGTCTCGATGCCCTTGTAGAAGTGGTCGAGGCGGTAGTTCTCGTTGGGCGAGTGGATAGAGTCTTCGCCGAGGCCGAAGCCCATCAGGATGGACTTGATGCCCAATACTTCCTCAAATCTTGCGATAATCGGGATGGAACCTCCTGAGCGCATCGGGATAGGCAGCTTGCCATAGGTGTCCATGTAGGCGGCTTCGGCGGCCTTGTATGCTGGCAGGTCGATGGGGCAGCCATAAGCTTGTCCGCCATGCAGTGGCGTGACCCTCACCGTGACATACTCGGGAGCATTCTTTTCGAAGTAGTCCTTCACTAAAACGGCAATCTTCTCGTGGTCTTGGTTGGGTACGAGGCGGCAGGATAGTTTGGCGTAGGCCTTCGAAGGCAGCACGGTCTTGGAGCCTTCGCCTGTGTAGCCACCCCACATGCCGCAGAGGTCAAAGGTGGGACGGACACCAACGCGCTCAATCTTGGTGTAGCCTTCCTCACCGCGCAACGCCTTCACACCGACGCTGTTCTTGTAGTTTTCCTCGTTGTAAGGTGCCATGTTGAGCAGTTCACGCTCGCGGGCGGAGCATTCGATGACATCGTCATAGAAATGCGGGATGGTGATGTGGTTGTTCTCGTCCATGCACTTGGCAATCATCTCGCACAAGGTGTTGAGCGGGTTGGCCACGCTGCCACCAAAAAGGCCTGAGTGCAGGTCGGCGTTGGGACCAGTAACTTCGATTTCCCAATAAGCGAGACCGCGCAAACCCGTGGTAATGCTCGGTACGTCGGTGCCAATCATCGAGGTGTCGGAGACGAGGATGATGTCGGCTTTGACCAAATCTTTGTACTCCACGACCCACTTCGAGAGGCTGCCCGAGCCGATTTCCTCTTCGCCTTCAAGCATGAATTTCACATTGCAAGGGAGGGTGTTGGTCTTGACCATCGTTTCAAAGGCTTTGGCGTGCATGAACGACTGGCCTTTGTCGTCGTCGGCGCCGCGCGCCCAGATTTTGCCGTCCTTGATGACAGGTTCAAACGGGTCGGTGTGCCACAGGTCGATGGGGTCGACGGGCATCACGTCATAGTGGCCGTAAACCAAGACGGTAGGCAGTTTTGGGTCGATGATTTTCTCGCCATAAACGATGGGATTGCCCTCGGTGGGCATTACCTCGGCCTTGTCGGCACCGGCAGCGAGGATGGCATCGCGCCAATATTCCGCGCAGCGAATCATGTCCGGCTTGTGCGCCGATTCTGAACTGATGGAAGGGATTCTGATTAAGCCAAAGAGCTCCTCAAGGAAACGGTCCTTGTTGGCTTCAATGTAGTTTTTTGTGATTTGCATAATTGTTGTATTTAGAGATTTCAAGATATTGGATTTTCAGCCGCTTCTCGTCACTGCGAGGCACGAAGCAGTCCTGACAATAATGTTTGCAAAAATAGTGATTTCTTTTGAAAATCCCGTCTTTTGCGAAAAAGTTGTAAATTTGCGGCATAAATCAATTAAGATATCAAGATATGGAGGATTATGTAGTTTCAATTCCACAACGTGATTTCAGTCTAATGGAGGAGTTGTTTGCCAGGATGGGCTGGAAAGTGCGTCCGCGTCGTGCATCAATAGAGAGATTTATTAAGTCATGCCCACAAACTCCCATGATGACAGACGAGGAGATTGCGGCAGAGGTTAATGCAGTACGGTACGGAGCATGAAAGTCCTGTTTGATACCAACCTTTGGATTTCGTTTATGATTGGCAAGCGGCTTTCGTCATTGTCGGAAGTGCTGAGTCGTCAAGATGTTGAAGTCTATGTCAGCGAGCAGTTGTTGGATGAAATCCGTACTGTCATAGCGAGGCCAAAGTTCGACAATCTCATTTTCGAGGAAACGCGTTTCTATTTCTTCGAGATGGTCTATGATGTTTGTCGTTTTACTGACATCACTGTTCAATCCGAATCGCCTGTCCGTGACATTAAGGATTTATATTTGTTATCGATGGCAGAGAGCGTCCCTGTAGATTATATTGTGAGTGGTGACAAAGATTTAATTGACCTTGGAGAACATGCTGGTATTCCCATATTGAAGTATTCTGATTTCTTGAATTTATTAACCTATTAAAACCCAAGTAAAAGCAAGAAGATTAACACCAAACATTTGACATACAACAGATAGCGTTTATTGCTGTCCTTGACATCCAAATTTTCCACAATGTCCTTTTTTGAGGGCAAACGCATCAAGGGCAAGTTATTAAGCGCCGTTTTACGGCGTGGAATACTTGTTAGATGCGTGGGGCGTGGAAACCCTGGATGTCAAGCAAGAGATGAATTCCACGCTTTTTCTATACACAAATCTCAAGGACATGGCCACGCAGGAAGTACCACATATCGGACACCTTATTAAAGAAGAACTCGCTCGGCAAGAACGGACGGTGACTTGGTTGGCTCGAAAGTTGTGTTGTTCGCGGCAGAATGTCTATCATCTTTTCGAGTGCCAATGGATAACCACTGAAATCCTTACAAGGCTCTGTGACATAATGGATTACAATTTCTTCAAGATTTATTCGGACTATTGGGAGAGCAAGAGGGGGTAAATTATTGTTTGATACTTATGTAAAAACATTTGTTATACTACTGACAAAAAAGCTGTTACGTTTTAATTTCTTGGTTTCCAATAGGTATTTCTATTTTTGTAAAGTCTATATCAATTAAAAACCGATGAGCCTAATGGAATATAACTGGGCAAGAAAAAAAATGAGAAAAAAACTATGGATAACCATGTTATCAGCATTAACACTATCTTGTGTGTTAATGTTAGTCGTTGCCGCATGCAACAAAGATTCGGATGATGACGATGAAGGTGGAGGGAATTCTTCAATTTCTGCACCAACGGGAGTGTTTGCCGAAGAATCGGATTCAAAGGTTTATGTATATTGGAATGAAGTTCCAGAAGTAAATTATTATAATGTCTATCGTTCTGAAAGAAGTAATGGCTCTTATTCTTTTTATGATAATGCTTACAGCAATTCTTATTGTGATGAAGACCCTATGTCTGACAATTATTATAAAATCACAGCAATAGATTGTTACGGTGATGAAAGCGCCAAGAGTTCCTACGCTTACTGTAATGTTGAAAATGGTGGTGGAGGAAACGGTGGTGGAGGAGGTGGCGGCGGCGGCGGTGTTCCGTCCGCTCCTGATGCTCCGACTGGGCTGGAAGCTTATAACGTTGGTTCCACAGCCGTCCCGAACATTAAGATTTCGTGGAATTCGGTATCTGATGCATCAAGTTACCTGATTTATAGAAGCAAATCTGCAAATAGTGGTTATTCGAAAATCGGAGAATCCTATTGGAACGACTATAACGATTATTATCCTAATAATGGCAAAAACTATTATAAAGTTAAAGCTGTTAACAGTGCTGGTACAAGTTCCTATAGTGAATATGTTTTGTTTGACTTTGATGCCAACGGTTATGAGCCATGTCCACCGAATACGCTTACGGGAAGTGCAACATCTACAGGATCTTCATCGGCAAGAATAACACTACGCTGGACTTTCTCAACGACAGGCGGTTGTGGAACGCCAACAAAAATTCATGTAAGAGTTATGGACCCAGATTCTAATTCAGGAATCGAAGTTGATAATAGCCCATTTTCTGGTTCAGCAACTTCTTGTACTTTTACGATTGGTTACTTACCAGCATGGAATATGGGATCGGGTTGGATAATGATGGGTGTCGCGGGTGAGAATGATCATGGTACCAGTAATTATAAAACCATATCCTATAACTATTTAACCAATGAATGGAGATAATTAACTTTAACACACATCCCAAATAGTAGAATCCTTCCATTGGAATTATCTCATGGGAGGATTTTTTTTGTTTTGTATGTCAGTAATTAATTTGTACTGTTTTTATCTTCCTCAAGCCGTTTCAATTCCACTTTCTCCCCATCAAATACCGCGTATGTGAAATCATAAATCCAATTCCCCACGACGGTTGTCAAAGCATGGTCACCGGTCTTGTATTGCATGGGCTTGTGCTGGTGACCGAAGACGAAGAAGTCAATGGTGGGGTCGAGTTGGGATTGCTCTTGGGCGTATTGGTAAAGTCGAGTGTTCGGAATGTCGTTGTAATAGCCGCGCTCCACCTCGTTCTTTAGCTTTTTCAGGCGGTGTTTGTGTGACCAGCGCAAGGCCAAACCAATGCCCAAATCGGGATGCAACCACTTGAATAGCCATTGGTTGAACTTGCACTCGAAGACCTTCTTCAAAAACTTGTAACCCTTATCGCCAGGGCCTCTACCGTCGCCGTGGACCAAAAAGAACTTCTTTCCCTTGATGGTCTTGACGACAGGTTCGCGGTGCAGTTCAATCCCCAATTCATCGTGCAGGTAGCCGAACGACCATAAATCATGGTTGCCGATGAACAAGTGTACGGGAATGCCTGAATCAGTAAACTCGGCCAGCTTGCCTTGCAGCCTGACGAACCCTTTGGGAATCACGGTCTTGTACTCAAACCAGAAGTCGAACAAGTCGCCCATCAGGTAGAGTTCCTCACAGTTGGGACGGATGCCGTCAAGGAAACGCAACAGTTTTCTCTCGCGTTCTTGACTGTCCTCAAGCGAGGGGATGCCCAAGTGAAAATCCGTGACGAAATAAACGGCCATCAGAACTTGATTTCGGACGAGCGGCGGATGAGTTCGGTGATGAGAGTGATGAGCTTAGGCTCCACGGCATTCACGGCCTTGATGACTTCCTCGTGCGTAATGGTAACGGGGTGGTCCACTCCGAAAATGTTGCCCATGTCGGAGACGATGGACAGGCCGAAAACGGGTAGTTTGCCTTGGCGTGCCACAATGACCTCAGACGTAGTGGACATGCCGATGGTGTCGGCACCGATGATGCGGAAATAGCGGCATTCGGCTGGGGTCTCATAGGTTGGGCCAGTGGTGGAGCAATACACCCCGTGTTGCACCCAAATTCCTTTTTCCATGGCAATCTCGTCGGCCAACTTGATGAGACGCTTGTCGTAAGGTTCGCTCATATCGGGGAAACGTTCGCCGAAGCGCTCATCGTGCGGACCAATGAGCGGGTTGGGCATCATGTGGATTTGGTCGTTAATGATCATGATGTCGCCCACGTGGAAGTTCGGGTTGAGACCGCCGGAAGCGTTGGAAACGATGAGGAATTGGATACCCATGCGCATCATCATTCGGATGGGTAGGGTGACTTCGCTCATGGAGTAGCCTTCGTAATAATGGAAACGGCCTCGCATAGCGATGACACGGCGGCCAGCGATGGTGCCGAACAACAATTGTCCGCTATGCCCTTTCACTGTTGAGACAGGGAAATTGGGCATTTCCGAGTAGTGAATCACATGCTCAACCTTGATGCCATTTGCCAATCCGTCTAATCCGGAGCCAAGCACAATACCAATCTCAGGGTTGAAGTGGTTTGTCTTTTGGTTGATGAACTCAACAATGGTGTTTATTCTGTTGTACATAGTTCAATATTTCTTCGTTAAACTTTTCTTCTTCATGGAAACGCACACTGACGGGCAAATCGTACAGCGGCGCGGTTTCAAACTGACAAAGATAGGGAGAATTTGTCAATCGTGCGGCATCTTTTTCGGTGGTGACGATGATTTTCTTCTCGCCAACAAGGTTCTCAAAGCGTTTGAGGGTGGCTTTCACATCGTTTTCCGTATAGGCGTGATGGTCGGCAAAATGCAGGAAATCAACGGTTTGATAACGGGTCTTCAACTCCTCGACAAAAGGCTTCGGGTTGGCAATACCGCAAAAGGCCAATACAGAATCGGCGTTCTCGGCGGAAACTTGTTTTGCTGCTTCGTTCAAGGGTTGCAAGGGTGCATATTCCAACGTGGAGAAAAACACTTTTTGGTTTTCAGTTGGCTTCAATTTGTTGACAATCTGCTGCTTTTCCTCTCCGTCCAAGTCTTTTGGCGACTTGCTGACCACAATGATGTCCGCGCGTTTGGCGGCTGATTTGATGTCGCGCAAAGTGCCCGTCGGAAAAAGGAAATCATTGCAATAAGGAAGCTGATATTCAGTTAATAGGATGTTCAATCCCGCCTTGATTCTCCGATGTTGGAAGGCATCGTCCAGAAGGATGACCTGATGTTTTTTTTCGACCCCCTGCTCCCAAAGCAGGTGCGCCACGCCGTCAACGCGGTCTTCGTCCACTGCGACCTGAATCTCGGGGAACTTCTTGAAGTACTGCAAAGGTTCGTCACCAATGGTTTCGTAAGTGCTTTGATTGTCAGCACGTTGGAAGCCTTTCGTTTTTCGTCCATAGCCCCGACTGAGCGTGGCCACGCGGTAATACGGGCGCAATATATTAATTAGGTATTCCACCATGGGCGTTTTCCCCGTTCCGCCGAGGTTGAGGTTGCCGACACCGATGACGGGATACTCGAACTGCCACGATTTCAAAATGCGCCAATCATAGAGTTTGTGCCTGATACTGAGCACGATATGGTACAAAAACGATATGGGCAGAAGTAAAATTCTCATTTTAGGGGTCAAAATTAGGCAAAATTCCCTAATTTTACAGCCAAATTTTGAAAATATGACCGTAAAAGACATTTTGAACTGCATTACCGAGGTGGCTCCGCTGCATTGGCAGGAGAGTTACGACAACGCCGGCCTGCAAGTGGGTGACCTCAACGCTGAGGCCCGTAAAGCCTTGATTTGCTTGGATATCACCGAAGCTGTTGTGGACGAAGCCATTGCCAAAAACTGTAATGTGATTGTCAGCCACCATCCGTTGATTTTCAAGGGTTTGAAACATTTGACGCCACAAACCTACATTGAACGCGCCGTGATGAAAGCCATCAAGCACGACATCGCCATGATTTCGATGCATACCAATCTGGATAACAGCTATTTGGGTGTGAGCCGAATGCTGGCTGAACGTTTGGGCTTGAAGAATTTGCATCTGTTGCAGCCTTCCGTCGCTGAACCTGAAGTTTGCGGTGCAGGCATGATTGGAGAGTTTGATGTTCCGATGGAAGAGGCTGATTTTCTGTGTCTTGTGGCAAAACAAATTGGCTCTCCTTGTTTACGCCATTCCGCTTTGACGGGTCGTAGAATCCAAAAAGTGGCGCTTTGTGGCGGATCGGGAAGTCCGTTTATGGGTGATGCGTTGAAAAACCATGCTGATGCCTATCTCACAGCTGACATCAAGTACCACGATTTTTTTGTCCCCGAAGGCAACATTCTACTGGTCGATGGCGGACATTTTGAGACCGAACAATTCACGAAAGAATTAATATATGGGCTGATTCGGAAAAAATTTCCTACCTTTGCAGCCGAAATCGCTGAAACAAGGACAAATGCGGTTTATTATTTTGTAAGAAATTAGAAATCAATAATATGGCTAAGAAAGAAAATAAAGAAGTTGCCGAGGCGACGGAAGTTGCTGAAGTAAAGGAAGTCAAGAAGACCACCAAAACAAAGAAGGCAAAGGAGACTCCAGAAGTCACTGAACCTCAGGAGGTTGTCGAGGAAAAAGAGACCAAAAAGAGCACGAAGACCAAAAAAGCAAAGGAAGTTGCTGAAACTGATCCTGCTGAAGAGCCTCAGAAAGTGGAAGAGGTGAAAGAGGAAGTGAAGGAAGAACCTCAGGAGCAGCCAGCCGAAGTGCCTGTTGAGGTGAGTGTTGAGCAGAAACTTGTCGCACTTTACACCTTGCAACAGGTTGATTCAAAGGTAGATGAGATTCGTGCCTATCGCGGCAACCTGCCTTTGGAAATCCAAGATTTGGAGGACGAAATCGCTGGTTTGGAGACCCGTATCACCAACCTCAAGGCGGAATGCAAGAAAATTCAAAAGGAGATTTCGGATTACAAGATCAAGATCAAGGAAACGGAGGCTTTGATTAAGAAATATCAGGACCAGCAAAACAATGTCAGAAACAACCGTGAATACGACTCTCTGACTAAAGAGATTGAGTATCAATCGCTTGACAAACAGCTTTCGCAAAAAAGAATCGACGAGGCGACAGCGAGAGACAACGATTTGGCAACCAAGATTGGCCAATCGCAAGTTCATCTCGGCGAACTGAAGGCTTCGCTGAAGGAAAAGAAGGATGAACTCAGCTCTTTGGTGGAAGGTACTGAGATTGAGGAAGAACAACTGCTGAAACGTTCCGCCGAGTGCGAGAAGCTCGTGGAAGACCGTTTGTTGGTGGCCTACAAGCGCATCCGCAAGAATGCCCGCAACGGTTTGGCCGTGGTCGGCATTTTCGATGAGGCTTGTGGCGGCTGCTTCAACCGCATTCCTCCGCAACACCAGCTCGACATCTGCACGCACAAGAAAATCATCGTTTGCGAATATTGCGGACGCATTCTTGTCGACAAGGGCATTATCGAGCAATACAAAGCCTGATTGTTGCAATGAAATCATGGAAAAGGCTGCCGTAAGGCGGCCTTTTTCGTTTTAGAACCGCATCTTCAAGGTGACGGCGAAATTGCTCTTGAATTGTCGTTGTGTGATGGGATTAATCTCCAAATAACCAGCATCATAGAGATTGAATTCGTCTTTGCGGTAGGTCAGTTCATAGGCGAAGTCGAAAGTGGTGATTTCCGAGACAGGTAACCCGATGCCCACGGCGACTTTCTTGGTGCTGCCGTCGGTTTTTCCGATGCCGTAGGGACTGCCGTAGTAGCCTGCACCCAACCGCAGATAGCAGCTTTGCAGCCTCCATTCGGTGCCGAGGCGGAAATTGAGGGTATGACTATAGTTCGCCTTGATGTTTGCGTTGACGGAATTGTAATAAATGTGTACATCTTCGTTGTCCATATCGGAAATGGCCTCTTTGAATCTTGCCGCCCCGAAGTTGGTGTATTCCGCGTCGAGGCTTACGAGTCCTTGTTGGCCGATGACGAAAGCGAGGCTGCCCATCGCTTTCAGCGGACTGATGAAATTGTACTCGTAATGCGACTCTGGACTGATGTATTTTCTTGTAATCCAGTTGATTTGCGACTCGGTTTCAGTTTGCCACGACTCGTCGAACTTGTACAGGGTCGGGGAGTGGAAAGCGGCTCCGAGGCGCAACCATCTGTTGGCGTGATAGATGAATCCGAGCTTCACATTCAGCCCCATGCCCTTTGTGGAAATTTCTTCGGTGTAGCTCCATTGGTTGAAGTCGGTGCCCACGTGTGCGCTTTCGTCTTCAGGCATGGATTCCTCGAATGTTCTTGTGCCTACGCGCTTGACGTGCTGAAGTCCGACGCTGGCACCAATGAAAAAACGTTCCGAAAAGTTCATGCTGCCCGCGAAAGTCCATTCCTCGGAACGGCCTTTGAAAGCATTCTCTTGACTTTGTCGGATGCCGCCTTGCGGGACGGGACTGCTGTAATAGTCGCCGATGGAGTCTTGGAAAATGTCGATGAGGTAGGTCTCCCAAGCGGGATAAATGTCCATCGGGAAACAGTTCTCTATGTCCGTAGGCGAAAGACCGTCAATCTGTTGCAGGTAGTTGTCGATTCTGGAACTGGTTGGATTGGTGCCCTTGGCGTAGGTGTGGAGATTGAAATCGTTGGTGCGCGTGAGGCCGATGCCGAATTGGGTGAAACGCAATTTGCGGTAGTTGCTCCTTTGTTTCGCGTTGACGTAGCCGAAATTGGGCAATGTGAGACGGAACTTGTTGGCGTTGGCGGTCTCACCGTAATAGGACGAATGGTGCAAGTTGTCGAGCAAGTCGAGGGAGAAGGTGATTTCGTCGCTGCGGTAAAGCCCCATGCCGGCAGGATTGATGCAGATGGCGGTCATGTCGCCGCCGACGGCACCGAGGGCGTTGCCCATGCCCAAAGCTTTGGCCGTGCCTTGGTAGAAGGTTTGCGAAAAACGGTATGCGTCGTCGCTGCCTTGAGCAAAAGCCGAGGCAACGAACAATAAAGCGATGGCTGTGGTGAGGATTCTCTTCATGGCATAAAAAAAGACTACCTTGCGATTGGACTGCAAAGGTAGTCTTTTTCTTGAATCCATTGGCGGATTTTCGATTTTCTTATCGTCTTCCACCGCTCGAACGGCCTCCGCCTGAGCTGTGGCTGCTGCTCGAACTATGGCTGCTGCTTGAGCTGCGACTGCCGCCTGAGCTTGAGCTTCTGCTGCCGCTGCTGTAGCTGCTGCCTGAGCTTCTGCTACTGCTCGACGAGGAGCTTCTTGAAGGTGAGCTGCTGCGGTTGTAGCTTCCGCTGTTGGACGAGCCAGTTCTGTTGTGGCTACCCGACGAGGAAGGTCTGGCGTTGGTGCCCGATGAGGACGGGCGCGAGCTTGACGTGTTCTGTTGTGGGCGCACATATTCCGAGCTGGAGCGCGAAGGACGGCTGTTGTTCGGCGAGGTGTAGTTTTGGCGCGTGCCGCCTTGTTCGCTTGGACGTGCTGCACTTTGGCTGCCTTGGCGTTCACTCACGGAAGGACGGCTGGTCGTGGTCGTGCCGGTGCGACCTTGTGTGCCTGCGGTAGGTCTTGAACTGACAGTCGGTCTGGTTGAGGCAGTAGCTGAACCTGTTCTGCCTGAGGCGCTACCCGTTACGTTGTTAGTTGTGGGACGGACTGCTGTCACTCTGCCGCTCGATGAGCCGCCCGACATGCTGCCGCCGTTGGCTACGCGAGCCTGGTCATCGTCTGGTAGGCGATGGCTCATGGAACCCGCAGTGCCGTTATTGCCGTGCCTGACGCTGGCCACATAGTTGCCAAGTCCACTGCCTTGTCCGCCATGATGATGGTTGTCATGGCCATACCAATCGTGATGCGGATGGTGGTGATGGTGATGATAGGGATGATACCAGTAATAATCATAGTAGCTATAAGACCAGTAAGGATTCCAGCCCCAGTAGGAATAGTAGGGATAGCCCCAATAGTAGTTCCAGCTCCAGTAGCTGCTCCAATACGGACGGTAGCCCCAACTGACGTAAACGTTCGGGTAGTAGTCCCAATAGAACGGGTCGTAGGTGTTCGTGTAAACGTAGTAGGTGTCGCCGCCAGTGTAGTAGTCATCGTAATAGCTTCTTGATGAGGAAGATTCGCTGCCGAAACGCTTGATGCGGGCGGCATAGTCGGCATCGTAGTAGGTTTCGGTGGTGGTGTACACCACGCCGTTGGTGTCCGTCACCGTTTCGGTGGTCTGGTAGACGGGTTCGGCGTTGCTGGCGTAGTTCTTGCTGTCGGAATAGTAGGCTTGGTAGTCGTATTCCGAATTGCTGCTGATGCTTGGGTTGACGTATGACCCGTTGCTGGTCGTCATGCGTCCGCTTTGGTTGCCGTAGGGCGAGTAGTAAATGTCGTCTTGGGCCAGTTGCTTGTTCGACTTGCAGCCCACGAGGGCAATCAAGGCGATGATTGGTAGTATTCTGAAAGTCTTCATCTTAGTGAATTTTTATTTGTTCTTGTGTTGTGATTAAATCGTCTAAAACTATACAAATTCTATACCAAAAATGTGTTTTCACTGGATTATTTTAATCTAATTTGATGACGCGGCCGTCACTGAAGCAATGCTGGTCTTTTCGGGGGTCGCCTTTGTAATAGACATTGCCGATGCTGTAGAGGTAGGCATTCAACTCGGCTCTGGCCCAAACGTAGACATCATTGGTCGATTCGGACTTTACCGTCACTATGTTGGCGTTCAGGTTCTCTGCATGGATTTGTCCGTAACTTCTCGTGAGGTGTTCAGCGTAACCTGCTTTTCCTCTGAGGGTTACGCATGAGGTTCCGTTGCGGAACTTGTGTTTGATGACACTGCAACTGAGGGTAAGGTCGATGTCTCCTGAGCCTTCGTTGATGTTGAGATTGAAAAGGTGAAGATAGACATCGTTGACGAGGGTGTCGCCTCCATTGACGACGATTTCCTCTTGTTTGCTGTAAATCCCTCGAATCGAATCTTGTTCCGCAGTAAAAAGCTTGCCGATGGAGGCATATTTGATTTCACTCAGGCTGTCGTAGTATACGGTCAGGTCGATGCTATAGTCGTAGCTGCGAAGCCAGTTGAGCTTGTTCTCGTTCTTGATGAAGAGCGTGTCGCCAATCACCTCGGTCGTAATGTTGTCGATGAGATTTTCAGGGCAAGTGAGTTCCAAACGAGGATGGTCGCTCTGTACAAGTTTCACATTCACGTTGTTATGCATAGAGATGGTTCGAAAGTATCCAACGGGCCGGTTTTCGGAGATGACGTCGCCGTTGGAGAACTTGCTGCACGAGGCCATGAGTAGGCTAACGAGGAAAAACAGGACTGCGATGACGTTTCTTTTCATGTTGTGGCAGGTAATATTTGTGTTGGAAATGGTATCCCACGCCGACACTGATGAAATCGGCTTTGATGTCGTAAGTGGTGAAGGAGAGCGTTGTGAAAAGCCCGTCCCAAATGTAATAGCGCAGGCCAAGCTTTTGGTAGAAAAGGAAAGCTTGTTTTTTGCCAGGTGCGTTTTTGCGGATGCCTACGTTGAACATAAAGCTCACGCGGTCAAGCATCATTTCGTAGGAGATGAGGCCTGCAGGCTTCAGAAAGGCCTGAAAATAAGGTTCTTTTATGCGGTCGGAGTTGTCCCAAACCAACTCTGCCCCAAGGCCCAAACGGTCGCGTTCGGTAATCTGGAACATGAAGTTGGCGGCCAAGTCGTGGACAAAAAAGTACTGGTGTGTGCCGTATTGTTGCGACAGGTCCTTGAAACCGACGGTATATTGCACATCGGTGACGAAATGCTGCTTGCCGTCGAACTCAAAAAGGTAGTTCTTTGGGCGCAATCTTCTGTCCAACAAATCTTTGGGATTCTTCAGATACCATGAAAACCCAGTAGCCACGCTGAAGATGTTGATGCCCATGTTGGGCGACCTTGTGGCACCGTTCGAGAAATGTGTTAGGCCGACGGAACTCACCCAATGCAGGCGGTTGACAATGCGTTGGCGGTACTCGAACGACAAGTTGACGGCCGCGTTTACGTGCGACCCAATGGCGTAGTTGTGGTAGTTTTCCTTCGGGTCGAATTTGTTGGTGAGGTACGACAGACCCACACCCAACTTGAACGTTACCTTGCTGCGTTCGTTCGGGATGATGGGGAAATTGATGAAGGGATAGAGCGCAAAAACCTGACCCAATTCCTTGGAAATGTTATCGATATGGAAACTAAGTGGCGAGTAATAGAAGGTGAGGCCGATGGAAGGGTAATTGTGGAGCACTTCCCAACGGTGTTGTCCGTAGGTGTTGCGGTGCAGCGAGAACTCGAAAGCGGGTGCATGGCCGCTGTAGCGTGCAAGAGCCGAGTGGTATTCGTCGTTTTGGAAATACATATAGCCGAAATGGGCGCGGGCCTCAATCTCGTAGTTCTTGCTGCCCAACTGCGCTTTTGCCGTCTTGCCCATTAATAATAAGGTGAGAAGGGCGAAAAGGATGATATGGCGTTTTTGTCTTCCCATTGAATTTGCAAAAATACAAAAAAACACTATTTTTGCGACCCAAATAAAGATTCAATATGGACGAAAGATTAATTGCCTTCAAGCGCTTGTTGGACATCATGGACCGTGTCCGCGAGGGATGCCCGTGGGACAGCGCACAAACCCTCGAAAGCCTTCGCCACCTCACCATCGAGGAGACTTACGAACTGAGTCAAGCCATTCTGAATGAAGACCTTAACGAAATCAAAAAGGAACTCGGCGACCTCATGCTCCACATTGTTTTCTACTCAAAAATCGGGCAGGAGAAAGGCGCGTTTGATGTGGCTGACGTGCTGAACGGCATTTGCGATAAAATGATTGTGCGGCATCCGCATATCTTTGGAAATGAGCATGTTGAAAATGCCGAGCAAGTGGAACAAAATTGGGAGAAGATCAAGTTGGAGCGCGAACATAACCGCAGTGTGTTGGGTGGCGTGCCTGAAGGTCTGCCCTCATTGCTGAAAGCCTATCGAATGCACCAAAAAACCGCAGGTGTGGGCTTTCGTTGGCACGATGCCGATGAAGCATGGCAGAAGGTGGAAGAAGAAAAGAAGGAACTGTTTGTTGAACTTCAAAAGCCTGACAATCAAGAACAAATTGAGGCAGAATACGGAGACTTGCTCTTTGCCCTCGTTGCTTATGCCATCTACATCGATGTGAACCCCGACAATGCCTTGGAAAAGACTGACAAGAAATTCCGCCAACGTTTCGGCTATGTGGAACAGAAGGCTCGCGAGCAAGGTAAAGGCGTGCAGCATCTGTCTATAGATGAGATGATTGCGTATTGGAAGGAAGCGAAAGACGCTTTGTAAAAGACTATTCCACTACAATCTCATCCATAAAAATCCAGGAATCATAACCGCTGCCGGGCAGGCCTTTAGGAAGCTTGCCAGGATTCTTCACCACAATACGCAGGTAACGTGTTGATAAAACGGGTGTTGCAAATCGCTCGCGAAAGGTGAAGTTGCCTTGCTTTGTGACTTCGGTGGTGAGGTTGAAAGTCTTGGCAAGACGATAGTTCTTCCCATCGGGGGAGGTGTAAACTTCCACCATGTCGGGGCGCAGGATCCAATCGTGGGCATTGACCAAAAAGCCG
>Ga0265298_10004050_pt1 | contig 18950 bp, 17 predicted proteins | sample AusTroGonzalo_MG_3_FD_193486 | JGI IMG/M metagenome (GOLD analysis project Ga0265298, IMG submission 193486) | Bovine rumen microbial communities from tropical cattle in Woodstock, Queensland, Australia - Gonzalo_01 | ecosystem: Host-associated > Mammals > Digestive system > Stomach > Rumen ... | reverse complement strand
CTTTACAGAATGGCCTCATGCCTTCCCCGCCGTTCCGTGCGGCGCTTCCTTCTTTCCTTTCCGGTCTGTGCATAGTAAGCGGCTTTGGCGTCATACATCGCGAAGTCCGCTTCTTTGATCAGTTCCCCCGCCGTACAGTTTTCATAATCACGTGCAAAAGCAAATCCGATCGCAAGCTTCAGGCCCTCCAGGTCTTCACACCTCCATTCATTTGCCTTTGTTTTCAACGTTTCCAGCGATTCCTGGAATTTTTCCGGAGACATTCTTGTCAGGACCACGAATTCATCGCCGCCCGTCCGGAAACAGTATCCGTCCCCTGTAAGCGTTTCCTCAATGCACCGTGCGGCCCCGCGGATCAGAAGATCCCCTTTCTCATGCCCTTTTGTATCGTTCACCTCCTTGAGCCCGTTAATGTCGATCACAAAAGCCACCAGATCCTCCGGAAGCTGACCGATCTCATTGCATTCCTGAAGCACGCCCGCAAACCGGTGACGGTTGTATACGCCGGTCAGTTCATCCCGGTCGATCTGGATCTGCTGTTCGACAATCTGTTCATCCAGTTCCACGGCATTGTACTCGGTAAAATGGATGTACATCATCGCCGCGCCGAGCGTCAGTCCGATATATGCCGTTCTTGGATTGCCGGGGATCAGTTCCTGCATGGCGATTCCGGCCACCACCATCGCCATCACGGCATAGAGCGATCTTCTGTTCTGCCGGCTGAAAGACCGGCTGTAGAACAGGATGCTCAGAATCATCAGGATGATAATTCCCAGGCAAAGTAACAGATAGGCAAAATAGATCGGTCCGTGATGATAGTGATGCTGAGCGTCCACGAATACAATCCATCCGAAAAAGATCGAAATGATTTGGTATACGGTGTTGACCGCGATCAACGCAATGATCGCGATATGCCATGAACTCCGTTTTCTGGCAAGCATGGCTAGCGAACCGCCTGCCATGGGTGTCAGAATATAGTCAAGGCATTTGACAAAGAGCAGAATCCAGACCGGGATATCTTTTCGGCCGTCCATCTGAACACCGCCCCATTCTGCGATCGCCGAAACGGCAATCAGGCTGCAGGTCACGTAAAGAAGCCGTTTATCTTCGGATGACAAACGGTTATTATCCCGGATCAGCAGCGAAAGAACTCCCAGTGCAATCAGGGACATCAGGATAATCGCGGAATAATAGCTGAGCATGAAGCTTTCCTTCCGGTATACATCATAATCCGCTGTTGTAAACGAAATCATTCGTATACAACCCGGATATTATGATGGATGTTCCGGTTTTTTGCAAGGAATGTGACAGAATGTCACAGCATGATATGATATGATATATGAAGTGAATTGGAAATCTTTTATGGGATTTCGTGTACGGCTTCTGTCACTTCGCCGCCTGTTCATTCCGTTTTGTCAGATTTGCGTAAGGCTGACCCATTAGCACATGGGCATATCCTTCGCCTTCTTTTTCGCACAGGAAGTCCACATCAACGCAGGACTGGAATACCATAACGATATCACTGCCGCCGAACAGGAAGTAACCCATGGGATCGCCTTTTTTGACTTTCTGTCCCACCTCCAGGCCTTCCTCCCAGTTGCAGGAGCAGATCTGGGACATGCCGATCGGCAGCACGGCCACCAGACCGTATTCTTCCGTATCGATGACCACGCAGTCACGCGTTTCAATCATCTGCCAGCCGGGAATGGCGTCTTCGAGGATATACTTCTTCAGCTCCGGATTCCATACGGTGATGCCGCCGGCGCCATTCACAGCGGGAATCTTCCTCAACTCGGCAATCGTACCGCTGACCGGGAAGTGATACCGATGATAGTCGTTCACATCCAGGAACGTATGGGTGACCGTGCCGCCCTTAAAGGCGTCGGCATAGGCGGAATCCGGGCCGATCAGCTGTTCGATGGAGATGAAATTGGCGGATTTGATGTTAACGCCTTCCTTCTGGACCAGGTTCCCGCTTTCGTCAATCAGCCAGATTCCCTGGGGTTTGGAATCCGCCGGGGCAACTACCGTGCTGTCCGCAATGGGCCGAACAGACGGGTCAATCAGGTGACGGGAGAACCATTCGTTGAACGTGTGCCAGACGTTGGTGTCCGCGTACCATCCCTTGTCCATGTTCATGCTGGGATCATTCTTGATCTTTTGATAATAGATATCATTCCAGCTGTCTTCCGTGTTCAGGAATTTGCCCCATTCGTCCGAATACTCTTTGCACCAGGACGCAATCGGCTCATGGTACTGAAGCGTGGGATAATAGTATCCCTTCCCTTCCAGTTCCGGCAGCGGCTGATCCAGCAGGAACCAGATATAGTCGACACTCTGGTCAATGCTTTCGTACAGCGACGGATAGCTGGCGTCCTTCAGCACGTTCCATGGCATGCATATCGCGGCCCAGTCCAGCAGTTCATAAAAATCTTCCACATTCCGGACTGGGTTGGTGTCCGGATCCGGATTAATCTTTGCAGCGGCGGCAATGGATTTCTCCATCAGCGCCATCAGGTCCGGATCGGCTTCCAGCATCTGCTGCAGGGAAAGCGAAACCTCGGATTGCGGTATCTCCTCCAGTACCGGGGCAGGCTCGGCCCAGGCCGTCAGCGCGCTCAGAGCAAGCAAAAGCACAAGAATCAGGGCAGTAATCTTTCTTTTCATATCAATCAGCCTCCTTATGTTGCTTTGAGTTTGTTAAGCGTTTGATGATAATCCCTTTGTCTCATTTGATTTTATCAAGCGCATTGGTCAGCGCTTCGATAAACGCGGCAGAGGTAATGGACGCGCCGGTCACAATGTCCACATCGGCAGATTTTTTCTCCTTTGCCTGGGCGACCAGCTTCTCCAGTGCAACATCGCCGATACCGGCAGTCTCGTGATGATCAATAACGATGATGTTAACAATCTGTCCGTTGAAAACAATGACTTCCACCTTAATGGCGCCGCCCATGCCGTTATCCGACGTACCGATGTAGTTTACGGCGCCGGCCGTCCCGTTCGGATCGCTCTTCCCGGCAGACATTTCCAGCACGTCAATCTTTTCCCCTGCTGCGATTTTCCGAAGCTCCTCCTGCTTCTGGGAGTTCATCATGGTGGCGGAAGAGCCTCCCCGCAGGTCAAAATAATGAACGCTGTCGGTCTTCGTCTGGTCGTTGGTTTCAAGCCCCGCGTATTCCGGCTTCAGGGAGGTATCTGCGGTAGCGATGCCGTTCTCGTCGACGGAAGCGGCGGAACGCCCCGCAATATATCCGGAAGTGATCACACGGCCCAGGCCGTGCACATGCATTCCCCCGGCACTCTCCCCCGCAGCGAACAGACAGGGAATCGGGTTGCCGTCAAGGTCCCTCACCTGCATGTCCTTGTTTACCCGCAGGCCAGCCAGGGTGTCGTGAAGGTTGGGCGTAGCCCAGACCGCATAAAACGGGCCCTTTTCAATCTTATGTTCCAGGGTGGTGCGTTCCCAGTCCTCATCATGTCCGCTGTCCACCGCCGCGTTGAAGCGTTCAATGGTCGTTTTCAGGATTTCCGGATCCATTTTGATGTTTTCATAGTATTTGTTGACAACCTTTTCCGCCAGCTCTTCGATGGTATCGGCCTTGAAAGCGTAACCGTTTTCATAGTCCACGGCATGATCCATGTCCCAGTCGTTCCGCTTGGCTGCCTCCTGATCGAAGATGCCCCATAGCGGTCCGCTGTAGCACTCTGCGTTTCCGTCCCCGTCCGCGTCGATGAATACGCTGCATAGCGCGGTATCAAAATATTCATAACTCTTGGGCATAGAGCGGGAGCTGATCAGCAGATCCTCATTGCCGCAGCGCTGGCCCAGCATATTGACTACGATCATGCTTGTGTAGTCCGGTACAATACCGCGGGACCGGAACAGTTTCCATACCTTGCTGTTTTCATCAAACCCGTTGCCGTAGCCGTACTGGCATCCCATCCGGGCGGGGATCACGATGGCTCCGCCGTCATCCACGATATAGCCCGCCGCAGAGCCCAGGGCCGCGCCGATTTTCATGGCGGCAAGCTCACCGGAGGCGTCCTGATCTGAGAAGGGCATTCCGGCCAGCCCGTCGAATTCCGGCCCCAGGCGAGGATCGAACATGGTCCGGAAGTTCACATTGCCGATGGATCCGCCTGTGCAGATGATCACGGCTTTATTGGCTTTAACGGTCACTTCTTCCTTGGAGCAGTCAATATTCCCTTCGCTGAAAAAGCCTTTGAGGGGTTCGGTTTCCCCCGGAAGAATGGTGGGGGAATAATGGGCGACGATGCCCTGTACCTTCCCGTTTTCACCGGCTTCCCGCACAATGGTATCCATATGATAGTTCATCAGGAAGGGCACGCCTGCATCGCGCAGGCTCTTTTCCAGGGGTCTGGTTACGCCGATACCGTTGTTCTTCCGGCCGGTGATGTCATTTTCCCATTCTGTCGCATCCACGTAAGTCATCCGGGCAATGCCGTCGGCGTCATACCCGCCGTCGCGGTAATAGGCCCTGATCATGGGTTCAATATCCAGAACCGCGATTCCCTTTTTCAGGACAAACTCATAGGCTTCCGCCATGCTGTTTGCCACGGAGCGCGTCACTTCCCGGTCGTTATATCTGGAGTCCAGGAAACCGCGGGTATGGTCATAGTAGTACCGGTCGGAAGAATCCGTCACATCCCACTCCTTCTGGGAAACCGTGTATCCGCCGGAGTGCAGTTGTCCCTCCGAAACAGCGGCATGCCCGCCGCAGTCATAGTTCGCTTCCACCATGATGACAGAGGCGCCATCCTCCAGCGCCTTAAGCCCGGCCGGAAGGCCGGACCCGCCGGCACCGACCACGACAACATCCGCCTCATAGTCCCATTGCGTCTGTTCCCCTTCCTCTCCGGAAGCCGCCGTCATCATACCGGCCAGCATCACAAGAGCCGTCAGAATTGAAAAGAGTTTTTTAGCTACGTCCATTTTCCCGATCTCCTCTTCATTGTATTACTAATATATATTTATATAGTATAAACGCTGATGATCCGGCAGATTCCGGCTGCGAATACTTCTTTCTCTTCCTCTCTTTTATAACATAAAAATCATACTCTATCCTTTCCACATAATCAAGCAGAAATATAAAGGCGCTTTATGGACCGGTTCTCCTGTTTCTAATTTTTTTCTGCCGGATTGGTTCCCTTATACGTATCAACTGACAGAATGAATGCGGTTCTCCGGAAGGAATCCGGATGCCGGTTCGTTTAATACTGTGTACGGTCTGAAACCGTACAGAAAGAAACAGGAGGAAAAACAATGAAAAAACTGACAGCAATTCTGGTAGCCGCATGTATGATGGTTCTGATGGTTGCAGCGGGATATGCGGAAACCGCCTCGACAGACCTGTTTACGAACCTGAACGGCCAGGTTTTTGAGTTCTCCAGCGGCGCAGGCGCCTGGAATACGGAACTGGTCATGGGGGAAGGCGGAGCCTTCACGGGATACTACCATGACAGTGAAATGGGCGAAACAGGGGATGGCTACCCGGACGGAACAGTGTATGGATGCTTATTCCATGGCCAATTTTCCGATCCGCAGCAGGTGGATGAATATACCTGGACTGTCAAAGTCAGCGTGGAGCTGGATGAGGGGCAGGTCCCGGAAGCAATTGAAGACGGAATCCGCTATGTGACATCAGCGCCGTACGGGTTGGAAAAAGCCGAAACGGTTACGGTCTGGCTCCCTGGCACACCGGTGGAAGGCCTGCCGGAAGCGTTTATGTTCTGGTCCCATCTGGCGGATATCAATCCCGCTGCGAAAGAAATCCCCTATTATGCCATCTGGAGCGAGGCGGACGAAGCCGGTTTTGTCTCCGATATTCTTCCGCAGAATTAACAAAACAATGTTTTGCATCCGGGAAGAATCTCTGCTACAATAGCTTTCAAGGGAAACGTATGCATAAGGATCAGTATCGCCGTACTGATTCCGGTCATGGATTCCGGCTGTTGAATGAGGGAGGACCGCAATGAAATCGGATGTGATTGTGATCTCAAGCGAAGGAAACAATATGGAAGCGGCATTGGCCGAGGTGGATAAGATCAGCAAATATCATGAGCTTCCTGTGAAAGATGCCATGTCCCTGAGGCTGCTAACGGAAGAAACGATGTCAATGATGCGGGCCATTACCGGCAACGTGAACGGTGAGTTCTGGATTGAGGAACAGGACAGCGTTTATGAGTTGCACCTGGTTGTCCAAAGTCTGGTGGATGACGGAATCCGCGAGAAACTGCTTTCCGCCTCTTCTTCCGGCAAAAATGAAGCCACCCGCGGCTTTATGGGAAAAATCCGTGCCTTCTTCGAGCCTGCAAACAGTGTGCCCCTTTTTTCCTGTGGCTTTGCAGGCGGCTATCCGCAGGTATCGGGAGACTGTTCCTGGTCTATGGAGGATTACAGGGACCAGCTTCGCCAGTACCGGGAAATAAACGGAAAAGACCACGAGGAAGCCTGGGACGAGCTTGAGAAATCAGTGGTGGCCCGGGTCGCTGATAACGTAAAGGTCAGCATTCTCGGCAGAACGGTTGAAATGGTTATTTCCAAAAAATTTGAATAATGCTTTCCGATAAACAAAACCATGCGATGTTCTTTCTCCTGAGCAGCGCATGGTTTTGTTTTTTGTTTCTCCGCCCTGTGGGATCAAATCAGCCCGTTAATATATTCCGTCAGTTTCTCCCGGTTATAAAAACTGGAAATGTGGGTCAGATAGATGTCGGGATCGATCCCCTGGTCAATATCATAGAAGGAACCGTTTTTAAAGAACGACATCCTGTTAAACCCGGAAATCTGGATAGAAGACCCCCAGGCGGTGGACAGGGGCAGGATGGTACAGCTTCCACCGCCAGACGTGCGACCGATGAGCGTCGCCTTCTGGAAATTTTTGAAAACCGCGGGCAGCAGGTTTCCGCAGGAGAAGCTCAGCGGGCTGATCAGGCAGAACACGTTTTTTTCCGTCAGACTATCACCCCAGTCAAAAACACGGTCCAGATTCACGTCAGCCCGATAAATCAGATTGGACATGGCCCCGGTAAAAGTATTCTTGATACAGAAGGAAGTGTCCCCGAGGATCCATCCGATAATAAACAGTGCGGCGTCCACCGAGCCCCCTTCATTGCAGCTCAGGTCAAACACAACATTTTCAACAGGGCTGTCCTCCCTGTAAATCTGCTGATGGGCGTAAATCATCAATCCGATTGTATCATTCGGAAGAATGCCCGTATCAATAACGTCATAATATGTGCTCCAGGTATCGCTGGTGAATTCATCAAAGGTAATATATGCGGTATTGCCCACTTCCTGATAGAATTCCGGCTGTTCTCCCAGATATTCTTTACGGATTCCGGTGTATTCTTCATAGGTACGGTCATACAGGCTGTTGGCAGGTCCGCTGTAGCTGTTATCTTCCTTCGAAGAGTTCATCCAGGAGAAATCCAGAAAACCGGAATGAAGATCATCCAGATAGAAATTGATAAAATCGGCAAGCGCGTCATCCGCCGTCTGGGCATCGGGATCCTCCAGATCCCGTTCATAGCCGATCTCCCAGAACAGCTTGTCAAAACTGGTGATGTCATGGATTTCCTTCAGTCCGTACAGGCAGTCCAGAGCCAGGCACAATTCATGATATCCGTATTCAGCCAGCGCGGTACTCCGCTGACAGGGCTGAGCCGAATAGTAGTATTCTCCCAGAGGTGTACGTTCTCCCGGTTCCCCGAAACTGTCATGGTCGGCAAAAAACAGCGCTTTGCCGTTATAATATGCGCAGGTCGAAAATTCCGGAGACAGAATAAAGTCGCTGATCAGCTGGAGGGGAATGTATCCGGTTCCGTTCACAAAAGGCAGCGAAATGGAATAATCCTGCAGATCCAGAATGATCACGGTTCCGGCCCGCTCAAAGGAACCAATCGTAACACGGCTGAACAGCTCCGGCTCACCGTCTTCGCTGAAACCGCTGCCGGACAGCATATCCATCTGTGAGGACTCCGATGAATCATGCAGGAAGAAATCATAATCGCTGAAAGTAACCTGGTCCTTTTCAAAGTCGAATTCCATGATGGAGCTGTTTTCACGTTCCAGCGTGACGACGGTTCCGTTTTGTTCCGTCGTAATCTTCAGGTCATAATTCTGATCGTTACCATAATCCCGGTAGAACAGAATCAGCAAATCACGGAGATCCTCCGCCGTAATCCACGGAAGATCTTCAACATGGTCCAGCAGGTAAACCGGAAACTCGGTCTCCCCTTCCATGGAGCCGATATATGTCGGCACCACCTTCCGTTCCACGTAAATCTGACTTTCCGCGGATTTGTCTTCCGCAAAAGAAACTGAACTGCTGACAATAATCACCAGAATCAGGAAACAGGAAAGTGCTTTTCGCATCGTTTTCATTATTATGGACTCCCATCACTGTGTTTGATTTGCCATCCGCCGAAGTGTGATTCCGCAGGGAATAAACAAAATGATATAACGCGTCAGTTCAGCGCAATATATTTTCTCATGATATATCCGGTCCTGCCGCGAACTTTGATCTTAAACCAGGCAGAACCTCTTTTCAGAATTGTTACTTTGGTCCCCGGACGGTATTCAGCAATCACTTTATAGTTCTTTCCGGGACCCGTGCGCAGGTTTACCGTGCGGTTGCGCGGATTCTTGATATGGGCGCTCTTGCTTGTCTTTGCTGCGGCTTTGGTCCCGGCGGGTTTGGAGGAGGTCAGATGAGTATTGCGGATATATCCCTTGCCTTTGGGGGTGGAAACATAGTCAAAGGCGGAACCGTGGCTGAGCACCGTGACTTTTGTCCCTTTGGCCAGCTTCCCGCGGGAGGAAAAAGAGGTGGCGGGGCCGGTATGCACAACGGTATTGTTCTTGCTGACATAAGCCGTATAGGATTTGGCCTTGGACAGGTATTTGGACTGGACATAGGCCGTTTTCCCGGAGGGCAGAAAGCGTACGCGGGCCCAGCCGCCCTTGTATGTCCGGAGAATGGAAACGGCGAAATCGCGGCGGTAGCTGTCTACCACCGTGGAAGAATAACTCGGCTCCTTGTGTGCCTTCAGCCAGCTGGTATTCACGCGGTAAGCCGCTAAAGCGGAACAAACCGGCAGAAGGGCAATCATTGCAACAGTCAGAAATAAAAGAACTTTCTTTTTCACGATAATCACTCCGATACTGTTTTCTTTGTCGGTACTGTTATTTTACAGGATAATTACAAAGAAACCGTGAAGAAAGTTCAAAAAAAAAGATAAAAAAAGATTATTGGCCCGTTTCCTTCATTTGTTTTCGAATCATATCCGCCATGCCGAGAAAATGATCCGCTTTCATGATTGCCAGGCCCTGTGAGGTTTCGTCCCCGAGAACAACCATCTGGTCTCCGGGAACAATACCGAAGATTTTCCTGGCCTTGGCGGGGATGATAATCTGGCCTTTCTCCCCGACAGTGACAATGCCGAAAAGGTGTTTCCCCTTTGGCGGCATCATCAGGCCGGCCTGGTTTTCCGTTTCAAAGCTGACCAGCTCATCCAGGGAGACGTTAAGCACTTCCGCCAGCTTCTGCCCGGTCTGCAGATCGGGGACGGAATCTCCCGCTTCCCATTTGGCAATTGCCTGGCGGGTCACACCGATCTGCTCGGCCAGGGCTTCCTGGGTCAGTTGATGCATTTTGCGAAGCTGGATCAGGTTTTTTCCGAACATATTTCATCCTCCGGTTTACGACAGGTCTGCCTTCATCTTCGACCGGAAGACGACGGACGCGAGTACGGCGAGCGCGGCTGCGCAAAGGACGACAATCAGGAACGGGATAACCCATGTATCCGTCCCGAAATCCAGGCGGACGGCGCTGCGGCCGGACCGGGTGCAGTAATAGAAGGGCAGCAGGCGGCAGATTGTCAGCATAACGCCGCCGGCGTTGTCCGGGTCAAACCACACGCCGCCCACGAAGGAACTCAGGGAAATAATGATTGAGCAAAGCCCCGGCGCGGCCTTTTCGCTGAACAGGGTGCCGAAAAGCAGGCCGATGCAGATGTACAGGATCGCCGAGGGAATCAGGGTAATCATGGACGCAAGCAGCCCGAGGGGATTGAGTGCGGGGCCGGTAATGAAAGAAATCAGGATAGATCCCAGATAAATCAACACGTTCTGCGCAAGGGCGATTACCAGCATCGGAAGCATATAGCCCATGGTGAAGTCAGATGATTCCATCGGGGTGGCATACATCCGGACCAGGAATGACCCGGACCGGTCCTTGGATACGGTCAGGCCCGTAAAGAGCATGACAAAGGTCTGGCCGAAAACCGCAATCCCGACAGCCAGGTTGTCAATCCGGAAGACTGTCATGCCGGATTCCTTCGGGATGCTGGAATTCACCAGCGTCATGACCACGAGCATGGCCAACGGAAAGGCCAGGCAGAAGATATAACTGAGCGGATCCCGGAGAATCTCCTTCCGGTTGCGGTCCGCAAAAGCGGTCATTCTGTTCATGCGATCCCCTCCTTTTCCGCAATAGAGACAAAGGCGTCTTCCAGATTGTCAGCGCCGCCTGTCGCAAGAATCTCCGCCAGGGAGCCTGCGGCAGCAATCCGTCCGGAAACCATGATGGCGATCCGGTCTGAAAGATGTTCCGCTTCTTCCATATAATGTGTTGTGAGCACGATTGTCATCTTCCCCTTGAGCTGTTCAATTTCCCGCCAGAGTTCGCGTCTCGCAAGGACATCCAGGCCCAGGGTCGGCTCGTCCAGGAAGAGAACCTTCGGGTTACTGATCAGGGCCATGGCAATCGACAGCTTCCGTTTCCAGCCGCCGGAGAGTGTCTGCGCCCGCTGATTTTCCACTTCGCCCAGATGAAAATCTCCGATAATCCTGTCAGTCCGCTGTTTCACTTCCTGCTTGGAACAGCCGTATACAGCGGCCATGAATTCCAGATTTTCCCGTACAGTCAGATGGTCCGCCACTGCCGTATCCTGCGGTGAAAGGCCGATCACCTGCTTCACGGCCCTGCTCTCGCCGGTGCAGGAATGACCGTCCACAAAAGCCTCGCCGGAAGTTGGCTTTGAGAGGCAGGACAGCATCCGGATGGTAGTGGTTTTGCCGGCGCCGTTCACTCCGAGCAGCGCAAACAGCTCACCCTCCCCGACCGTGAGCGAAAGATTGTCCACGGCCGTTTTCTCCCCGTATTTACGGGTCAGGTTTTTGGTTACAATCATATCCATGGCATTTCTCCTATAAGTATTCCAAGTGGCAATTTGTCCTACGTTTGCCACCGTTCATAACATATTTTATGTTTTGGAGTATGTCTTGTCTATCTACAGAAATTTACGTTTTGAATCTTTTTTGTTAATATTGGTTGCTTTTGTATGTTTTTTCATCGTTTTATTCCGTTTTCTCAGCTGAACTTGCCTTGCAATTCTATATGATGTAAAATATTTCTGTTTGAAATCTTTACGGGAAAGGAAGTACTGGACCATGACAAAGCTGGAAACTTCCCTGCTGGATCTTCTGCGGGAGGATTGCAGGCTTCCGCTTGAAAAACTGGCCGTGATGACCGGCGCCACCATTGAAGAAGTTGCCGGGGCCATTGACAGCATGGAGAAGCGTCATATCATCCTGCGCTACAGTCCTATGATCAACTGGGATCTGACTGACCGGGAGCGCGTGGAAGCCATGATTGAGGTCCGCGTAACACCCCAGCGGGACATGGGATTTGACGCGGTTGCCCGCCGGATCTACCGGTTTGACGAAGTCAAAAGCGTTTATCTGATGAGCGGAAGCTATGACCTGCTTGTGCTGGTGGAAGCCCGTACGCTTAAGGAACTTGCCACTTTCGTTGCGAGCAAGCTTTCCCCGCTGGAGATGGTCACGGGGACAGCGACCAGTTTTGTCCTGAAACGCTATAAAGAAGAAGGCGTCGTCTTTGAGAGCGAAGAAACTGACCGCAGGCTGGTGATTTCTCCGTGAACTACGAACAGTATCTGAACCGCAGGATCGCCTCCGTTCCGCCCAGCGGAATCCGCCGCTTCTTTGACCTGGCTTCTTCCAGAAAAGACGCGATTTCCCTGGGTGTCGGTGAACCGGACTTCAAAACCCCCTATCTGATCCGGGATGCGGCAATCAATTCCCTGGTGGACGGGGAAACCCAGTATACCGCAAACCGCGGCCTGCCGGAGCTGCGTGAGGAAATCGCCTTATACCTGATGGGTCGCTACGGTCTTTCCTATGACTGGAACTCACAGATCCTGGTAACAATCGGCGCCAGTGAAGCGATCGATATCGCTCTTCGGGCGCTGGTGGAAGAGGGCGATGAGGTGCTGGTCCCGGATCCGAGCTATGTCTCCTATGCGCCGGGTGTCATTTTTGCCGGCGGAACACCGGTACCGGTAACAACTTTCCAGAAAGATGATTTCCGTCTCACCGCCGAAAGCCTGGAAAAGGCCATTACTCCTAAATCCAAGCTGCTGATCCTGCCCTATCCGAATAACCCGACCGGGGCAATCATGGAAAAGGAGGACCTTGAACAGATTGCCCGGGTCGTTGAAAAGCATGATTTACTTGTCATTTCGGACGAAATTTATTCCGAACTGATCTATGACGGGCATACGCATGTATCCTTTGCTTCCCTGGTAGGAATGTATCCGCGGACAATCACGATTAACGGCTTCAGCAAAGCCTTTGCCATGACAGGTTGGCGCGTCGGGTATGCCTGCGCGGCGGAAGAAATCATCGCTGTAATGAACAAGATCCACCAGTACGCCATCATGTGCGCCCCGAGGCAGGGGCAGGTCGCTGCAGTCGCAGCCCTGCGCACGGGCAGGGAAAACGGCTATGAATCCATCCTGGCCATGCGCGACAGCTATGATCGCAGGCGCCGGCTGATGGTTTCCGCGTTCAGGGAGATGGGGCTTGACTGTTTTGAGCCATACGGCGCTTTCTATGTTTTCCCTTCCGTCAGTCGCACCGGCCTGAGCAGCGAGGAATTCTGTTCTGCGCTTTTGCAGGAAAAGGACGTTGCCGCCGTTCCCGGGACCGCCTTCGGGCCTTCCGGCGAAGGGCATATCCGCTGCTGCTACGCGACGGCGATTGACAAAATCAATATCGCGCTGGAAAGAATGTCCGACTTCGTTTCACATCATTCATGACGCATGCCGGAGGTTGTTTATGAGGATCCGTAAAGCATTCACCCTGATTCTTGCACTGACCCTGACGGTCTGTGCCGCCTGTTCCGCCGGGGCGGAGGAAGAACTCGATATCGAGGAACTGATCGAAACCATTGAGCCGGAAGAAACCCCCGGCATCTATGAGGTTGACGGTTCCACGCTGATCACCGTAACCTGCACGGGCGATTTCACCATCGGAGGAGACAATTATCATAATAAATCCAAGTTCTTCTATAAAAGGCTGAAAGAGCACGATGATGATATCAACTTCGTCATGGCCAACACAAAGGACATTTTTCAGAATGACGATTTGACGCTGGTGAATTTTGAGGGTACGCTGACAGAGACCAAATATGTGCCTGATAAAAAGAAAAAGAACAAGTTCCTGTTCAATATTGCTCCCAGATACGTGACTGTGCTGAGTGACAACAGTGTGGAAGCCGTTTCCCTGGAGAACAACCATGTAATGGACCACGGCGACGAGGCCTATGAGGAAACCAAGGAAACCCTCCGTTCCGCGGGCATTGTTTATTCCAATTCGGAAGAGATCGGCGTTTATGAGGTCAGCGGAATACAGATTGCTATGCTGAGCTACCTTTGCATCGACCGTTACGACAAGGCCGTCGGCCAGTATGCCAACCTGTATGAGAAGGTGGCGGCCGATATTGCGGCAGTCAAAAAACAGTATCCGATCGTGATCGTTTCCTTCCATTGGGGAAACGAGCTGGATTATTCTCCGACGGAACGGCAGATTAAGATGGGACGGCTTGCGGTCGACAGCGGAGCCGACCTGGTTGTCGGTCATCATTCTCACCGGATCAACCCGATTGAAGAATATAAAGGCGTGTACATCTGTTATTCTCTCGGGAACTTCTGCTTTTCAGGGAATGATGCTCCCAGCGATATGACCTCCTTCATCTTCCAGACCCGTTTCAAGGTTTCGAAAGCCGGAGAGATCTCCAATCAGGGGTTCCGGGTTATCCCGATCCGGATTACGTCCATCCGTGACAAGAACGACTGCATTCCCACTCCCGTTGAAGACGAACGTCTTCGGACGGACATCATCAACGTGATGAAAGATAACGGCAGAAAACTCGATTATGCCGTCTCCGAATATCCGCTCGAGTGGAAATAATCCGCAGTGCTAAACGGGAAGAGCGGAGTAGTTTCGTCGTCAAAAGCTTTTGCTGAGAGGATTTGATCTGATGCTTGCTTCTGTTTTGCTTGACGCCTGTGAAAGAGCGGGGATTGATTTTTTCACAGGCGTTCCCGATTCCCTGCTGAAGGGATTATGCAATGAACTGTATGACCGTTACGGAACGGAAAGCGATACCCATGTTGTTGCTCATAATGAAGGCGGTGCCATCGGCCTGTGCGCGGGGCATTATCTGTCCTGCGGAAGGCCCGCGCTGTGCTATATGCAGAACAGCGGACTGGGCAACGCGGTAAATCCCCTGGCCTCCCTGATGGACCCGCAGGTCTATGGAATCCCATGTCTCCTGGTCATCGGCTGGCGCGGAGAACCCGGCGTAAAAGATGAGCCGCAGCATGTCAAGCAGGGCATGATCACCCTCTCCCAGCTGGAAATTCTCGGCATTCCTTACATGATTCTTTCCGAAGACATGGATGATTCATTTTTTGAACAGGAATTTTCAAAGCTTCTCACCGCCCTTTCGGAAGGTCAAAGCGCGGCGGTTGTCGTCCGGAAAGGCGCCCTGACGACCGAAAAGAAACCTTCTTATCATAATGCGTATCAGATGAGCAGAGAGTCCGCTGCCGAAGTAATCCTGAACGCGACGGAGCCGAAGGATGTCATCGTATCCACAACGGGCAAGCTTTCCCGGGAGCTTTTCGAGTTAAGGGAAAAACGCGGTGAAGGGCACGCGAAGGATTTTCTGACCGTCGGATCCATGGGTCACGCGGGAATGATCGCCCTGAGGATCGCCGTGGAGCATCCTGGCAGAACGGTTTGGTGTCTGGACGGAGACGGGGCCGGATTGATGCATCTGGGTGCCCTGCCCATCATCGGCAGGCGCTCCCCTGCGGGATTTATGCACGTAATCATCAATAACGGCGCCCATGAAACCGTCGGCGGCATGCCTGTCTGTTCCGGATCCCTGGATTTCCCTGCGATCGCGAAAGCAGCAGGATACCGCGCCGTGTTTACTGCCGATCATGAAGAGGCTCTTTCCGCCGCGCTCAGGGAAGCGCGCAAGGCATCAGCCCTCGGTCCGGTAATGATTGAAGCGCGCTGCAGCTGTTCCTCCCGCGCAGACCTCGGCAGGCCAACAACCACCCCGGTTCAGAACCGTGACGCGCTGATGGCATTCCTGCGCTGACTGCAAAACAGGCCCGTTCATTTTATTACAAAAAGTTCACATTTTTGACCACAAGATGTAGTGTAATTATGTTGACCTTAAATGCATATTTAGTTATTATTAAACAAGTGTTGATATTTATGCTTGGGGGGGATTGTTCATGATTGCCGGATATGGGAGCAAACCGGTATTTCAGTACAAGTTCCGTCCTTTGGTGCAGGACCGGCGCGCCCCTGACGGCGGTTTCTGCGTGATCCTGTATGAAAACCGGATCCTCTCCTTCAGCACATACGACGTAAACGGTGCCTTTATTGACGAGCTGTGTTTTTCACTTCCCGGCCGCGTAATCCAGTGCTTTTACGGGCTTCTCCGGCACGCCTCCAGCTGGCTCGGGGAAACGCCCTGCGATCTTCGCGGTTCGAATGTCTCCCCCTATGCCTCTTCCTTTGCTTATGACGGATATGATCCGATCCGCGTTTGGGGGATCAACGATCTGCTGCTTCAGCCTTCCGGCTCTGAAGCCGGTTTCTTTACAAGGCATCTGCTGGTCTTGTTTGAGGATGTCTGCAATCTGTTTGCGGAAAGCGGCATCAATCTCACGCTGGACGGGTTCACCTGGGATCCCGCGAGGATCAGTCCCTTCCGGAAAAACCAGCTGTATTATTCCGGTCAGCAGGGTGTTATCTGAGATCAAGGCAGGCCTGAGAAGGCCTGCTTTTTACAGGAGGAAAACAGAGAATGACTGATTTTGAGAAGAAACAGGAGTGGCTGGCCTGTCCCGCCATGACAGAAGAGTTGGTGAAAGAACTGACGGAGATGGACAATTATTCCCTCCATGACAGTTTTTACAGGAGCCTGACCTTCGGAACCGGCGGCCTCCGCGGCGTGCTCGGTGCCGGAACCAACCGAATGAACCTTTTCACGGTCGCAAAGGCAACCCGCGGACTTGCGTGCTATCTGAAAGAGGCATTTGAAGATCCGTCCTGCGCAATCAGTTTTGACAGCCGGATTCATTCCGAAGACTTTGCCAGGCTGACTGCAGCCGTGCTGGCTGAGGAAGGAGTCTCCGTGCAAATCTACCCCCAGCTGCAACCGACGCCCATGCTGAGCTTTGCCGTACGTCATCTGCATACATCAGCGGGTATCATGATCACGGCATCCCACAATCCTGCCAAATACAACGGCTATAAAGTATACGGAGCGGACGGTTGCCAGATTACGCTGGAAGCTGCCACGCGTACCCAGTACTTTATTGACACCCAGCCCGATCTTTACGACCGGCTTCCTGATTTTGACCGTTATCTTTCTGCCGGCAAAATCCGTTACATCACCGGAGATACGATCGAAGCCTATTATCAGGCCATCGGCGGGCTCAGCGTGAAACCGGTCTCGGAGCCGCTGCACCTGGTTTATTCACCGCTGAACGGCACCGGAAACGTGCCTGTGCGCGAGATGATGAAAAGAATGAAAAATGTCCGGGTTGAGATCGTCACAGAGCAGGAAAAACCCGATGGCCGCTTCCCGACCTGTCCCTATCCGAACCCGGAAATCCGGGAAGCCATGGAGCTCGCGATCCGGAAAACGATCGAAACCGGAGCTGATTTCTGCTTCGCCACGGATCCGGACTGTGACCGGATGGGTGCCGGCGTTCGGGTTGGCAAAGAAGTACAGCTGATCAGCGGGAACGATATGGGCATCCTGATGCTTGACTTTCTTTGCCGCAACAAAAAAAACCGGGGAACGCTGCCGCCCGTTGTCGTCAAGACCATCGTCACGACGGAGATGGCCGCAGCGCTTTGTAAAAAGTACGGTCTTGAGCTGAGAAATGTGCTGACCGGTTTCAAATTCATCGGTGAGCAGATCGGTCTGCTTGAAAAAGAAAACGCTGCCGGTCGCTTCCTCTTCGGATTCGAGGAAAGCTACGGTTACCTGTCCGGCACGGATGTACGCGACAAAGACGCGGTTAACGCCGCGCTGCTTCTGTGCGAAATGGCCTCAGACCTCAAGTCAAAGGGGCAGACCATGCTGGACCGTCTTCAGGAACTGCGCTGCGAGTATGGTTACTACGCTCAGCAGCTTAAAACCTTCGAATATGAAGGAGAAGACGGCGCAAAGTATATGGCATCTATTATGACAGGTCTCCGGCAGCCGCTTTCATCCTTCGAACAGGCCTGCCTGAAGGATGCAGACCGGACGGATTATTTGATGGACGATACCGGACTGCCCAAGAGTGACGTAATCGAATTCCGGATGAAAAACGGAAATAAGGTTGTCGTTCGGCCTTCCGGAACGGAGCCGAAACTGAAAGCATACCTGTTTGCGAGCGGCACATCGCAAGCTGAAGCGGAAAAAGCGCTGGACAGTCTTGAAGAAATCGTCAACAGTCTTTGCCGGTAAACCTGAAAAAAGCATGGCTGCATTTCGCAACCATGCTCTTTCTTTTAATTCAATCAGAACCGGTTCTGGCGCTGCGCTTCGAAGCACTCACGGCAGTAGACGGGACGATCTCCGCGGGGCTGGAAAGGTACCTGGGTCTCACAGCCGCAGCCGTCACAGATCACGGTGAACATCTGCCGGGGGGCACCACCGTTGCCGTTCTGAGCACGGCGGGCAGCGCGGCAGGCCGGGCAGCGGCTCGGCTCGTTCTGGAAGCCCTTCTGAGCAAAGAACTCCTGCTCGCTGGCAGAGAAAACGAATTCGTTGCCGCAGTCACGGCAGGTCAGGGTTTTGTCTTCGTACATGGGTCATAACCTCCTAAAAATATGTTGTTTACCCGCGCCATTGGTGATGAATCGTGCCCCGTTCCAGACAATGGTTATGAGTAACAACCATGGAGGAAATGAACCGTAGTAACGACCAGGGGTTGGGTTTACTTTGCGATTATAACATGATGTTTTTCGTTTGTACAGTTTTTTCTTTTATAAAAAAACACTGCATTTGCAGTGCCTGTCTTTATTGGGCGCCTGTCCTCACAGGGTTTCGCCCGGATTCGTTTCTGTTTAAACAGCCGCTTTATTCGCGTCGCCTGTTCTCACGGGGTGCCACCCGGATTCGTTTCTGTTTAAACAGCCGCTGCGTAAGCAGCGGCTGTTCTTTGTGAGGTGCCACCCGGATTCGAACCGGGGGAATAAAGGTTTTGCAGACCTTCGCCTTACCACTTGGCTATGGCACCATAAAAAATGGAGCGGTAGACGGGACTCGGACCCGCGACATCCACCTTGGCAAGGTGGCACTCTACCAACTGAGCTACTACCGCATAAATGTGCCTTGGGGCGGAATCGAACCACCGACACTGTGATTTTCAGTCACATGCTCTACCGACTGAGCTACCAAGGCAGATATGGCGACCCGGAAGGGGCTCGAACCCTCGACCTCCAGCGTGACAGGCTGGCGCTCTAACCAACTGAGCTACCGGGCCGGATGTTTGGTGGGAACAACAGGGCTCGAACCTGTGACCCTTTGCTT
>Ga0265298_10004049_pt1 | contig 18951 bp, 20 predicted proteins | sample AusTroGonzalo_MG_3_FD_193486 | JGI IMG/M metagenome (GOLD analysis project Ga0265298, IMG submission 193486) | Bovine rumen microbial communities from tropical cattle in Woodstock, Queensland, Australia - Gonzalo_01 | ecosystem: Host-associated > Mammals > Digestive system > Stomach > Rumen ... | reverse complement strand
GCAAATGGCGTATGGATGATGTTCAAAAACCTTAAGATAGAAGAGGGAGAAAATGATACAGAATGGATTCCGTATACTACTGATGCTTTATATGGAACACTTGCATATGATCCAACAACGGTAATTGATTCTTCTGGATATCAGAATAACGGTACGATAGTAAATACTTATAGTGCGTATACCGATTCAACAAGATATATCTCATGCGTAAATCTTCCGAACGGTAATTCTGTTATAGACTGCGGTCGCGGTGGAATGGTTACCGATAGTATTACGGTTAACATGTGGATTAATTCAACTTCTTGGGCTAACCCTGTCTCCTGTACTGAAGGTGGAGGCTGGAACTTTGAATCTTCCGATACTTGTTTCAGGTTTCCTATTTATATTTCGGGTGTCGGTTATAAGTATGGAAAGAGTGTAACTACGAAAGCTCAGGTGTGCGATGGTAACTGGCATATGCTTACCGGAATGTATGATAGACTCGCTCAAAGTGTTCGAATATACGTTGATGGCAAACTTGACAACGATTATTTTGCTGATACTGCTAATCTTATCGGATATCATAGTTCCAATCATATATGGATAGGAGCTGAAGCAACAGGTTCCGGATATTCAAACGGTATGGCTGGTAAGTTTAGTGATTTCCGTATTTATGCTACGGCTCTTTCAGCTGAAGATGTAATGGCTTTATACGAAGTTGAATCAAGAGTTGCAAGATTCGGAAGTTGTCAGGCTTATGAATTCAGCGAAGAAAAACCTCCTGCTATTAACAATACAGGTGTCTTTGATAATGCAAGTATCTTGGAGACACAATCATTATCCAGATTAAAGTACGATAAAAACGTATATATTGAACCAGATGGTTCAGCTTGGGTAAGAATCTATCATCACAATAACCCAAGTCTTGGTTCATTTAGTTCAACCAATAACTTTCCTCATTCCGTTTATCTTGACGAGAACAGATGGTTTAACGTTGAAGTATGTGAAGATGTTTTCCAGTGGGAGCTTATGGTGAAAGGTAAATTTACTGAAACTTCAGCCGACTGGAAACTGAGATGGATTCAAGCTTGCAATCCTATGACGGCTACATATGCTGACGTTGCTGCTTCTAACGTGACAAAGATAACGACCGATGGATATTCTTCCAGCCCTTCTTCCTGGGGTGGGTTATATGCAAAGAAAGGTTCTGCATATCTGACTACCAACAATGGTAACCAAGGCAACTGGTGGGGTGCTGTCGGAAGTTATTCTGTTTATCAAGGCGGTATTCCCGGATGGGGTCCAACTGGTACAGTCACAACAACAGGATACAATGATCTGTATCTTCGGATAGATAACGTATCTCAAGAAAATGCTGAAAAGGTTCAGTTTAAAACCAATGGCATTATTATTGCTGACAAATTTATAGAAAAGTAAAGGGGTGAGATAATATGGCGATACTTAAAGACTCGGTTGTAACCGGCAACCTAAGAGTTACGGGTGACACAATGGCAAACGGGGTACAAGCGAAGATTATCCGCGCCCCTACTTCTTCTGGTGCAACAACTTTCGGCCCAGGTACAGACGGTCAGATATTAAAGTCGAACGGTACAACTGTGTACTGGGCTTCGGATAACAATACGGACACTCTCGTTACGCAGACCGCTACAACGACCTCGGCTGCGTACGAGATTCTTTTCTCCGGTACGGCTGATAATACTACCCGTACAGAAGGAGCAAGAAAGACAAGTACATTAACTTACAATCCAAGCACAAAGGCTTTGTCTACAGGTGGTACGGTCAACGGTCTGACTCTTACTGCTGCTTCTACGGGGTTCACAATTTCTGGAGGCACAACGTCCAAGACGTTAACAGTAAGTGAAACATATACATTAGGTGCTGCTTGTGCTAAAGGTGTTACGGATAATAGTTCGTCTACGGCCGTCACAAGTACCGATACAAACCTTATTACCGCACGTACACTATATTATGCCGGATATACAAAAACTACAGGCACAGTCACAAGTGTAGGAACTGGTGTAGGTTTGACCGGCGGTGCTATCACTACGTCTGGTACGATTAAAGCAAAGCTCCGCAGCGAGACGTATTTAACAAATGATAGTGCTGCCGCTACAGAAACAAGTGGACGTATCTATCCTGTTGCCGCAGACAAGAGCGGTTATCTTGCTGTTAACGTTCCGTGGACGGACAACAATAACTACGTTAGTCAGTCTGCTTCTACAACGGCTAATTGGCGTAAAGTTTTACTGCATTATAAGGATGATGCTGCTACGACTACAGCTGTCACATCTTCTCAAAACGTTGTGTATGCTGCCGTTGGTGTTTCGGTTCAGCCTAGCACAGGCACTTTACGTACTGTAGCTTACAACATAAACGATAAATGCACTTTGCGATGGAACTCGACTGATAACTGTGTGGATTTTGTGTTTAGTTAAGAGGTGGTCATATGGGTTTAAAAGTATGGTTGCCGCTTAATGGGAGTTTAAAAAATAATGGAACTTCCAAATACGTAATTAGTAAGTTCAGAGGGTCTGTCGTATATAATGATAGCGGGAAATTAGGAAAATGTTTTTATGCTAATGGCGTAAACACTTTAAAGATTTTGAACATAATTCCTGATTTCTATAACTATACGGCGTACAGCTTGTGTGCTTGGTGTTATGTTGAAGCACAAAATACGGTGCATAGTGGTTCTGCAATTATTTCCGGTGGCAACTGGAATCAGCAAGTCATTAATATGGCGTTAAGTAACTGGTCTACTGATCACTATACGAATTTAAGAATTAGTGGAACGAATTGGAACGTAACCTATTCTTATAATTTTAGTTTAAATACTTGGTATCATATTGTTGTTTGCTGTGATGGTGTGAAAACTTATGCTTACGTTAATGGAAGTCAAATCGGAAATACGGCTGCTAGTTTTCTGCCAACATCAATTGAAGGAAACGATATCTGTATTGGCGGTGCAACGTATTACGATGGTATGCAGTTTTTCGGAAAGATAAATGATGTTCGTATATATGATCATTGTTTATCTGCTACTGAAGTACGTGAGTTAAGCAAAGGTCTAGTTGCTCACTATAAGCTTGACGACATTGCTTCTGGGCGTGTTAAAGATTCTTCAGGTTATAGTTATAATGCAACAATCGTTGGTACTCCGACAACCGTTACAGGATCTCCGAGATATTCTTGTGCAGCTGGATTTAATGGAACTGATGCTACGATTAACTGCGGTAGAGCATATTATATTCAGCAAGCTCCTGCTTTATCTTTTAGTGCATGGGTAAAAGCTGATAACTGGAGTTCTAGCACTCTTCGTTATTACGTATCTTGCCAAGAAGCTGGTGGATTTTTACTTCAGTCACAAGCGGATAACACTGTTCGCGCAAGAGTTCATGCGTATACTGCATCAGATTTAAGCACTCAGGCATATGTCGATGCTACATATGCTCAGACGGTTGCCGGATGGCATATGCTTACTGGTGTATATACTACATCTAGTATGAAATTGTACATCGACGGCATATTAAAGACGACAACAACAACGACAACGTATGGCGCTCACTTCTATACGTCTGCTAATACGTATATTGCTGCTGAGTCTGCTGGAACTTCTCCTTCCAATTTGACTGCTTGTTCGGTTAGTGATGTTCGTATTTACTATACTGCATTATCTGATGCTGATGTTAAAGATTTATATCAAACTGGAATGAAGGCTGATACAACTGGAAGGCTTCATGCATATGAGTTTTCTGAAGGTGGGAAAGAAGCTTTCTATAAAACCGGAGATGTTTCTGCTCATGCTTTCTCTGAATCTAACTCTGGATTAAAGATTAAAAATCAAGAGATAGACGCTAATCAGTTTATTGAATACTAAAGAAGGGAGGATGATGATATGGCTTTATTAAAAGATACTGTGATAACAGGCGATCTTTCAACAACAGGTAATACGGGTTCGTCTTCTTATTCAATAAACGATTTGAAGATTTTCTATGGTACATGTGATACTGCCGCTGCAACAACTGCTAAAGTTGTTGTATGTCCTGAGTTTACAGCTAGCAATTTAGTAGCAGGAACTCTGATAGTTGTTAAGTTTTCGGCAACGAATTCTGGTGCAGTCGGAAGCATCACTATGAACGTTAATAGTACAGGGGCAAAGAACATAAAGAAAATATACAATGCCGCCGTAAGTAATCTTGTTGCTGCTGGTGAAATCATAGCTGGTATTTCTTATATGTTCTCTTATAACGGTACTTATTGGGTTCTTGTTTCCGGGTTGGATTACAACTCAACGGGGACCGTTAACCAGGCGGCTGTTATTACGACAAATGGCGAGTATTGTTTGCTTCATGCCAACGATACTGGGACCGCTGCTAAAAATGGTGCTGCTGTTTATAAGTCCGCTGCAACAATAAATCCTTCTACTGGTCAGATTACAATGAAAGGCAAGCCTGTTTTATATGGTGAATATGCTGCTTCTACCGCGCCATCCTCTCCTGTATCTGGTCAAATATGGTTCAAACAGGCAACTATGACGGTTGAAGAAGCAAAGGTATTAGTCGTAAGTGCAACTGCAAGTTCTCTTCCGACTACGATATCTAACGCAAACATCAAATCAGACATGGTTGTTATAAAGCACGAGATAGGTAATCCGTCTCTTGTGTCTGGAAGCCTTTCGTTTGCGATGAGTGCTGGTAGTGCGACAATTTCTGGCTCCTTATCTGGATCTACTACTATCACGCTTTATCTGCAAAGAAGTAGATAAGGGGTGATATTATGGCTTCGACAGGTTCTTGGGGCGCGAACGCTTCCGATACGTGGTTTAATAACCCTGTATCTCTTGGCGTCACCATGGGAACACAGGTTTATCCTAACGGCGTAATATCGGTTAATATTTCCAGTAGTGCAAGTCCTACAAAAGCATGGCAAAGACGTGATAGTCAATCAAACAGAGCTTTGAACTTTTATTTGTGTGACAGCAATGGAAACAACACTATTTTTCTATGGAAAATATCTGGATTTAGTCCGTCAGGTAACCTTCTTTATACACCAACTTCTACTACGATATCCAATACAGATAAAAAGTTAATGGGTAAAGCTTTGTACGTAAAAGGCGTTGGCGTAAACTCTGGTGACGTTAATAATGTTGGTAGTTATGGTAAAATAACAATGACCATTAATACATCCACTTCAACGTTTACAGTGACTACCAAATCGAGTCCTACTGCCGGTGGTTCTACCAGCGGTGGTGGTAACAAGACATACGGATCAAAAGTTAAACTTACAGCTACTGCAAATACAGGATACACCTTTTCGAGTTGGTCGAAGACAGCTGGTACATTATCAACTACTACGGCTACGCCAACAACATTTACAGTTCCTGCGAGTGCATCAACGGTAACAGCTAACTTTTCGACGAATACATATACCCTTACATTATCAAATGGAACTGGTATTAGTTCTACTTCTGGCGGTGGTTCTGTTGCGTATGGTAGCAAAAAACAAATTTCTGCAAGTCTTTCTACTGGCTATTCTTTTAGTTCATGGAGTTCTAATAACGGCGGTACATTCTCTAACGCCAGTGCTGCTACAACCACATTCACGATGCCAGCCGGTAACGTAACCGCTACAGCTACAGGTGTTGCAAACACATATACTTTAACAACTACAACATCTGGTTCTGGTACCGTTACAAGCGGAGCAAACATGACGTATTCTCAAAAGAAACAGCTTGTTGCTAGCGCTGGTACAGGATATTCATTTAGTTCATGGAGTGCTACGGCAGGAACATTGTCATCTACGAGTAATGCAACAACTACGTTCACAATGGGTACGAGTGATGCTACAGTTACTGGTACTTTTACGATTAACAGTTATACGTTAACAACTACCGTAAGTGGATCTGGTACTGTAACGGCTGGCACAAGTATGAACTATAATACAAAGAAACAGCTTACTGCTACAGTTGGCACAGGATATTCATTTAGTAGTTGGTCTGTATCTGGTTCGGGTTCGTTGTCTACGACAAGTGCATCTGTTACTACATTTACAATGGGCGCAGGAAACAGTACCGTTACGGCAAACTTTACTATTAACTCGTATACATTAACGACAGCAAAGTCACCGTCTGCCGGTGGTTCTGTTACGGCTGGTACTTCGATGAACTACAACACCAAGAAACAACTTGTTGCTACGCCGAATACAGGTTATTCGTTTAGCAGCTGGTCGTTATCTGGTACAGGCTCATTGTCTTCTACGTCTGCTGCTACAACTACATTTACGATAGGTGCCGGTAACTCTACCGTTACTGCTAACTTTAACCATGACACGTATACGTTGTCAAAAGCTTGTAGTCCATCGGCCGGTGGTTCTGTTACGTTAGGTGGTACGTCATTCTATTATGGTGATAAAACAACCGCAACAGTAACGACTAACACTGGCTATACATTCTCAAACTGGTCTATTAGTCCAGCGTCTGCGACTCTTTCAAGCACAACGGCAACGACAACTACTGTTACGATGCCAGCCGCTAACACTACGGTCACAGCTAACTTTGCTGTTAACACGTATACGTTAACGACTGCTGCATCTCCGACGGCCGGTGGTAGTGTTACCGCTGGTGGACAGTTAACTTATGGATCAAAGAAACAGCTTACGGCAACAACAAACGAAGGTTATACTTTTGCTAACTGGACAAAGTCCGGTACAGGTACATTGTCTTCTACTACAGCAACTGTTACAACATTTACGGTTGGTGCTGGAAACGGTACAGTTACTGCCAACTTTACGATTAACAGTTATGCTTTGACAACAGCCGTATCTCCAACTGGTGGCGGTACCGTAACTGCCGGAGCGACATTAAATTATGGAGCTACAAAGAAGCTCGTTGCAACTGCTGCTACAGGTTATACTTTTAGTAGTTGGTCTAAGAGCGGTTCCGGTTCTTTGTCCTCTACAACTGATACTACTACGACGTTTACAATGGGTGCGGGCGTATCAACTGTTACGGCTAACTTTACGCACAACACGTATTCTGTTTCAAGTGCCGTGACTCCATCTGGTAAAGGTACAGTTCGGTTAAGTACGTTAACTGCTTATTACGAGGACGCCGTTGGACTTTATGCAACTCCTGTTTCCGGATATAAGTTTATAGGTTGGAGTACAACGGGTGGTACAATCGTAGATCCATCTGCTGTTTCAACTAATTTAATAATGCCTGACGCAGACGTAACGGTTACGGCTGAGTTTGCGCCGGACATTGTTACGCTTGGCTCTGTCGCTGCTCCCAGTGCTGGCGGTACTGTTACGGCTCTTTCCGGTACGTATACTTGCGGTACAAACATTCAGCTTGTTGCTACTCCGAATACCGGTTATCGGCTATTAAACTGGACAGCGACAGCTGGGACATTTACGGATAGTTTGGCTACTACAACAACTTATACCGTACCGGATGTTAATGCTGTTGTGTACGGCAACTTCGGGTATAAGACAGACTCCCCAACGGCTGGGCGTTATAACGGCTCTTCTTACGACGCAGTCATTCCGATGTATTACAACGGGTCTGAGTGGGTCGAGTGTGAAATCGGTCGATATGACGGCTCTGATTGGGTAAATGTAGACACAATGTAATGGAGGAAACTATTATGTTAAGAGAAATCTTTGAAGTTTACGCGAAAGTCGTAGACGCAAACGGTGCGTATAACACCTTAAATGGCTATCCCAAGGTTTATGATTCTCATCTTTACAATGATGATATCGACAAGGCTCGCAACCGGGCATATGGTGAATTCCATTCTGTGCTTGGTTCTATGTTTACTCGTGACGACCGGCAATGCCAGATTGCTATGATTATTCGTGCGAGCGACGGTATGCAGATTGAGCGTGTTGCTATCGGTGAGGTTGCCGAGATTCCCGATCCTGCATACCAGGTTACCGTTACTAGCGGTTCTGGCAGCGGTACATATACTATTGGCAGCATTGTCAATATTGTTGCAGATGAAGTTGGAGCTACGTTCCTTGCATGGGAAGGTGCTGAAGGCTTATCGTTTGTTGTGGGTGACGCAACGACAGCAGAAGCTTCCTTCATTATGCCGAGTTCTCCTGTTACTCTGACTGCAACATACACTCCTGCTGAACCGGCAGAGTAATGTATATTATCCATACCCTATCGAATATCTCGAAAAGATATGTTATGCGGTGTACAACGCATCTTTACAAGTGAGGGTTATGGTTAATAGAGCAACCCCTCGTCGTGTGGCGAGGGGTTGTCTTATCTCAAAAGAAAAGGAGTGAGCGAGGTGGTCAATTATAAAACATTTGTCGCCAACGTTAACTCTGTGTACAACCATAAGCCTAAGTATGTCTTAGGCAGCGATTCGTTTACCGAATGTGACTGCATAGGTATGGTAAAGAGATCATTAAAAATGGCCGGAGATGTGGCAAATGGTCTCAGCGGAACAAACTATGCAGCACGATACACCATTAAGAACATGAAAAAGATAACTTCTGTCAGTCAGTTGAAAGTCGGAGACGTTGTTCTTAAAGGTCGCCCTTACGACCCTAAGGATACATATCCTCTGCCTTCCAAGTATTTGAAAGGTGGATCCCATTACAACGGAGACACAACTAACTATGTTCATATTGGAACCGTGACAAAAGTTAATCCGCTGGAAATCACTCATATGACAAGTCCTACAGCTAAAAAAGATACGAAGCTTGGCAAGTGGAACTATGTTGGTCAGCTGCCGCAAGTATCTTACTCTGATGAAAGCGAGGTGGTTGTAGTGGTCGAATATGCAACTGTTATCGGTGGATCTCTCAACCTAAGGAAAGAAAAGAACACAGGTTCTAATCGTATTACTATCCTTCCAGCTGGGTCTAGAGTCGCAGTTACAGAGCATGGGAACGAATGGTGTAAAATCGTCTACAATTCGTTTACGGGATATGCGATGACCAAATACTTAAACTTTGAGAGTGACGGGCAGGATGAAAATGTTGTGATTACTATCTCTCGTGAGAACGCTCTTGCGTTATATGAGGCACTCAAACTCTCGCTTAATAAATAAACTTAGGAGTGATCATTATGGGAGATATTGTAAAGCCGATTGGTACGTGGATTTCTAATAACATTCCTTTATCAGTCGGCATTGGGCTTTTTATTTTCTGCTTATTCTTTGAAATTTCTAAAGTTAAAATCTATCCTTTAAGTTGGCTTGCTAAAATCATTTCTTATCCTTTTAAGAAAGCAAACGAAAAACAAGCTGATTCCGTTAAGAATCTTATTAGCGAACTCAGAACGGATATCGATACAAAACTTGGAGAAATAGCTGAAGAGAGTTCTCGTAATTGCAAAGCGGTAAGGGAAAGCCTTGCCGAATTAGAGAAAAGATTTGACAAACTTGACGATAAGCAAACTGAAACCGAAGAACGATTAGATATGCTCGCTGCGGCAAGGATAAAGAATCATGTGCTGAATTTTGCAAGGCAATGCAGAAAAGGTGAACTGCACTCACACGAAGACTTTGCAAACCTATTTGCCGAAAACACGGAATATCAAAAACTCGTAGCAAAATACCATTGGAGTAACGATGTCTATAAGCATGACTTTGCATATATCCAGCGGATGTATGACGAATGTAATAACAATGGCTTCTTTGCTCACGAATAATTTTATCGTAAGGAGATGGTCATCTTGACGAAAAAAACAAAGCCCAGGGAGAAGTTCATTCAGTATTCCAAGAAGATGGCATCTCGTGTCACTATTTTCTGGATGATATATCGTATTGCTAACTTTATTGTCGTTCTTTTACGTCCCGAAGTATCGAAGTCTTTGGTTGATCTGACGACTGGGCTGGATACTGTAATGATAATCAACGTTGGATTCTATACTGGAAACTCGATTAGTGAGAAGGCTGTGATTGCTTTTGGTAAACGAAAGAGTCTGTATAGTTCTGATGATGAAGACGAAGAAGATGAAGACGAGGAAGAAGAACCAGAAGCAACCAATAACGGATAAGGAGGCTGTACAATGGACAATATTACCAGACTGTCATTATTAAAATGGCAGAGCAATCCTTCTCCGTCATTATTCCAGTATGACTATGGACAACGTATAGTTTTCACCAATGGAGATTTGCCTGTTTCGTATGAAGTTCATTTTTCAAACGGAAAAGATGGTGAAAGCATCACTATGATTGGCGACTCTACCGGTGTTGATATTCCAGATGAAATGCTGTTATCGGGAGAGCCAATATATGTATGGTTGTTTTTACATACTGGCGAATCAGACGGTGAAACTAAGTATGATTTTACAATCAACGTAAGACAAAGGGCTAAACCCACAAATGAAGAACCTACTCCTGTACAACAGGATGCGATTACACAAACTATTGCTGCGCTTAATGTTGCGGTCGACCGTTCTGAGTCGGCCGCACAACAAGCGGAGCAGATAGTCGAAAATGTTCAAGAGACAATTGATACAGCTTTACAAGAAGCTAAAGACTCCGGGGAGTTTGACGGTTTCTCTCCAACCGTAGACGTCGAACAAATAATTCACGGTCATAAAGTTACCATAACCGACGTTAACGAACCACACGTATTTAACGTAATGGATGGCAAAGACGCTGACGCTTCAGTCCTTATCGATGATAACGCAGGAAGTGGAGTTCTGGATAAAGCATGGTCTGCTGATAAACTCACAACTGAGTTTTCTGGCAAGGCAAACACAACTGATATTCCAACGAAGGTCAGTGAACTTGCAAATGATAGTGGTTACTTGACTTCTGAGGTCGATCCTACGGTTCCTGGCTGGGCAAAAGCCCAAACCAAGCCGTCCTATACAGCTCAAGAAGTTGGAGCTTTGCCGGATAATACATTTATTCCGTCTAAGGTTTCCGATTTAACAAACGACAGCGGTTATCTTACACAGGAAACCGACCCGACCGTTCCTTCTTGGGCTAAAGAACCTACAAAACCTTCGTATACTTCTCAAGAAGTTGGTGCGTTGCCTGAGGATACGTTTATTCCAAGTAAAGTATCAGACTTAACTAACGACAGTGGTTATCTGATACAGGAAGTTGATCCTACGGTTCCTTCATGGGCAAAAGAACCTGAGAAGCCAACTTATACTGCGGGTGAAGTAGGTGCTTTACCTGACGATACGTTCATTCCTAAGAAGGTTTCAGATCTTACAAACGATAGTGGATACTTGACTCAGGAAACTGATCCTACTGTGCCAAACTGGGCAAAGCAACAGAACAAACCAAGTTATACAGCACAGGAAGTAGGAGCGTTACCGAATAATACGTTTATTCCTTCAAAGGTATCTGATCTCACAAATGATAGCGGGTACTTAACACAGGAAACAGACCCGACTGTTCCGCAGTGGGCAAAAGCTCCTACTAAGCCTACATATACCGCACAGGAAGTAATGGCTTTGCCGGATGATACATTTATTCCTACGTTTGTCTCAGACCTTACGAATGATCTTGGATTTATTTCGCAGGAAACCGATCCTACGGTTCCGGCTTGGGCAAAGCAACAGAGTAAGCCTAGTTATACTGCACAGGAAATTGGTGCGCTGCCGGATAATACATTCATTCCTACGCGAGTTTCTGATTTAACGGATGACAGTGGTCATTATACGAAGCCTTCGACTGGTATTCCTGCATCCGACTTGGCAGCGGGCGTTATCCCTAATGTGCCGGTTCAAGATGTTCAAGTTAATGGTACATCCGTTTTATCTAATGATGTGGCAAATATTCCGAAAGCTTCAAGTAACAATCTTGGTGTAGTTGGAATTGAATCACAGTCCGGCGTTACAATAGCATCTAACGGAAAACTTGAATTAAATGTCGCAAGTGCAGCTGAAATAAAAGCAGGAGAACATTTGAATAAGCCAATAGTTGCTGGTACTCAACATAAGGCTGTGTTCTATGGATTAGCGAAAGCTGCCGGAGACGAAACGCAGTATGCATCCAATAATGACATTGGTGAGTACACTCCTGCTGCACAGGAAGCAATTCAAACAATGCTTGGCGTAAACGGGAAACTGGACGAATCGCTTAAAGGTGCAATTAATGGTTTAGCAGAGCTTGATGCGAGTGGCAAAGTTCCATCCAGTCAACTTCCTTCTTATGTCGACGATGTTGTGGAATGCGCAAGTGTCTCTGCTTTTCCGCAAACTGGAGAAAGCGGAAAGATTTATGTCGCTCTGGACACGAATAAGACGTATCGTTGGGGTGGTAGTGCTTATGCTGAAATAAGTGAAAGCCTTGCTCTTGGTGAGACTGGATCTACTGCTTATCGTGGAGACAGAGGCTCCGCTGCTTACGCTGCTGCGGTAACGAATGTTGAAACCACTCCAACACAGAACAGTACGAATCTTATCACCAGTGGCGCAGTCTATGCCGGGCTTGACAGTAAGGTGGATAAAGTAGGCGCTATTACCGACGTCCAGGTGAACGGAACAACGGTCGTTACGAATGGTGTGGCGAAAATCCCTCAAGCTACATCACAGGCAATGGGTGCTATTATGCTCGGAGAAGGCTTTAGTACAGATAATTCAACACATAAAACAAATGTTAACTTTGTTTCTGCTGATGACACTAAAGCTGGTACTTCACAGAAGAAAGCAGTTTCTCCTTATCAGCAACACAGGTCTGTGTTTTATGGACTTGCTAAAGCTGCAAATGCTGACATGTCGGGCATTTCCAATGTTACAATAGGACAGTATCCAGAAGCTCAAAAGCAAGCTATTCAAGCAATGCTTGGTATATCCACTGGTGTTGTGTTAATTGAAGAAGTTTCTGGAAATACTCCTTCGATTACGGCATTACCGAATGTTAGATATAAATGTGGAACTGTTAGCACAATATCTATTACGCCTCCTGCATCTGGTAGTTGTGAGGTGATTTTCACATCTGGTAGTACGCCGACTGTCTTGACCGTTCCGAATACAGTTAAATTCCCCGTGTGGTTTGATTCATCTACGCTCGCTACTGATATAATCTACGATATTATTATTACGGATGGAGTTTACGGGGCGGTGATGACATGGCAAAGCTGACTCATACAGTAAGCGGGAACATAGCATCTTTCCGAAGCACCGACGCAGCGAACATCGAATCATTAAAAATCCACTTCCTTCCTATACAAAATGGAAGCGGAGACCCTTCTATGTCAAATATTCGTTCGTTTACCGGATGGACTTCTGCAAACTTAAAACATTCGCGTAAAAACATAGCGCATGTTTATGGTTACTCTACAGAATCTTTAACTACTCCAGACTCAACACGTACGCTTGCAAATTCTTATGGGACTACAATTAACACCATAAATTATTCGCTACCTGATACTCCTGTAACGATAACGCAGACAGATCACGATGCGCCAAGTGTGACTAGCTATAAAAACGGATATTTTATTATTGGTGTAGATAGTTTAATATTTGGTGAACGTTATGATGTATCGTTTAAGGTTACGGATATAACAGATCCATTGAATGTTGGATTAAGTGGTTTTAGATTATGTGATCCAGCAGGTAATCAATATAGTGTTTCGTCTGTTGTTGGAAATAAAGTTGTTTTTCAGAATGTTCCGTTTATTCAAAACTCCAATAATTTAGAGATGAAAACATTTGATTTAAGAATTTGTGGTATGTCGTTTACTTTGTCTGAATTTATGGTTGCAAAAGCTTCGGCTCAAAAAGGCATTGACATAACGTTTGAATCATATTCTTGTGAAACCATTCCTCTTTCATGGTCGTCTCACGGAGAAGAATATGGAGGATATTACGACCCCGTAAATCAAAAGTTGGTTGCAGAATATCAGTTGATTACTTTAAAAAATAAAGCATGGTACAGATATACTGCGAATCAATTCTGTATAAATACAGATAAAAAGTTGTCCTCAAAAAATGTTTGGTGTGATACGTTTCCTATATCAACTACAAACGGATATCCCACAGAAGATAAGAGTATGGGATTCTATTCCAACGGCGCGAGTTATTGTCATATTCTATTTATAAGGTATAACGATTCAGATGACCCAAATGTTTTTAAAGCATGGCTTCAAAGTCTTGATAATGATCCGTGCGCCATATATGAGCTTGCTACTCCAATAGAATATGATTTAACAGGCGAAAGCGTCAGCATGAAAACATACCTCGATCATAACAGTTTTTGGTCTAATACAAATAGTTCAGTTGATGTTGAGTATGATGTCGTTGATAGGTTTGCTGCAAGAAGAATGTTGATGCAACCAGAACGAAGGATTGTTAATTGGAATCAATGGTGTCATCCTTTAACGGCTGATTATTGGGCTGGTTATAATGACAGCTTTGTAAGTGTAGATTTTAATGATGGTATCGCAACAAGTACATGGCTCGTAGATAATAAGATTGGATATAACACAAGTGTCCGAATGAATTATGAAGTAGCTCCTACACAAACTTTAAATGACATTTGGTATGCTTCGTATATGCTGAATCCATCTAAAGGTGGACTTCAATGGGGCATAGAAATGAACGGTGGCGCTCAGCTTACAGATACCGCAACAAAGCCAGCCGGAGAATGGTCTAGACTTTCGTTTTTAACTTATATTAAAAGAGAAGGTAGGAACACTATTTATATTTCAAACTTGAAGTCTGATGCCGCCGAGATCGGCATGACCACTCAAGTAAAAGCCCCAATATATATCAATCTTACTCAAATGTTTGGAGCCGGTAACGAACCATCTACCGTTAAAGAGTTTGAAAGAATCTGTCGGATTAACAATATTGATCTTGAAACATATCATCAATATGATACCGGATCTAACATTGAATTAATTATGCCAATGTAAAAGGAGATAGTACAAATGGTAAGAAATATTTACATCGTTAATGCAACGATAGTCGATGCAAACGGTGCATATGCTACGCTTACCGGTTATCCTAAAACGTTTGACAGTCGTAATTATAACGGTGATTCCGACAAGGCTCTCAAACGTGCAGAAGGTGAATTCTGTGAGGTCTGGGGTGCGTTTTGTAAACGGGACGACCGCCAGGTACAAACAGTCACACTCAGTATGGTAAATGGTAAGCTCATCGACCGTAAGTCTATGGGCGATATTGCACAAGACCCCGATCCAGAACCCGAACCGCAGCCCGAACCCGAAGAACCTGAACAATAACTTGGAGGTGGTCATATGGCTACTGTCTTAGCTATGGGAGTTGGGTTTATCTGTGGTGTATTTGTTACTGTTATCGTTTTAATGCTAATTGAAGATAACGGAGACGACAAATAATCGCTATGTAAATGCCATAAGGCATTACAGAGCAAGCATAGTAACGGATAACAGAACTTACAGCTGACGGATTGTACGTCAAACTATAACAAATGAGGCTCTTGTTATCCTTGCTATGCTTGTAATATTGTTAACTGGTTTGTTTAAACAAGGAGGAATGAAAACATGAATATCGATCTTACTCAGATTATTTTAGCCGTTATTGGCTTGATTAGTGTCGTGTTAACTGGCTTCGTAATCCCCTGGCTGAAGAATAAACTGACCGATCATCAGTATGACACGCTGGCTTCTCTTGTCAGGGTCGGCGTGTTTGCTGCGGAACAGCTTTTCACAAGCGATATGTGGAAGGAGAAGAAACAATATGTGGTGGATCTCCTGGCAGAAAACGGCTATACGGTTGATACAACCGCCGTAGACGCTCTTATCGAAGCAACTGTGCGCGAGCTGCGCATTGAACAGGGTCAGGTACCCAAGATCGAAGAAACTCCTGAAGCCTAAAAAAAAGGGACTCTCTTTCTGAGAGTCCCTTTTTTATTCGAAGTAGAAATTTACCCATTCTCTTATGGGCATCTGCTCGATAAACGGAATCTGGGAGAAGTCTTCTTCTCGTGTTTGCTCATACATTTCAATCATGTTTGTGTGTAATAAATATAAGAGCGTTTCGTTTGTTAAACCAGTCGCTTCTTTAAACCGCGTATATAACGGCTGAATGACTTCAATTGTTTCCATCATTTTTATTTTCTGATCCCACAAGATAGATGACTGGAAATAGAAAAACATATGAAGGAATGTGCTTATAAATTTGATTGCATAGTCTTCATGCAGTTTCTGGTTGTCTTTATTCTTTTCGAGATAATCGATTATTACACCAAGCGTCGACTGTGCATAGTCTGGCATACTTGCGATGAAGTATTCCCTGCTTGCTAACGAATCTCCGCGTCTGCACCATATATATATCGGGTCGTTGTAATCATATTTCTTTAAATTCTTTTCTGAGAGAAGACAACTTATTTTTATTGAGAGGTTGATGTCTTCGCAGTATTGTACGTCATCGTATCTGATTCCATACTTGTCCCAGAATTCTTTTTCGTAGAATTTTCCGTGTGTCCATCCTTTATTTTTATCTCTTATTTTTCTTTCGCCTGTTTCTACGTCTTCTTCGATGAAGTCTGCGGCGATCATGTTTTTCGCTTTGTTTTGTTTTATGAAATGAAGTATTCTATCGAACGCTTCGTCTACGAATAAATCGTCCTGGTCTGCAAAGCAGAACCACTTGCCCTTTGCTTCATCTGCTCCGTGCTGTCGTCCGTTTCTTGGGAATCCTGCGTGTTCTTCGTTTGATATTGTTCTAATATATAATCTGTCTTTAAATTCTTCTATTACTTCGTCAAACGGTATTACTGAGCAGTCGTCTGAAATGATGACTTCTATTTTATCTACGCAGTCGTTGTGTGTTATGCTTTCCAACATTCTTGGAAGGTATTCTTTGGGGTTGTATGTTGGTATAACTACTGTGAAAAATATATTTTTTTCTTCCATATGTGTTACCTCTTAGGACTTAGCCCATTCTTTTATAAGTTTCAAGTGTTCTGTTTTTAAATATGTTCTTGCGATATTTAAAGCTTTTATCAGAACAAATGCGGTTGGCTTTGGACCAAACCTTTTGAACCCGGCTTTGATTATCTCTTTTACGACAATCGGATTCTCAAACCCATACTGTTCGCAAAGTCTGACTAATGCAGGATCATTCTCCATCTTAAACCTCCTAATGACAGGGAGAAATAAGATAAAAAACTGGCCTCTTATATCGTGAACGATAAAATGTACGTTCAGATATAGAGGCCGTTTTTTTCTTGATTTATGTCCCTAAATCTATGAATTTAGTTTTTACGAATCCTTTGTTTGTAACAGCCCATTCAAATGAAACCATGTAGACTTTGATTGTTTCTCCGTTCTTGAGCCAGCATCTGCGTTTGCCGTTAACTGTTCGTCTTGCGTTTACTCTGCCGTTGCTTATAATTTGTGTTTCGTAAACGTCGGGTTTATATGGTTCATCGTAAACGACATAGCCTTTATGAACCCAGCCTTCACTCATCTCAAACGACAAACCGTATACGTGCAGATATCCTCGCCTTGTGACACCGTCTGTATAAGCATGATCTCCGCATTCAAGGCGTCCAAGCTCTTCACTTTTCTTCTTTGGTGCGGATCTTACGTTAACAAACGAGTCTGGCTGGCATAAAATCCAACAATCAACGTCTTCGCCTTTGGCGGGTAAAACAAGTAAGAGTATTGCAACGAGAATTAAAACTGTAGCGATACAGATTCTTGCGGTTTTCATCATTCCCACTCCATCTCAAGCTGTTCGTCTGTAGGTTTCCCGACCCACATTCTATGTTGGTAGTCGTATTCGTCATCGTCTAAGCAACTGATAGTGACACATTCACAGTACAAGTCAGTCCTTGTCTGCGTCCATACCGGCAGCCAGCCGTACTTATCAGCATTTACGAAGTCTTCTTTTGTTAAAAGATGTGCTTCGATAGCCTGAAGAGCATCTCTGTCTATTGCTCCGTAATCTTCAAACCGACAATCCTCAACATAAGGACAATCTGTTTCTGCGTAAGTACATTTAGTAGCGTTTTCTATATGGCATTTCAAACCTTTAATTACTTTTTCGTTCATGGTAGGTTGCTCCTTGTTCAAGAATCGCTTTAGCAACAGCCGTCATTTCGTAGGTAGTAAAACGATATCCGCAGTTAACGCATTTGCGTCTCCTGCGGACTTCATTGTTTGCGCACGGCCGTGAATCAATTGTATTAGTATCTTTACCACACTTCGGACAGTTCATCGGTGATCACTCGCCTTTGTACCGTCATAAAGACAGTGAACTTTGGTACCGTTATACATGGTTTTCATCAGACTTTCCCAGTCTTCATCTTTTTTCAGTGTATTGAAGTAATATTCCGTTGTTGTTGTCGTTGTTGTTTCATTGCCACAGTAGAAACACATAGAAGTTGTGGGAGAATACACTCTCCCACATTTAGGACAAACCCAGCCTTGTTGATAATTACACATTTCTATCACTCCTTTATAACGCATAAGCCTTGCTTTGCAATAATATTCTTGTCTTTTTCGTTGAGATACATATCGGTAGCAATTAACTGTTTGATTGCTTTTGCAACTTCATTCCAAGAATAATCAGAACGCTTATCTGACCTGAATTTCCACATACATATTCCACTTGAGCCGTAATCTACAAAGCCGTCTTTGAAAGAAAATCCACCGATTCCATATTCCTTCTTCAGAAAGGATGAGAAATTCTTAAACGGCAGCTGAAGTGCAGCAGAATAGATACGATGTTTACCGCCCTCAAATCCAGATCCATGCAGCAATGCTTCTTGGAATTCTGTTAACGGTTCTGTGTCGAACATACTGATTTGATGTTCCATTTTATTTCCTTTCTGGTAATACTTCCTCTTCATCTTCGGGTGTACCCCATGCCCAGATTACATAACCTAGTCCGTCGTCATTCGGAAGGTCGTATGCTCTTTGCATAATGGAACCCCAGAACCTCATAGAAACAGCATAAAGCCACTTGTCATCTATTACAGGACAATACCCGTTCTGATGAGCTTCACCGCTGAATTTATATCCGTTCGTTTTAAG
>Ga0265298_10004046_pt1 | contig 18963 bp, 30 predicted proteins | sample AusTroGonzalo_MG_3_FD_193486 | JGI IMG/M metagenome (GOLD analysis project Ga0265298, IMG submission 193486) | Bovine rumen microbial communities from tropical cattle in Woodstock, Queensland, Australia - Gonzalo_01 | ecosystem: Host-associated > Mammals > Digestive system > Stomach > Rumen ... | reverse complement strand
TTGCAGAAACCGTACCCGGTATGTTTGAAGATGCAGAAAAAGGCTTAACCCCTGAACAGATATTATATAACGCAGTACAGAACGAAAAAGAAAACGCAGTATACAATATCGGTGCGGAAGGGCTTAAGTATATTCCACAGATCCCCGGACTTATTAAGAATGGCATAAATGCAATAAGCGGGAAACCCGCAGTAGAAACAGCAGAAGAAGTTGTTGAAACAGCGGCTAAAAGTGCGCCCGTTGAACCCCTTAAACAGCTTAATCCTGAAATAGATGCGCTTGCAAATCAGCAGAAGCAGGCGGCAGAAACAATAGAAAACTTAAGTGAGCAGATACCCTCACAGCCTGTTACTGATGCCGTAAACGGACAGACGGTAGAAAACCTTACTAACGCAGTACAGCCCGAAAACGTGGCAAATAGAAGCGCATTACAGGAGATTACAGACGATATTATAAACACCCGTAACACTACTAATCTTGTAGGAAGCGGGAATAGTGAAGTAGGTAACGCATACCTTAAGAACATTGACGAATTAAAGAACCATGAAAAGAGCCTTTTAGAGCAGGCAGAAAAAATAACTGATGATCCCGCCCTGGAACAGCTTAAGAACGAAGCAGTAAACACAGCAGACGCATACTGGCAGACGATTTATGGCGTTGATGCTCCCATAAATCCCGAAGCAGTAAATGTTCATAGGCAGGCATTAGAGAACCTTGAAAATTACATGAAAAATAATGTAAACCCCGCAGAAGTAGGAGATAACATTCGTGCAGGAATAAAAGACCTTGAAATGCCTGATAATCTCCGAAACGTGGTAAACGCAAGGACAAAAGACCTTGACGCACTCACAGACAGGATAAAGAACGCAACTTCACAGGAAGAAGTAGAAGGCATATTGAGGGAAGCTGAAAACATGGTAAACGATACCGAAAATCAGCTTAAGCGTTCTGCCTCTTCACGGTTTATTAAGAAGGGAGACTTTGACCCCGAAACAAAATCCTTTGTTGAAGCATTGAACGGCAAGAAGATTTATGTTTCCCCTGAAATGCGGGCAGAGTTCCCCGACGCAAAGAACATAAATAAACTCACGGATAAGCTCTATTTCTCCGGAAACGGTGGAAAGTTTAAGCCCAAACTTTACGCAAAATCCGGTAATGGTATGGGGTTAGATCAGGTATTCCCTGAAATAGACAGGGAGACAGGGAACGCAATATCTAACTTCATGCGCAACAATGGCCTTAATCCCGACAACCCCATAGACCAGTTTAAGGGAATAATTGAGTATAGCGATTTCCTTAAGGCCAACAAAGACAAGGCTAAAGTTATGCCTTATGACGGTGGTATGTTTGATGAGTTCATGGGGAACTTAAGGAAAGCCACAGAGGATAAACTGAACACCTTTAAGGAGGCAGTTACCCCCGAACCCCGACTTAAACCTAATCTGCAATTCTTTGCTGATAAGGCGCAGGAAGCAAGAAGAACCCTTGAAAGTATGCCCGAAGGAGCAGAAAAAGAGCAGTTCAGGGATTCACTGGAAGCCTTTGAAGCAAAGTTGAGAAATGCAAAATCAGTAGATGAAGCACAACAGGCGTGGGAGCTTTCCAAAGTCCGTAAGACAATGGAGAAGTCCGGTATATTCACAGAGGACGAATTAAAGAACGTTATTCCCGAAGAGGATCTTAAGTACATGAGACAGGGGGAAGAAGTACCCTATAATGCCGTTAAAAAGAGAATAGCAGATGATTATAACGGTATGCTTACAAGATATACACAGAAGTTTGATTCAAGAGAGGCAGCCGTTAAAGAGTTGGGAAATGCCGAAGATATTAACGGTATGTATATTATGGCTAAAGACCGTTTAGAGAAGGCAAGAGCCACCGATAATATGGCAGAAAAGAGGGTTTTATACGCAGAGGCAAGGGGTATTATGCTTAATTGCCGTAAGGCCAATACCGAACTTGGACGAGCAATACAGGCCAATGCAAAGGTAGCAAGAACCCCCGAAAGATCAGTTATGGATGCTTTAGGGTATGCAGAAGAGAAAGTAAGCAAAGCCCTTGAAAAAGATCCTAACTTGAAAAAAGGCATTGAGCAGGTAACAGAGCAGATTGATAATTTCCTTAAGGATATGGATACTGCTGCATTGAACCGTGAAGAAGTAGAGAATATGATAAACCAGGCTTTACTTCAAAATAAACGGGTAAGACAGCGTATTAGCAAGGGGGATGTTCAGAAGATCGCAGATGCAATACTTGAAGATAAACAGTATTGCGATATTCAGAAACAGCTTGAATTTCTTTCTACCGGAGTGGGAGACGTAGACGCTAAAACTATGGATCAGGTACAGCAAATGTTTGAAGCAGTACAGGATCTACCATTCAACAGCAAAAAACGTGTTGATATGGAGAATGAAGCCTATAAACTCCTTGCAACGACAATAAGCCCTAAAGGTGGTTCATTCCGTGATAAGTTTGATGCTTGGCGTTATTTAGCTATGCTTGCTAATCCGACTACTCACATTAAGAACATGACAGGTAATGAGCTTTTCGGACAAGGTATGGTATCTGTTAAAAATAACCTTGCGGCATTGATAGAAGGAGCGGCAGATAAAGTAGCAAAAGTGACAGGAAACGGCGGCATTGAAAGGACAAAAGCACTCCTTTCGTCAAAGGATAGCGCACTTATTAAAGCTGCTAAAGAAGATGGATTAGAAAACGCTTTCCGTGAATTGTCCGGTAATAAATACCTTGATGCAGGAACTTCAATAGATCAGGCTATTCCTGCTTTTAATACCAAAACTCGATTAGGACGGTTCCTTAACAAAGCATCAGAGATAAACGCAGGGGCATTGAGTAAAGAAGATGAAATAGCTATGTTGTCAAAGTATCAGACTTCCCTTGCAGGATACCTTAAGGCAAACGGCGCAGATGCAAATATCTTTAAGGCCACAGACGATCAGTCAAAAGCTCTCTTGGAAAACGGCAGACAGTACGCTATAAATCAAGCAAAAGAGGCGGCTTTCCATCAGGACAATGCGACAGCAGATTTATTCTCACAGGCTACAAGAAACTTCCGTGATTCTGATAGCAAAGTGGCAAAGGGAGTAGGGCTTGCGGCTGATATTATAGTACCTTTCAAGAAAACCCCGGCAAATATCCTTAAGAGTGCTTTTGAATACAGTCCTTTGGAATACGCAAAAGTTATCACTGATATTAACGCATTGAATAAAGGAACGATCAAGGCGGCAGACCTTATAGATGACATATCAAAAGCCACAACAGGTACAGCCGCTTTAGGGATAGGAGCTATACTTGCACATGAAGGCATATTAAAAATAGGATCTGATTTATCAGATGAAGAAGAGTCCTTTGATAAGCAGACCGGAAGGCAGACCGTATCAATTAAAGTAGGGGATAAGTATGTACCCATTCAGGAATTGATACCGAGTGCCGCACCCTTAATTTTCGGTGGAACGATATATGAAACAATGGCAAATAAGACAGATAAAGATACTGCCTTGAATACATTGTTTGCAGGAACCGGAGCAATAGCAAACGGCGTTATTGATATGTCTATGCTTTCGGGAATTACGGATACATTACAGTCCGTAAGGGGAGCAAAAGACAGCAAGGAAGTAGTAACTAACCTTGCATTAAAGACAGGTTCAAACCTTGCAAGTCAGTTAGTACCGACAATAGGAAGGAAAGCAAATGTCACAATAGACGATACAAAACGGAGTACCTATTCTGATAAGACGGGAGCGGCAAAGCAGATAGATCAGAATATTAAATATCTGCAAACAAAGATCCCCGGATTACAGCAGTTAGGGGAGATATTGAAAGAGTCTGATATACCCGCTTTACAGAAAGTAGGTAACAGACTTGCGCTTGAACCTAATGTTGATGTTAAAGGACAGATTCAGGAAAGCCCCGGCACAGCAGGATTTAATAATCTTGCAGGGAGAGCAGTAAACAATTTCCTTTCCCCTGTAAATGTAACAAAGGATACCAGTACGAAGTATGACGAGGAAAGAAGGAGACTTGCAAAAGTCACGGACGAAACAAAAGTATTGCCTTATATTGCAACAAATGAAGCTGAAATTGGAGATAAGAAACTTACCCCTTCCGAGTGGACGGAATACCGCAAAACAAGAGGTCAGTTAAGAGAGAGCCTTGCAGAAGGCATTATTGACAGTCCAGCATATAAGGATCTGTCAGATGAAGATAAAGCGGCCTTACTTGTTAATGCTGATAGCTTCTCAAAGGCATACGCACAGAGTAAATACGGCAAGGAAATGAAGAGTGAAAATAAGAAACTTGCGGCTATTTACGAAAAGGAAGGTGTAAAAGGCGTAATAAATAGCTTAAATACAAAGGTACAGCTTGATAAGTATGGGTTAGATAACACAGACAAAAACCAGGAAAGACTTGCTGAATTTAGCGCAGATAAAATGAAGGACTATGCCGCTTATAAGGAAAAAGAAAGCGCATACAAAGATAAAAACGGCCTTGAAAACCTGAAAAAGGCAGATAAAATAGCCGTATTAAGGGGTATGCCGCTTTCTGCACAGAAAGAATTATTACCGGATATGATAGAGTCACAGGAAGATAAAAAGCGTTGGGAAGCAGCAGGCCATGATGTAACCCGGTATTGGAAGCTGTATGATGCCGCAGAAAGGAAAGCAACAGCAGAGGCACAGGCAGTACAAAATGAGATTAAATCCGCAGGTATAGGTGATGCAGAACAGACACAGAAGGAGCTTGCTTCTTACGGTGCTATTGATTCTCCGTCAACAGTAGAGTATTACGCAAAAGCAAAGAAAGTTATCCCTTCCCTTACCACAAAGGAATATGCAGGATATCTCTATGATATAGGCGGGAGTGATTATAAGATAAAGCAAGAAGAGTTTTTGAATTATGCCAACAAGAACAAATTACCGGAAGATAAAGTAAAACTTTATTGGAACGCCTTTGGAAATTGGAAAACAATCCCTAAACTTGTACAAGGTCAATGGAAGGCAAGGAAAAAGTAAGTGTTCGCTGCCTGTTTCATCCCTGGTACAGGGTTTCACCGTTAGAACTTGTATTCCTTACTGATAATGTTACTATTTAAATAAGAAGGTATAGTAACATGAAGATCAGCGAGAATATCTTAAATTCAAATATCGAATACTGCATTAACGAGTATGTAAGGCTTGTAGAGCATAGAGATATACTCCGGGAAAAGTGGTTCCTGGGGTGTACTTTGGATGAACTTGCGGAAAAATACCATAAATCCACTACTTCAATTAAAAAGATTATTTACGGCACAGGAGATAAGATCCTGATAAAAGCATCTGAAATGAGCCGTAAATCAGACTAATTACAGCCCTTCCGGTTACTTTCGGGAGGGCTTTTTCTATTTTAAAATCAGATCATGTATATAAAGTATAATCAAAATCCGTGTGATAAGAGGACAATAGATTGCACAGTCAGAGCATTGGCAACATTACTAAACGAGGACTGGGATGCCGTATATGTGCAATTATGTATGAAGGGATATGAATTATGCGATATGCCTTCTTCAAAAGCAACAGTAAATCACTTTTTACAGTCAATGGGATATAAGAGGCATATAGCCCCTGATAACTTCCCGTATAAATACACAGTGGAGGACTTTGCTAATGATTATCCTGATGGTAGTTATCTGCTTGCAACTGATAGCCATGTTGTACCTGTCATAGACGGTAATTACATTGATACATGGGATAGTGGGAATGAAATACCCTTATTCTACTGGACGAAAGGAGACTGATTATGGCCTATAACCCTTACAATCCGTACTATGCACCACCGCAGTATCCGGTTACTCCGGAACCACCAAAACAGATACAATATAGCGTGATAAATGCGCCTTCCGTTGACTATGCGAAAAGCTATCCGGTAGCACCTGGCAATAGCGTGTGGTTCAAGATCGAAAATCAGCCCTTTTTATGCACTAAAACAATGGGGTTTTCCCCTTTGGAAAAGCCGACATTTGAGACATACAGGCTTGTAAAAGAGGACGAGGCAGAAATAGTAGAGAGTAAACCTGAATACGTCTTAAAAGAGGATTTAGCGGCAATAGAGGACAGATTGACAGAGATAGAGAAGTCCTTAAAGCCACGCACAAGGAAGAAGGAGGAACCGGAAAATGGGTGATCCTTGGGGAAATTTTCAAAACTTTATGAGCGGTTTTAAGGAAATGGTTGCTAATCCTGCTCAATACATGATGCAGAGATACGGCATTTCACAGGATATAGCCAATAATCCTAATGCGATAATACAGAAACTTATGAGCGAGGGGCGTGTTTCACAGTCGCAGTTTGATGCGGCAAGACAGGCGGCCTCACGGATACAGAATAACCCTATGTTCAGTGCGTTCATGGGGCATAAATAAGTATATAGGATCAGCGTACGGGATCTTATAGACGGACTACCCGCATGAGGGTAGCCCCTAACCTACAAAAAATATAGGAGGTAATAATAATGGCTTTAACAGATGAATCAATGGTTATGCCTGTCACTCCCTTTGGTGGAAGTGGTGGAGGCTTTGGCGGGGATTTTGGAGCCTGGATCGTACTCTTCCTGATTTTCGGTATGTTTGGTGCCGGGGGTTGGGGAGGCGGCGGCTATGGTGGAAACTATGACTTCCCTTGGCTTTTAAGCGGACAGAACGGCATAAACGCAAACACTAACGCAGGTTTTCAGAACGCAGCTATTCAGAGTTCCCTCGGTGACATTCAGACCGGGCTTTGTGGCGGCTTTGCAGGCGTGACAGCAGCGGTAAACGGATCACAGGCAGCTATATCACAGCAGCTTTATACCAATCAGATAGCAGAGCTTGAAAGAAGTTTTGCTGCACAGACCGCTAACACGCAGGGAATATCCGGTATTCAGTCACAGCTTGCACAGTGTTGTTGCGATAACAGGCTTGCTACTTGTCAGACACAGAACATAGTACAGGCAGAAGGAGCAGAGACAAGGCTTGCTATTCAGAATCAGACACAGGCTATTCTTGACAAAATGTGTCAGCAGGAGCTTGACGCATATAAGAGAGAAAACGATAACTTAAGGGCAATGGTTAATATGCAGAACCTCGCCGCTTCACAGTCAGCACAGACAGCGGCCTTGATCGCAGACAATACCGCACAGACACAGTATATCGTGAACCGTGTCGCACCGTATCCTATTCCGTCTTATACGGTTCCTAATCCTTTCGGCACAGCAGTAGCCGGGTAAGGAGGTAACTATGTATCAGAACATAAGCAAATTCATAGAGAAAGAGCTTAAAGACCTGGATCACAGAGTAATAACTAATGGTAAGCTGAATATGCAGGAAGCGCAGTATGTTGATCTCCTTGCACACCTTGAAAAGAGTCTCCTTACTTGTGAGGCTATGAAGGAAGGCAGCTACCACGCAGGTTATTCAGACGGATATAAGGACGGATATAACGAGTCCGGTTATAACAGGAGTTACGAAGCATCCGGATACGGCGCAAGAGGCAGAAGGCGTGACAGTATGGGAAGATATGCAGACGAACCCCGCTATAATGACGGTTATCAGCATGATAGCATGATAGAAGAACTTCATTCTCTTATGGAGAAAGCCCCTAATGAGCAGGTAAAGCGTAAATATAGCGACTTTTTGAGTGAAATTAAGGGCATGATGTGATAAATGATCCCCAATTAAATATCACTTCCGGAAACATCAACCTTCATGGTTGGTGTTTCTGATTTTAAAGTATGCCACAAAGTATGTCTTGAAAAATCAAAAACCGCTCAACAGAGCGGCTTTGAGGCGTGAGACACGGGGGAGTCGAACCCCCGATAAAAATGCCCTCAAAAGCCCTTGTTTACTGGGAAAACCCCGATTTTAAGTCCTTTGGTAACGGGTGTATTTTATCACGTAAAATCAACATTTTCTCACCCTTGATAAAAAAGTATGACACGAAAGTATGACACGAAAAGACACGGGGGTAGTTATCCCCCGATAACATCATCAAAGTAATTTTTCATCTTTTCAGCATACTCTTCATTCATAGATTTTATATTATTCTGATACGTTGCTTTCATTACTTTACTTCCCTTACTCCATCCACCAAATTCAGCGAGAGCATTGTCAGGGATGCCTAATACCGCCCCTATTGAGGCGTAGAAATGCCGTAACAGATGAAAGTGTATATCTATCCCTAATCTGTTTCTTAACTTTGTGAAACATTGGGTTATGTTGCCCGGATTTGTATATTCTACTATCCTTTCAGAAGGATCTCCGGTTCCGAGTAATTCAACCACCTTATCCGGTAATACTATCTCCCTCATGGAATCATCTGTTTTAGGGAATTGCTTTACTATCCATTCCCCATCTGCATTTTGAACCATATCTTTGTCTATGCTCAATGTATTTCCGTTTAAGTCTCCATAAGTCAATGCGCTTATTTCCCCTCTCCGAAGGCCGCCATAAGCTCCTAATGCAATACACTTCTTTAATTTCGGTGAAGCCTCTTTGTATAGTAGCTGTATATCCTCATTTGAGGGCGAATAGAGCTTTTTCTTTACCTTATGGGGGAGAGTTACCTTAAAGGTAGTTTCGGGCATATAGAAGGCAATAACAGCGGATAACAGGCCATATATATTAGCGACACTTTTAGGACTTAATTTTTCGGATAAATTAGATACAAATAATTGTAGATCCTCGGTAGTGAGTTTCTTTAGGGATTTATCCTCAATAAATGAGTAGTTGTTATCCTTCATTTTCTTATATCCTCTTATGGTAGACGGGGATAAAACGCCTTCTTTTGCGGTTATATAGCCTTCTAATGCCTGTTTGACGGTCAGACCGGAACGCTTTTGTTTTGTCCTGTCTGCTTTCCAGTCAGATGCCATTTTCTCCGCTTCATACTTTGTAGGTGCAGTAAAGCTCTCATATACTTTTTTGCCGTTTTCCGTATGGGAATATACCCTTATTCTCCATGATCCGGACGGTAGTTTTCGTGCAGTAGCCATAGTTTAATCCTCTAAATCCTCATGGTACATATCAATAAATTCTTCATAGTATCTATCTTCAATTCCTGGGAATATGGTTTCAGGCTCATAATGTTCGTTCATATAATCGCCCAAATCATAATGATTAAAAATATAATCTACGGCAGCTTCCGGATCGTATTCTGTCACTATTTCACGAAGATAATCATACTCGTAAACATCAAAAGGATCATAATTCTCTGCAACGTATTGAAGAGCGTTATCTTTTAAATAATCCTCTTTAATAGTATCAATATCGTATTCGTTATATCCGTAAGTGTTTTCGCCACAACCGGAAAGGAGAAGGACGGATAATAAAATAATCAATGCTTGTTTCATACGCACCCCGTTTCTCCCTTGTCTCTGCAAGGGCAAGTCAATAAACTGTTCAATAGTTTAATATTTGAATCTAACAACTGGTCTATGCGCTTGTCTTTTAAGTTTATCTGCTCCCGGCAGAAGTCAAGGCTTTTCTGAAAATTAGCACGTTCCTTGTCTAACTTGTCGTGGTATTTCAACTTTTCCTCATTTAAGGCTGCCTTTAATTCTAAAAGCTGCTTTTCAAGATCCTCAATGACCTGGATTTTATACTTTAGAAGGGATTTCATGGCTGCAACGTCCATGTTATCAGTATCTTCTATGTTTTCTATGTCTAATAATGCTTTGGCAATAGGCCTGATCGTTTCCTCGTACTTGAACGAACTATCCTCGGAACCGTCAGCGAACACCCTTGAAAGGGTAGATTTTGATAAATAATCCCCGTTCTTTTCCATGAGATTAAGAATGTCGTTAAACGATAATCCCTTTTCCTGCCTTACGTCCTTAAGTTTCAAGATTATGTCTTTAGTGTTCGTCATTGGTTCCTCCGATAATACTCTGTTTGCGTGTTTGGAACTTCCTTTTTACTATTTCCCCATGTAACATTTTTTACAGAAAGGGGATACAACATGGATAAAAAAGAATTTATTGAACTATTTGAAAAAGCAGATGCAGAAACCCAAAAAGTTATTGTTCAGCTTTTAGAAGAAGCTCAACTGCCTTCTGAACTTCCGGACTTGCCTTCAAATACAAATTGTATAATTGAGTAGCTTTTGACGGGGGAGTATCCGGCTTTTCAAGGAAGAGGGCTTCCCCGGTCAATAAATACTCTATTGTAACGCCTAAAAATTCAGCTATCTTTCTTAAATTTGCTATGCTCGGAACGTGCTTTCCTGTTTTCCAGTCGGACAAAGTCGAACGTCCGACACCTGAACCTTTAGCAACAGCATAGTCTGAAAGACCTCTTAAATCCCTCAATTCCGCATAAACACTATACATTTCGCCCTCTCAAAAAAATTTGAATTTAGGCTTGACACGTCCGACAGGTCGGAGTATATTATACATAAAGCGTCCGACAGGTCGGACGGACACAAGCCGGAAATAAGTTTCTTCTCAATTCTTATTATATCGACTTATCGAACGCTTTTCAACTACAAGATATGGGAAAGGAGGGAACCATGAACGCTAAATATAAAGCGTTGAAAGAGAAAAAGCACGTCACAGATTACAGGGTATCCAAAGACACAGGTATTCCTCGTTCGACCTTATCAGAATGGAGCGCAGGTAAGTACACACCTAAAGCAGACACACTACTTAAGATAGCAAAGTATTTTGGAGTGTCTATTGAATACCTGTTAGAGGATAAGGTATGAAGAAGTACCCACTATTCACAAGAACCATATTAGGGGCGGCAAAGAGAGAAGGTTATTCCGCTTTATCCCTTGCAAAGGCAACAGGAATACCCCCGGCAACCTTTAATAGAAGGTTAGACGATCCCGGTTCATGGAGTATATGTGAAATCCGGACAGTAGTAATTCTGATAAACCCTAATGAATGTGAAAAACAAATTATAGGAAAGGAGGTAGGAATTGTTTAAGAGAGTATTAGTTACAGCTTTATTGACAATGGCAATTACAACACCATGCTATGCAAATGCAGCACACGAACAGGCCATGAGCTTCATTTTAGCAGACCAGGACTTGCCAAAGGAACCGGGAGACAAGCTCTATACAAGTGAGAACCCCGAAAAATGCCCGACTTTGTTTGATACTACTGCTTATCATCAAGGCGAATATGGTTCTCACGGTGACAAGATGCGTGAAGGGTATTGTGCGGGAGCCCCGGACTTATACGGTGCGGCAGTTACGATTTATGAAGCTATCGAAACAGAAGAAGGCTATAAAATCGGTGACTATATCGGAATGTTTGAACTGAAAGACACGGGATACGGACGAAGCACAAACAAAGGGAAAAGCCGTGTGCGTTCTGATAAGAAATACGCAGGCAGTATTGAAAGCGGAACGCATTTAGACATTTATCGGAACGATCTATCCCGTTGTTGGGAATGGATGCACCGGACACAAGGAAAAATCTTTGCAGTAATAACCCCTGCAAAAGGTTGAGGCCTTAAGAACGGCAATTCTTAAGACCTCGGACAAAAAACAATATCAAATTGATGTGCTTATTTTAGCACAGGAAAGGACAAAAAGCAATGAAAAAGAACGAAGTTGAGCAGGCAGTTACATTCGAGTTACCCAAGATCGACATTAAGTTTCTGAATGTAGAGATTATCGGGGATTCCCCCCTTATCGTTCACAAGTGGAGTGAAAAGGCAAAGAAAGAAATGCTTGACAAGCAGATGAAGAAGGCAAGCGCAGGAAAGACAGCGAAAGATCCGGAAATGGACTTCTACGAATCTATGTACTGGCTTAATGAGGAGCTTCCGGAAGAACCCAAAAAGGCAGACTATGAAAAGGTTTTGAAGTCCGGTAAGGCTCGTTTCGGATTTCCCGCAGTAGCTTTCAAGGCTTGTGCTATTGATGCTGCATATCAGCAGGGGGCAATAGCGAAAAAGACCACCGCAAGGGGAGCTTTTCATCTTATGGACGAACTTGTTGAGATAAAGGGTGATCCGGTAATGCGGGAAGATATGGTACAGATCGGCGGCATGAGTAAAGTTGCTGATATTAGGTATAGGGGATCGTTCCCGAAGTGGAGAGCAACCTTAAATATCAGATACAACGCAGGAGCAATAAGCCCGGAGCAGATTCTTAATATGCTGAATATCGGAGGCTTTTCAAACGGTGTAGGAGAGTGGAGGCCTTCAAAAGACGGTTCCTTTGGAACATTCCATGTTGCAACCGCTAACGAATAATCACGGCAGGTTAGGTACGGTATGTTGAGGTCTGTTGCGGCCGGGTGAGGTCAGGCATGACGAGGTCTGGAAAGGTGCGGCAGGCACGGCACGTTGCGGTTAGGTTGTGTGAGTTGGGGTACGTTCAGGCGGGGTTTGGCAGGCGGGGATAGGTGTGTTGCGTTTAGGTACGTTCCGGTGAGGCAGGGTTAGGCAGGTTAGGCTCGGTCGGTCAGGTATGGTTTTGTTCGGTGGGTTACGTTGGGTTAAGGCTTGTTGCGGCAGGCGAGGTAAGACGGGGTAGGTTCCGTTACGGTTGGGTGCGTTGCGTTCAGTTACGGTATGTTGTGGCAGGTACGGCGAGGTTTGTCGGGTTTTGGTGCGTCAAGTTCCGGCGTGTTATGGAATGGCAAGTTAGGGTAACACAATAAATAAGAAGAAAGGAGATACAAAGTGGTTTACAAGTGGAAATACTATCACTATTCCGTTGATGCAAACATTGTAGGAAAAGCATTAGAGGACATTGAAAAGGAAAGCGGGGAAGTGACCGCAGAGCTTCTACTTAAGAAGGCAACGCCTAAAGATTCCGAATTACATACGTTGTTTGAGTGGGATAACAAAAAGGCAGCGAGTGAATGGAGATTACATCAGGCAAGACAGATTATCGGTGCAGTAGCCGTTGTCTATGAGGAAGAAGAAAGGGAAGAACCTATAACCACCAGGGCGTATGTAAATGTTGGTGATGTTCACAAAGGATCATTTGTCAATACAGCTAAAGCCATGAGTGACGAGGAAACACGATCAGTAGTATTAAAACACGCATTAGACGAGTTAATGGCTTTTAAGGCAAAGTATTCCGGATTAAATGAATTATCTGCTATTTTTTCCGAAATCGACAGACTATCAGCATAAGGAAAGGAGGATTTATGAACTGTACCGTACATTTCAGATATGAAGATACTTTAATACTGTTCAAGTTTGACACTATCAAACAGGCAGCGGATTTTTCACAGACACTTTTAGACAGCCTTATAGGCGGCACAAAGGATATCGGCATAACGATCTATCTTACAAACGAAGATCCTCGCACACCAACCATAGCAAGCGAGGATCATGAGTAAAAAGGGTAATGGGGGTTTAATGCCCCAAACACAGGCATTGTAACAGACAAAGGAAGAAACGTCAATGGAAGATTTTGAAAGAGATTATGAATACGAACAGGAACAAAAGGAACTCCGAGCCATGAGACGCAGACAGCGGCTTGCATGGGAAGAGGAAGAAGCAGACAGGGATTATGCAGAAAGGACAGAAGATGATAGAAGCTACTGAAAAGAAGGAAGAGAACATGAAGGAAAGGTTTATCACCGAGTTAAAGAGTAGTGAACGGGATATGTCAGGCCTTATACAGGCAATGGAAGAAGGCGGTTTTTTCACCGCCCCGTGTAGTGGAGCGCACCATTTATCAAAGGAAGGCGGCCTCCTGGAACATTCCTTGAATGTTTTGGATTATGCAAGGAAGCTCAATGCTGCTTTCGGAAATCCGGTCAAGGAAGAATCCATTATTGTTACCGCTCTTTTACATGACCTTGGGAAAATGGGGGATCATGGAAAGCCTAACTATGTTGAGAAAATCCTTAAGAGCGGGCAGAGATCAGAAGCAGAACCCTATACCACAAACAAAGACCTTAAGTATATCGACCATGAGATTAGAAGTCTGATGATAGCAGAAAGGTATATCAGACTTTCAGAGGAAGAAGAACAGGCAATATTACTTCATAACGGCCTGTATGGAACATTCAAGTATGAGATACAGGGCAAGGAAACCCCTTTGTATATGATCCTGCATTTTGCGGATCTTTGGTGTTCCAGGGTGGTTGAGGAATGACACTCACGGAATTATACAAGGGTGTAGACCTTGAAACGCTAAATATGATTTTAGAAGCAGAAGGAAAAGACTATGAGTTTTATACAGACGAGGAAGGAGAAATAAGATGCCGGAAACAAAAGGAAGAATCTATGAAGCTATCAGCGGAGTAATGTCTGATGTTGGTTCAATAGGGAAGAATGATACAAACGAGTATGACAAGTACAAATTCAGGGGCATAGATGCAGTTATGAACGCATTATACCCCGCAATGGTGAAGAACCATGTATTTGTTACCCCTACTGTACTTGACACCCACAGGGAAGAGAGGGCAGGGAAGAACGGAAGCAATATGATGTATTCCATTCTCACGGTTAAGTACACATTCTACACGGATGACGGTTCAAGTGTTGAGTGCGTTGTTGTCGGTGAAGCAATGGATAGGAGCGACAAAAGCACAAACAAGGCAATGTCAGCGGCTTTCAAATACGCTTGTTTTCAGACCTTCTGTATCCCTACTGATGAAATGAAGGACGCAGATGCAGAATCCCCGGAAATAGGAGAGAGAGTAATAAGCGAAGCAGACTTGAAGAAATGGTTAGCTGCCATTGATGCCGAGTGTGAGAGAACCGGACTTACAAGGGAAACGGTATTCAGCACAGTATCAATTAAGAGTGAAGCAGAGCTTAACCTTGCTGTTTTCAAAAAGATCATGAACAAGTTTGAGAAAACGCCTGATAAGGGGAAGAAATGACCGGAACCGCAATAGAGATAATCAAATATCTTACAGAACAGGATCAGGATAAAGAGTGGGATCTGAAAGAACACAAGGAAAAGCGTTCACTTGACGCTAATGGTCTTTTGTGGGCTTGCCTTCAAGAAATTGCATCAGCGTTAAGAACTGATAAATGGTCGGTTTACCTGCAAATGCTTAAGAGGTACGGAAAGTTTGATTATGTCATAGTCCGGGAAAAAGCAGTAGAAGCCATGAAGAAGCAATGGAGAGAGCTTGAAGAAGTGGGAGAAATAGATATCCACGGCGAAAAGGCAGTACAGCTTTTGTGTTACTACGGTTCTTCCACTTATGACAAGCGGGAATTTTCAATACTTCTTGACGGGGTTATATCAGAAATGCGTGATATTGGACTGATTCCGCCTCCGGACAGACAGACAAGGGAGTTACTGGAATCATGGGGAAATGGAAAAGCATAATCCAACATAAGGACGATACAGCTTGTTTCTTGTGTGGCAGCAGAATAAACCTGCATAAGCATCATGTTTGGCATGGAACCGGCAACAGGAAGATAGCAGAAGCAGACGGACTTTATTTGAGATTATGTGAGCCTTGCCACAGGAATTTACACGACAAGGGAACCCATGACAAAGACCTCATGGAGATAGGCGAAAAGGCTTATTTAGACCACTATAACGCAACAGTTGAGGATTTTATTAGGAGGTACGGTAAAAACGTATTATGAGCATAAATTCAAGGCGTAAAGGCAAGGTAGGAGAATTAGAGATAGCAAAACTCTTACAGGCTTATGGATACGAAACACGGAGGAATCAGCAGTATAGCGGAGCAAACGGAGACGCAGACATTGTAGGCCTTCCCGGAATACATTGCGAAATTAAGAGAGTTGAAAAGCTCAATATCGACAAAGCCCTTCAGCAGGCAATCAATGACACTTATGCAGACGAATTAAAACAGGGAATAGAGTTGATCCCCGCCGTGTTCCACCGGTCAAATGATGATCGTAAGAAGGACAGCACTAAAGGAGTTTGGAAGGTAACACTAACACTTAAGGATTTTATGAAGCTGTACCAGGTATGGGAGGTAACTACGGTTCCTTTCATGGGGAAGGAGGAAGAATGAACATAGCAGATTATATCCCTAAAGGGCATGACAAAGCAGTTTCAAGACACTATTTAGCAACAATTCTGAATCTTTCGGATAGGAAGGTTAGGTTGATGATAGCAGAGAGCGAAGAACCTATTTTTTGGCATAACGGATATTTCAGGCATAAGAACAAGCAGGATATTCCTTATGAAGAGGACTATTTGAGACAGGAGCAGGCAAGGGCAAGGGCATTAAACAAGAAGGTTAAGGGTATTAAGGCGGCTATATATGGATAAAAGATATTTCTCATTTTTTGAAAGCTATTATAAATCATTCAAAGGATTATCACCAAAAGTTATTGGCGAGATCGTCCTGGCAATGGGAGCTTTTTATTTTGATGATGAAGAAATTGAATTAAAAAATGTTTCAAAAAATATTTTTGAGCTAATCAGACCTGTTTTGGAGAGTTCAAAGAAAAAATCCGTTAATGGTGCCAAAGGTGGCGCACCTATGGGAAATTCTAACGCTGCTAAAACAAGCAAAGAACAAGCAAAAAACAACCAAACTACAAGCAAAAAACAAGCAAAAACAAGCGATAAGGAAAAGGAGAAGGATAAAGGAATAGGAGAAAGGAATAAGGAGATAGGAGAAAAAGAAAAAAAGACTCCTTCGGAGTCTAAAAAAAGAACCATGACCGAGATCGTCCAGGAAAGGAACCTTGACCCCGTACTTGAAAGCAAAATTTTAGAGTGGCTTAAGTACAAAGCAGAGCGGAGAGAGGCATACAAAGAGACGGGGCTTAATTCCTTACTTACGGAAGTACAAAACAATGTCAACAAATATGGGCTTAATCCGGTCATTAACTGTATCAATAAGAGTATGGGGCGCAATTATGCAGGCATCATCTTTGAGCTTGTCGAGAAGGGTAACGGTGATAATAGGGCATCAACAGCAGCTAATCCGAAAATCCATAACTTTTCGGAGAGAAACAATATTGACTATGACGATTTAGAAAAGCGTTTTGCAAGGAATTAGGAGGTAGAGCATGAACAAATGGTGTGGAACAGGGAGATTAACCAAAGATCCCGATATCAGGGCAACAAGTGACACAAACGTAGCACGTTTTACCATTGCTTGTGACAGAAGGTTTAAGAAAGACGGAGAGAACGCAGATTTTATATCCTGTGTTGGTTTCGGGAAAACGGCAGAATTTATTGAGAAGTATGTCAGGAAGGGAACCAAGTTAGAGATCGTTGGAAGAATACAGACAGGCAGTTACGAAAAGGACGGGAGAGAGATATACACAACTGATGTAGTTGTTGAAGAAGCTAATTTTGCAGAATCCAAGAAGGCAAGCGAAGAAAGGAAGAGTGCGGAAACCGAGACGGACGGGTTTATCAATGTGAGCCTGGAAGATGCCGGAGAACTTCCTTTTGCGTGAGGTGGGAAATGAGAGACGAAGAAGTATGCGGAACCTGTAAATACCACAAAAGAGAGGGTGAGGACTGGTATTGCGATAATCATGACGGAGAATATTTCGGTGATTATACCAGTTATGGAGATCGTTGCCCGGACTATGAGGAAAGAGAATGATGTGTGATGATAATTGCCTTGAATGTACTCTCCCCAAGTGCATATACGACAAGGAACCAAAGAAGAAAAAGGAGAAACGGAAACCACAGATAACGATAACTCATTTTGTGGATAAAGCTGATTATATGCGGCAGTACAACAAACTGTACTATGAATCCCACAAGGAAGAGTTTAAGGCAAAGAGATTGAATAACAGGGAGAAGTACAACGAATATCGCCGCAATTCCTACAAAAGGCACAGGCCGGAAGAGTTAGAACGGCAGAAGAAGTACAGGATGAAAGGGGCATTAAATGGATCAGTTTCTACAATGGCTTGAAAAAGAGGCAGAGGATACCAGGCCATATACCATTTTTGATGATAAGTCAGACAAGCACCGGGAAGCAGTAAGGATTTTGGAAGCATACAAAAGGTTTAAGGGCTTAAGTGAGGGCGAAAAGAAATGAAATGTGAGATATACAACGATTCAATGCAGAATTGGAAGAAATATCCCATACAAAAAGCACAGCTAATTATCGCTGATGTGCCATATAACGTGGGTAATAATTTTTATGGATCAAATCCCATGTGGTACAACGGCGGTGATAACAAAAACGGAGAATCAGCTTTAGCCGGAAAAGCGGCTTTCTACTCTGATTTTAATTTTAATCTGTATGAGTATTTTCATTTCTGTTCACAGTTGATGAAAAAAGAGCCAAATAGGGGGGGTGACAGAGGAAAGTCAAGCGAAGCCCCTTGTATGATCGTTTTTTGTAGTTTTGAACAGATACCGACCCTTATACAGGCGGCAAAGAAACACGGGTTTATTCATAATATACCCTTGATATTCATAAAAAACTATTCGCCGCAAGTATTAAAGGCAAATATGCGAGTAGTTGGAGCAACTGAATACGCTATCCTTTTTTACCGCTCTTATCTTCCCAAATTTAGGAATGAGGGGAAAATGATCTTTAATTGGCTTGAGTGGACGCAGGACGGAAAAGGTATTCCCAAAATCCACCCAGCACAAAAGCCCGTTACACTTCTTAAGCATCTGATAGAGATTTTCACAGATGAGGGTGATGTTGTAATTGATCCTTGTTTTGGAAGTGGTACGACCGCAAGAGCGGCAAAAGAACTAAAACGCAATTTTTACGGGTTTGAAATATCAAAAAAATTTTATACAGAAGCCAAAAACAAAATGTTGAATGATCTGTATATTGATGAATCAAAACAGATACCGGGGCAGATAAATATATTTAACTTAATGGAAAAAGCAATATAAAATCGGCGGTGCCGGAGTAAATCCCCGGTCAAATGCCCCAGTACAATCAACTGTCATTAAAAAATAAAATATATTGGCTTTTTTCTCGCACACGCACAAAGGGGACAGCCGCTAAAAAAGAAGGGAGCGAAATGAAATCATTCAAGAAGTGGATAAAAGAGCGTGATGAGGTTATGAAAACCTATGATGTAAC
>Ga0265298_10004045_pt1 | contig 18965 bp, 21 predicted proteins | sample AusTroGonzalo_MG_3_FD_193486 | JGI IMG/M metagenome (GOLD analysis project Ga0265298, IMG submission 193486) | Bovine rumen microbial communities from tropical cattle in Woodstock, Queensland, Australia - Gonzalo_01 | ecosystem: Host-associated > Mammals > Digestive system > Stomach > Rumen ... | reverse complement strand
ACGGGCAAAGCGCCCAGGCAGAAGGCAGCGGCCAGTCTTTTCGACAATTTCGATGAGTTTACGCGGGAGCAGGGTCTGGCGAATCAGTGGGCCTATGCGACGAGGCAGACGTGGAAGACCTTCAGGAACCATCTGGAGCGGTTCAACAAAAGGCTGAAGTATGCGGATCTCACGGAGAGTGGTGTCAACCGGTACGTGGCATTCCTTCGGAACACGGAGGGGCTGGAGGAGAAGACAGTGCTCAAGCATTACTCCCAGTTGAAGTGGTTCGTCAATTGGGCGATCCGGAAGGGGTACTGTACGAATGAGGCCATTAACAAGCACCGGCCCAAGTTCAAGGTGGTTAAGAAGCCAGTGATCTTCTTGACGAAGGAGGAGCTGCTGAAACTCTACAACTATCAGATTCCGGCCAATGGGACGAAGGTCAAGCTCTTCGACATGCAGGGGATGGAGTATGAGAAGAAGGTGGAGGAAGCGGGAGCCCTGGCCAAGACCCGAGATTTGTTCTGCTTCTGCGCCTTCACGTCGCTCCGCTATTCTGATATGGCGAAGGTTAAACGCATAGACATTGAGGGCAAGCAGCTCTATGTGACGACGCAGAAGACGAATGACCGCTTGCCCATTGACCTGAACTCATTCGCGTTGGAGATCTTGGACAAGTACAAGGACGAGAAGTTTCCCGAGGGCCTGGCTCTGCCGGTGATCAGCAACCAGAAGATGAACCACTATCTGAAGGACCTGGGCGAACTTTGCGGATTCAACAACCCGATCACGCGAGTCTGCTACCGGGGCGGGGAACGTGTCGAGGAAACCTTCCCCAAATATGCTCTGATCGGCACCCATGCCGGTAGGCGTACTTTCATCTGCTTCGCCCTCTCGAGTGGCATCCCGCCGCAGGTGGTGATGAAGTGGACCGGTCACTCGGACTACAAGGCGATGAAACCCTACATCGACATTGCCGAGAAGACCAAGGCCAATGCTATGAATCTGTTTGAAATGGAACTCAAAAAGTAGAAGCGCTATGGAGAGAAGAAACGAAGTTGACGTGCTGCACGTGAAGATGGATGTCAAGGCCGCCCAGGACTTCCTGGCGATGGTTGCCAAGAAAGGCGATGACATGGTAGAAGTCCAGGACCTGCTGGCTTTTGCCCGGCCCTGGATCACGGACTGGCCCGAGCATCTGACCCGCCTGGAACGCACGGCCGAAAGCCACGACCGCTGCACCCCTACAGAACTTGCGAACTGGAACAAAGTCAGCCGCCAGACGGTCTACAATTGGCGCGACCGGGGGCTCCTGGTTTACGATGGAAAGAGAATCAACGTGCCTGGCACTGTTGTTCTCTGGAAATTCCTGATCAAACTGAGATGAGGAAACAGACTTTGTAAACCTTGGCAAGAATGATTAACTTTGAGCAATAGAAATATTGAGAGATGCGGTTTGTAGGAAACAAGTTGATAGCCGAATGTACGGCCTATGATTTCAAGTCTGCGCTAGAAAAGAAGAAGATTCGTGATTGGCTTAAAAGCGTCAGTGCTTTTGCTGATTCCGAAGGAGGGACGTTGTTCTTTGGCGTGGATAACGATGCCAGCGTAAAAGGCGTGGTTGATGCGCAGCACGACTTGGAGTTTATCAGTGAGAAGATCAATGCTCATCTGGATCCGGTGCCTGTTTATTCGCTGAATCCGGCGAAGACAGATGACGGGAAGATCGTCCTGGTTCTAGAGATTCCGGCTGGAATGCAAACGCCCTACTATTTGAATCTTGACGGCAGGAGGATTGCCTATGTGCGGCGTGGTAACCAAAGTGTTCCTGCTAATGCCCACGAACTCTTCGGACTTGTGCTGAGAGGAAGCAATCGTAGCTGGGACTCCCTCGTTTCGAATGAATTGCGCGAGAAGCATTCCTTCAATACTTTGGAGCGTGAATACAATAAGAGATCCGGCAGCCAGTGGGAAGAAAGATTGTTGCGTTCCTTCGGCCTTGAGACGGAAGATGGTCATCTGACGAACGCCGGACTTCTGTTTGCAGATGACTGCCCCATAGCACAATCCCGGGCTTTCTGCACAAAATGGAATGGGCTTACGAAAACTGACGCCATCAATGATTCTGAGTACCAGGGCAACTTGCTGATGCTGCTCGATACGATCAAGAACTTCATTAAAGCGAATACGGCTGTTCGTTGGTATAAACTTCCAGACTACCGACTGAACCTTCCGGAGTATGCAGAGAGGGCTATTGAGGAGATGTGTGTGAATCATCTGATTCACAGAGACTATTCGGAATTGGGTTCGGAAGTATCCGTCAACATCTATGATGACAGGATTGAAACGACTTCGCCCGGAGGCATAACCGATAGTTTCGAACCGATCCACCTTGATCCTGAAAAGATAGCTTCCAAGCGAAGAAACCCTATCTTGGCAGAAGTCTTCTCACAATTGCGTTTTATGGAGAAGCGAGGCAGTGGCTTGCGGAAGATTCAGGACGAGACAGCTTTACTACCTAGCTACAATGAGGATAAACAGCCGTATTTTGAATCGAGCCGGGATTTCTTTTACACGACGCTGCTCAATGTCAATTATGGAATGACCGACGCAGACTTTGATGCTCTGGTAGAGACAAGACAGGTTTCTGACGGAAATAATACTCCTGAAATTCACCCAGAAAATTCACCCAGAAAGCGACAGATTCACCCAGAAAGCGAAGAATTCGCCCAGAAAATTCACCCAGAAGCAGAAAAAACTACCCAGAAAAAGATTGGGAAGACAGCTCAGGCCATCATTGATGCGATAGTAATCGATGCCAAAATGACCAGAAAAGAACTAGCCAAGATCACCGGGCGATCCGAGGATACTATCAAGTACCACTTGAATGTGTTGCAGGAAAGGGGAATCATTGTTCGTATTGGCTCCGACCGGGGCGGCCACTGGAAAGTCTTGTTCAAGAAGTAATACCGGTAAACTGTGAGGCAATTCTATAACCTCAAAAGAAACGACTGCTGCAGGTACTGGGACCGGTAGCCGGTTTCGGTATCGAGCAGGACGAAACGGGCGTGTACCTGGTACTCCGATTGGGAGGCAACGTTGGGGATGGTAACAGTGGCGTTGCTTGCAGCGTCGAAAGGCGAGGCCAGGTGGTTGCGCATCAGGCCGGGGTTGCGACCTTTGCCCGGCTCCGTGAGATGGATCTTGGCCAACAAGCGGTAGCGCTCCGAATGAAACACCGGAGCAAAGGGCACTTGTAGCTGGATGCGGAGCTCACCTCCAACATTCGTCGCACCTACCATAGCAACAGCAAACGGCGGGAAAGAATCGAAGGCCCTGGGAGTCGGCACATGCTCGTTGCTCAGGGTGGCAAACCCGTGGTAGGCACTGACGAAGAGATTGTAGCCGGAGATGCGCGTCGTGTGATCGAATGGTGGCCTGTGCGGCTCCACCCCCAGCGAATAGGATTCCCAAAGATCCTGCTGCTCCGCCGGCAACGATTGCCAGGCTGCGATCGCCCGACGATGCACCGTCATCACGGAGTTCTGCCCAGCCGTCCCTTGGTATCGACTTCTGGACCGCCGCTTCAGATGCCACGTCCCACCCCGGTGATAGGCCGTGAGATCCCCGGCCGACCCATAGAGGTCAGCGAACAAGAGGGGTGTAAGAAGGGCGTCCATCGCGGTTACAAGTCTTTTGCTGAGAGGTAGCAACGAAGTACCTCTGAACAACTACAAAGTTACAAAATATCAAGGGTTTAACCAACGTTCCACCTATTTTTGCCCTGCTCAGTATGGTTCTTCTCCACAGCAGCGGCGGAGCCGCTGCTGCTTCCGGGGTAAATATTTATCTCGGGACTGGCCGGGAGGCGGAGTGCCGGGCGGTCGAGGTTGTGCTGGATGGTGGCAGATGGTCGTGGGTCGGCCTGGTCGGGCTGGAGGGTTTGGCGGCTTGCCGGCAAACGCTGCAGACCGGCCAGGACAGCGAGGCGCGGGGGGATGGTGGCAGATGGAAGGAAGGTGATCGCCGAGCTGTGGCTGCGGAAGCGGGTGGAGCGGAGTGGAACCGGCTGGAGCAGCCGGAAGCCGGAGGCTTCCTTCCGGCCGCAGGCCGGTAGACAAAAATACCGAGCTGCGGAGGGGACTGCACGCTTTGGGCGGCCTTGGACGGTCAAAGGGTGCAGGCCCTGGAGCAGCCCAGCCGCAGGCCGGAGAAGGCTGCCATCGCTGATGGTAGAAACAGTCGCAGCTTGCGCCGTGAAAGCGGCGCGGCCTGATGCGAAGGCCCCGGGTCCCGGGTGGGGCCTAGAGCGAAGGCCTTTTGTGCGCAGCCGCCGACTCCGACCGGCCCACTCACTGGGGATGGTTCAAAGTGCCGTACCGGCTACTTATCATAATCCGGATTGTGCTGAACCGCGCACTCGTGCGCGGTTTACACAATCCCGACGGGATTATGACTAAGTAGCCGATAGACTTGCCGTCTGGTGGATCAAAGAGAGGATGGGCCGGGCGGTTTTCATGCCCACCCACCCAAACCCATGGGCCGGAGTGACTGCCGGACAACGCAGGCCCCGGCAGGATGGTCGCAAGGCACCGGACGGTATCATCTCCCCAAATCATTATCCTGATATTATATACATCCCCCTATAGAAGGCACTGTAGCCCATATACGATTATATAGAGAGTATAGAGGGATGATACAGCCGTTATAGCGCGATGATAGGTGAAGACTGCCCGCGCAATTACGCATACCCTGCCCACAACCACGACCGCCGCGCGGTCGTGCGCGTAGTGCTCGACCCGGCACAAAGCGTAGCGCTGGCGCAGCCGGCGCGGAGCTCCGGCCGCAGGTCGGACAAACAAAATTGCCGCGCTGCCGAAAGGCGGTTTCTGTTTGGAGGGCCTTCGGCCCGACAATCAGAAAACGACTGGAGGTGGCCTGCCGAATGCTCCTGCGTAGCAGGGTTTCCCCTCCGGGGTCAGGGGCATAATAGATGTGGAAGGGTTCAGGGTGGGCCTTGGTCCAGCCCTGAACGCTTCCACACCGAGCGAAGTAAAGATTGAATGAATGATGTCCATCGTCTACTTGTCCATTGGGGTGGACAGGTGAACGAGGTGGACAATACTATCGTTCATTTATTTGTTTATCAAATCGTTCGTTTACTGAAACCATCCAGTCAGGAAGCTTCTTCAAGGCTGCGTATACAAGGCTGTCGGGCATCTCTCGATAGAACGCATACGCCAATGGTCCCGCAATGGCGGCCAAAGTGTCGGCATCACCGCCCAAAGATATGGCCAGGCGGAGGCAGTCAACATAGTCTTTGGACGCCTCGAAAGACAAGATGGCCGGTCCGATGGTGCCTGGGCATGTTGAATTGAATGTATAGCCGGCGTGGATTTCCGCATACGTCTTGCCAGACCATTCCGGATAATAGGCATCCAGGACCCGTTCGCGGATGAACTCCTTGTTGGCCCCGTTCTTCAAATAGAAGATGGCAAGGGCCGTTGCGACAGCACCTTTGATACCTTCCGGGTGATTATGTGTCGGGGTGGCGGTTTCCGTAGCTAAGCGGACACATTCTTCTTCACTCTTAGCGAGCCACCCTGCGGATGAGCAGCGCATGGCCGATCCGTTACCGAAACTGCTATAGGGCTTCATGTCATGCGATGCAAGCCACGCCTTGAACTGGTGGCCGTATCCTGCGTCGGGGTGCTCGTGGGCACACTTCCAGAGGTTCCATGACATGTTCTTTCCGTCCAGGAAGGCCTCGGCGCACGCGAAAGTCAGCACCGTGTCGTCGGTGAACTTCGCACGGGTGCTGAACATCTTCACGGCATCATAGTCTTTCGTGCGGTGAGTGCGGCCTTCGTAGGCGCTTCCGGCGATGTCGCCGACAGCAGCACTCATAAGATAGTTCTTCATTGCTAGAGCGCTTAAAGAGTTATTCAAGACAGAGAACCCCAATCAATTAATCTGCAGTACTTTTTGATATCCTTATACTTCAATTTACTAACGGCTCTCTGTACAAGTTCAACAAGGGGCGTTTCTGACAACTCATTTGTAGATTGATACCACTCTAACTCGATTGTGTATTGACCCTTATCTTCAGGCATATTTACTTTAGCCTTGATTATATTGTCTTTGAGGCATTTCCCCACAAGTCCCCATTCCGGTCCCCAAACTTCGCTTTCATCCATCCAGTCTGGTTTAAAGCAATAAACACCCTTTAACTTTCCACTCTCAATCAAATCCACTCTCTCTTCAAGTCTTTGTAAAAGACTAATGGAGGCGCTCGAAAAACGACCTTCGATAAGATGAATATAGGTGTAAGAGATGGTAACATTCTCAACATACGCAGTCACATTGTCTGCAAAATTGGCTTTGAATCTCATATTCTTTTTTCTATTTAAGTTCTATCATCATTCTTGTGCTTCTTCCGCCAGATCCATATGAACGGATGCACCACAACGGGCGACGATCATCGTAGAGAGTCGCAACTTATATCTGTGCCTGCAATGTAAGCAAAACCACGAGGATCCATCATCAACACACCCGAGGCATATCCTGCGTTGTCTGCCAGATTCGTCGTAGTCAAACTCAGGCATGTCTCCAAATTGGAAATAGCAAGGGACGACAGAGCCGCCGCAAATAGGGCAACGCTGCGGCTCGGGCAAGTGTTCAAAGTACTGCGTTACAAGTGAATCAATCACGGACTCTTCCAACTTTTCTCCACTTGGCCAGGAATAGAAGGAAGGAGGATTCGGAATGTCTATTTTGGCCATTTTGATCCCCCACCTAACGCCAGCTATTGCAAATAAACAGATAAATGGAAGTAACAGTTTGTATAACATATGAGTTTATAATCGACCACTATATTGACTTGATTATTTACTTATTACGTCATCTGGTGCTTCTTTCGGTAAAGCAGGAAGAACGGATAAACTACCACGGGCTGAATCAGTAGCCTGACAGTATACAACAAATCAAAAGATGTCACCATGTTCCAGTCCAAAAGAATACTGGATAAGATGATCAGGAATGATAGGGCGGACAAGATGACAAGCGTTGGCTTGACCCATTGGCAAGCCATGAGTTGCTGTATTTCTGGTACGCAGGAGAGTTGGATGATGTAGTATAGGAAGCCGATGGCGGCAGGAATCTGTGCCCAGGCATGACGAGTCAAACCATAACAGGCGGCATAGAAGAAGGCCATCAGGATGGTTAGTGTTATCAATTCCGCCTTGCTATGCTGATTGATCGTATCAACGGGTATGAGATATCCCAGGATGATGCAGCATAGCATCATCGTCAAATAATAACAACCTAGCCAATGACACCGAGCAAGCCAAAAGCCATAATATCCCATTCCAAGAATGACCAGGACGATAAGAAGGATGCGAATTCCGCGTGAAGGATTAGGGTGGGCATACTGTAGAAGATGGCCGATCCATGCGCAGAGGAGCAAGTATGCAAGGCCTTTTAGTTCTCCCATTGCGAGAAAGATCCAGTTGACGGAATACCACTCGCCAATTGTGAAGATGCCAAACGATGATTCTTTGACCAAGCAGCGGAGGATTACATAGACTACGATTTGGAGAACAATGGTGGCAGTGGCCACTCCTGCGAGGAAGCGGGATGAGTGAGAAATGGTTTCTTGTGTGGGGCTCATGGCGTTGGGTATGAGGCGGTTATTCCGAGGATGATTTATCTTTTTTCGACTCAAGAACGAAACAGTACTCAAGGTAGTATTGACCGATGTTTAATAGATTTTCTAAAACAAGTATCAGATGTTTTCGAAGGCTATCATAGGAGTCTACCAGATAATCGTAGACAATATCCAGGAGGTAATCATCTGGCAAAACAAATACGCAAGCTCCGCTGGTACGATATGAAACATATATTGCTGCATCCTTTAGGATTTCTAAATCATGTGTTTCAGGAATAAGAGGTAGCGAAAAGTAAAAGGATATGAACGGCGGATTAGTAAGAATGATTTTAAACAAATAATCATCGTAGTAAAATTCGATGCTTTCGGGGCCATCAGAATCGACACGAACCGGAGTAATGCCGTTGTCGCGAAGGACCATTATGACATCTTGGAGCGATAATGATTGTGCATCCTCTTCATGCGTTTTTGCGGTGTTTCCCTCAAGGGGTTGTATCGACTCTGGTTTCATATTGCTTGGATGTGCTTGAATCGGTTCCAGCCGATGGCGTTCTGGTATTTGGATATGGATGCAGCCGGTACGTAGAGGATGCATTTGGTAAAACTGATATCGTTGAATGCCCAGTCGAAGTCGGTAACGCCAGGTTCTGAATTGTCCATTTGAAAGACTGGCGGATCGGGGCTTCGGACAATCAATTTGCGAAGTTTGGTGCATCCGGCAAAGGCGAAGCCGGCTATCGACTCGATAGTGGCGGGAAGGTCGACGGTTTCCAGTTTGCAGCACCCATCGAAGGCTCTCCAGGGGATTTCAGTCAAAGGGCCTTTGATGGTTATTGACCGTAATTCAGCACAAGCGTGGAAAGAGCATGCAGCAATCTTTCGGATATTGTCTTGCAGGGTCAGTTCCGTCAAGTGTTGATTGCACATAAAGGCGTTATCGCCGATAGCCTGGACTTCCGACGGGATGTCAAAGTGCGTGGTGGCAGTGTCTCGCGGGAAGTAGAGTAGTACCCGTCCATTCTCCGAATAAAGGATATGCCAAGCGGGGTCATAATAGTATGGCGAGAATTCCGGGACAATTCCTTCGGATGACTGACCGTATTTCGCCAGCTCTTGGTCGGTGCAGTCAAAAGGCAGCAACGTGCTGAAATAATCATCGCTCATATAGCCGAAGCAATCGTATCGGTTCTTGAGGGTAATGAGTTTCCTGCGGCATATCGAGCGCGTGGCGTGGTCAAAGGCAGAACGATAGGGCTCCGGAAGTTGGGGGGCTATCTCGATTCGGAAGTCCATCCATTTTTTCCAAGCTGATTTCTCCTTCCGAAGGGCTTCACGTCTTTGTGCAACGGGAAGCTCGAGTTCACCTTTTTCAAGTCCTTTGATGAAAGCATCGTACTCCGCCAAGACGAATGGAATCGTCGCATAGCGACTGTCCGGGCCGATCAATTGGGAAGAATTTGGATACACCCAGGCGTTCACGGCACTTCGGACAATCATCGCATTGTTTGTTTCTGATTCACCATACGTGACCGGATATGAAGAGGCCATACCGTTAGGATAGTTGACGGCTTCAAATGCTGAGGAATAGGATCCACAATATTCCATAGCCAGCACGTAATCATAAAGGATATTGTCGGCCAGTGGTAAAGTGGAGGGTTGTAGTGCAATCTCCCGTATTGAAATTCGATTGTATCTATGGTTCAGGTATGCTTCCATGATGGCCTTCATATTGCGCTCAACTTGGAACTGCGCATCGAATTCGAGAAGCCGGTCAATCTGCTGGCGAAACATTTCCAACTTGGCCTGGACACTTACGGGCATGATGGAATCTCCGGTGAATTGCGCCAACCGCCAGAGGATGAATTCGGACTCCTCGGAATCAGCGATTGAAAGATTGTTTAAGTCATAAAAAGCCGTGAGATGACGGATGCCATAGGCGAAACGAGACAACTCTAACTGACTTACTGAGTGCAGGGTATCCCGGTCACAAAGCTTCCTCCATTTAGCGACCTGCTGTCGTGTGGGCTCCCCGAATAGATGGACGATGCGACTTTCGGGATACCAGTCACGCGTGACATCGACTTCTGCATACCAGTCGATGGAGTCGGGTTCGGCTTCCCGTGTCAACTGGTCGGAACGAGCGGTGTCAACATATTCGTTGCTCGGCGAGAGCCATACCCGTCCGGACGAATCAGGAGCCTTCGTCTGATTGTGGTGGCAACCGATGACGCATAGGACAATAAGCACAAAAGAGATTCGCTTCATAGTGGGATAGCATCCTAGTTCAGTACATAGTAAACAAATCTTAATCTTGACAGGCAGTCAGGGCAGATCAGCATATAGCCCTCCCGTCCCCTGAGCTGATTCCAGCTCTCGTCGTTCGTTCGGAAACAAAAGTAAATCAGGTTGGTTCGGCCGCATTCCCGACAGGGATAGTTTAAATGATAAGCGTCCCTCCTGCGCGTTTTCATGCTGGCAACAATCTCGCTCCAGCAAAAATCGTGGAACGGCTCGTCAGCTTTCTCCTTCGCAATCTTCGCTTCCAAATCGGCGACAAGCCGGTCATATTCTTCATCGAGGATAGGAATGAGATCTTCATATTTGAAATCTTCCCTTTGCAGGCAATAATCGATGTTCGCGCGCCTCCGCGCCTGGATTTTGGCCTCCCGTCTTTTAAGGAAGGGAATAAAAAGCCAATGAATCATTTTTTTCATGAAGGCGATACATTACCGGCGATATCCGAAGTTATAGGTCAAAATACCAGGTATTTGTATCGATGGTGGCTTTGTACATGAATTGTGATTCGAGGGCGTTGTTGCTGACGAATGACTGGCACTCCCGGACATTGCCTCCGGAATAGATCTTTTCCCAGCGGCCGCCGAAGCCGGTGTCAACGTATTTCTGGGATACGCGCATTGTCATGCTACCGTACTCGCGCATTGTGACCTCGACCATGATGGGCATTTTGTATACATTGCCACGGGCGTCGGACATGTATGCCGTGGTCCGGTAGGACTTCGTGACGGGCTGCGGTGCGCTGTACTGTTGCTGGCGGTTGTTGTACGTTTGCTGATACCCGATTTGTGCTGAAGCGCTGAAGGTTGCAGCGAGGAGGAGGATGAGGGTAAGGATGTGTTTCATGGTGTTTTGGTTTTATGTTTAATGTGGTTTATTGCCGGTCTTCTGGTATTTATATGTGATGATTTGAGCGGAGATAATCAAAATTAGTGAGGGATTTTTGGGCTTGAAAAAAAGAAATGGGGCAGAAATAAGGATTTCTTTCTTCGTCGGGGATGATTATGTCTCATATAGACAGACATATAAAGAGTGTTAACGCACTTTTATATGGCACGATTGATTCTTTCCCATTCTGACTACATGTTGTCAGCCCTAATCATGAAAATTTCCTACGATGTCGAATCCGACGCGATTGAAGAAGAAGCGGACGGGACCTTTATTCTCGAGACAAAGGTTGAAGTTGCGCGGCTATCAGAGAGCTATCGCGAGTTGATCCGTTCCTACAAAGGATTGGACATTACCCCTAACACAGGTGTCTTGAATGCACTGATTCTGATGTCCGACTATGTGTTGCGGCATGCGCCGGCCCTAGACGAAGCATCCTTCAGGAAGGCACTTGAAAACTATACGCGACAGGACCTGCTTCGGCTTTATGTGTTCTGTTACGAGAACCTTGAAGGAGAACGACACGAGATTACGCTGCGATGCAAACAGGGCTCTGTACGCCTTCAGAACTGCTGCAATTGGTTTCGGGAAGAGCTGATGCGCGATTATCTGGAAACGCACTTGCCGGAGATTGTAACGCTTCAGCAAGCAAAGGATGAACTGCTTACCGGCCGCAGAAAACGTGGCCGCGAGCCTAAAGACGCCCGGATTCCTGCGCTTCTGTGGGGAACCTATGATGCGTTGGTAACACAGCAGAATCTCCCGGAAACGATGCCTAACGCGCTCTGCCAATTCCTCATTCAACTGCTGCAACTGCAAGAGGTGCTCCCGCTCGATACGGAAATCGATACGTTCTGGATTCGGGCGCAGCTGCGATACCTGCGGAGTAAAGGGAAGCGACCAGGATTTCCGCTGGACGATCAGTCAAGCATGATGAATGGTGCCCAATAGACGGGATCGCTGAAGTCGGCACTATTCATTAAATCTGCCCGCGCACGGATTAGTGCCTCGTGCTTGGTTCTTCCATCGAACAGATAGGTATAGAACCTTTTCATGAACTCGGACGTCGCTTTGTCGTTGACGCTCCAGAGCGTCATGAGCAGCGTATGGGCTCCAGCTTCCTTGAAGGCGCTCTGCAGTCCAAGGATGCCATCCTGTGTAACAACGCCCAGCGCTGTGTTGCATGCACCAAGGACTACCATAGAACAATACTCCATATCGAGCGCAGCGATTTCTTCAGCATAGAGAAGCCCATCGTTGAGATGGTAAGGCAGTGTCTCACCATCCAGTGTATGACCGGCCCCGGAGAATAATAAGCCACAACTTTTATAGAGTTTCTGCTTATATGCTGCATCACTTTCTCCGGGTAAGCGGTTGCAGTCGATATTGAACGAATGTGTTGAGATGTGCAGGAAATAAGGACCAGCCAACCCTGTTTCTGACCTGAATAATTCTTCACATGCTTCAGCGCCGGTATGGGGCCGTGCTATAAACTTTCGGGTGTGGTAGATAAACTTGATCTCGTCTTTGCTGTTGACCAACGTTTTGATACCGGCCCGAGTACCGTCATCCATATGCCCCAGGTAAACACCATCCAATGGAAGTCCTTGGCAGTCTTGATATAAGGGTTGAGAATCCTCGGTATGGCAATACCAGGCATAGTGATTCAATAGCTCCGGTGATGCGTAATAGTCCATCCCGCCAAATAGAATCATGGAGTAGTATGGGGCGTCTTTTTCCCTTTCGGGCAAATCCGTTGTGTTAGAAACCCGATAGAAGCCATACTTTTCAAACAGCCGACCCCCTTTCAAGTCGCTGAGCGCGTCTAAATTGATGAAATGTATCTTTCCTGTCGGCACATAGTAGATCTTGTCTCCCTTTTTCAAGAGGGATTCCAATGGAGCCATTATTAGCGAATAGGCTTTCTTGGAAGGGCCAAGCTCATATAGGGTATGATTCAAGGGTAGAGCCTCTATATCCCTCTCGGAACAAAGCCTGACATTCTTAGGAGCTGACCAGCCGGCGCGGTTCACAGATGCATAGTAGACACCTTCTCGCAATTGGTACTCAACAGTAGCTTCCCCTCGGCGCAGTTGTGCTGAGCAGAGCAATGGAACGAAGGCGACCAATAAAAGGATCTGCAATCGGAAAGAACGAATCATAGGGCTTCCAGGAGAGATTGTGCTTCCGATGCAAAGGCACCATTATCTTTGACAATCTGTTGAAGTGCCTTCTTTGCTTTGAAATAGCGCCCCTCGCGCAGGAGACACACTGCTTCGAGCAGATCGAGTTCCTGGCTGTCAATAGAGAGTTGCTCCATATACTCCGGATCGGAGGATGAAGGATTATCAATTTCTTGCGCCAATTTTTCACGAGCCTCGGTGATGGCGTCACGCGCTTCGGCAATCTGATAGTTCCGCATGAGCGCGGTAATCTCAGAACCACCCATCTGCCCGTCCACGGGATTGAACGCATAACCGACAGTTCGGGCATCGTGCCCCAATTTCAGGCTGACTCCGAAGAAAAGAATGATACAAGCAGCTGCCGCAGCTACACTGCTGAACCAGATCCTGCGATGTCGCTTTTGCCGGCGATCGAGATCCTGCATGTGTGCTATCGCGCCCTTTTCTACAATGGCGTCTTCAAGCAGTTCTATCAATTCTTCATTATCTGAGATCATAGCCGGACTTTTTAAGATTTGATTTGGCAAAGCTTACGAGTTTATCCATACAGCGATGGCGCTGGTTGGCCACCGACTGGGCACTGGCATAGCCCATAATGGCGGCGATTTCTTCGTGGGTCTTGCGTTCATAGATGGCAAGGTCAAGAAGCTGCGAGCAGGGCATCTTCATTTCGAGCACGGTCTTGCGGATGATTGACAACTGCTCAGATCTCTCGGCATCGGCTTCATCATCTGCAATCGAATTGCCTTTCCGGAATACCATCTCGGTATCGAAGGTCATAGGGGTTTGCCGTTTCCGATGATCGTTGAGAGAAATCCATTTGCCTGTATTGATGATGTAGGCCTTCAACTTCTCATCGGGTAATTCATCGTGCTTGATTCGTCCTCGGCGAACATTGTTGTCGAGAGCGGCCATTGCGCGATGATAAAGGTCGATGGCGTGATCGTAATCGTGCCCATACGACTTTCGGAGTACGCCGATGAAAAGATCCTTATAGGCGTAATAAATCTCGTCGAAGGCGCGGGCGTCTCCGTCAATGAGCCGGTTGATGTACTTTTTATCGGCCATCGAACAAGATATGTTTTTTCAGGTTATCGGGCATCTCAAAGAGAGGAGATTGCGATTTGCCCAATGGCATGGGCATCTGACGATAGCAGGCATCCAACGCCGAGACCAGTTCACCGGCAGACATTCCCGGCTTCAGGCAGCGGCTGATGGCATAAGTCAGGCGGCCGTAGCGCCGGCCGTCTATCTCAACCTCGAAATTGGTCTGGAAAGACTTGCAAGCACTGAGGCTGACCCAGGATGATGGCTGGGTAATGGGCTTCCTAGTCGAGCCACGATATGGCTGGTCGAAAGCGTCAATGGCACCACGGAATGGTGGCAAACTTGGGTCGACATCTTCCCGTGAGATATCGCCGCTGTGGCAAGCATCAGCCACGAGCAGGATCGTTCCCCGGGAACCGACCGCCTTGCGGATTCGGGCCAGGTAGTCGTTGAGCGTATCATCGATCAAGTGATGATCGCCGAGATAGCCATTCCAGTTGTATGCAACGGAGGCGTCGTACGGTATGAGTGCCTCATCATAGCGGTCTTTGGGATCTCTCAGTGCTTCATCGCCATCCTGGTCGGTAAACTGCTGGCCATGGCAGCTGAAATGGATGTATATCTGGTCGCCGGGGCGGGAAGCAGTAGCGAGTTCTTCCAGCGCTTTGATAATAGCGGCGTAAGTTGCGTTGGTTTCGGCCAGGCAAACAACATTGGAAGAAGGGAAGCCACAGCGATCCAGCAAGTCTAGAACCAGCGCCTTGTCGTTTTGTGATGCCAGCGTGTTCCAACCCGATTCCGACGGGTAGGCACCGACGCACACCACTAAAGCCCGCTTTGTGCCGCCATAGGAAGGTATGCACAAAACGCACAACAACAGATATGTGAGCATCCGTTTCATCGCATGATTAAAAAGATACGTGTCCCGCTTCGGCCCTGGCCTGTTTGGCGGCAGCAGCGTCGTAATAGCGCATACAAATGATACATTCGTGGTTCAGCGTCAGTTCGTATACATTGGCATCGAGCAGGCCTATAGGATCTTTCTTCTCGACTTTTGCTTCGTCATCGTAGAAACGCAGAAAGACACGGCCCCATGGCAGGCACAGGTAACTCGTGACTTTTTTATCTTTTCCGACCATTTCCACCAGAGTATTGCCGCCAGGCGTATTGTTCTCCACGATGGCTACGGGATAGAGAGCTACATCGTTTGGAATCATCCGGTTGACTTGTTCGGCAGCCTCTTCTACATCGATAAACTCACGCAACACCACCTCGGCCTCAAACACAGTCTTGGTCATGCACGACATCTTCAGCCGAAGGGATGTAGGATTACCCTCCACTTCACCCAGCAAGAAGCACTCGTGATACCTCCCATACATAGTATCGTCTTTCTCGCTGACACGCTCTGCTTTAACTTTGAACCCTTGTCCTTGCAACTCCTTCGCAAAGGACTTGTATTCCGAGCCGAGGGGAATGCCCAGGACAGACACGTGAGAAGAGAAGACGCTTTCTACTGCGGCAACTAAAGAATTAGTATTCCCTTGTGCTAATACGCCGTTCGGCAATATTAGCACTGAAATGGCGAAAAAAAACAAGTATCGCCGAAAGAAGAAGGTAGTATTATTAAAGAAGCCCATCCACATAGGACAAATAGCTTAATCTCTATTCCCCTTTGCCATATTGGAGAGATGGTGTAATATATTCATTAATACTCCGATCACCATTAAAGCTATTCCCCAACCCGTCGAGGTTTCAGAGAACAATAAAATACAGCCTAGAATAAAAACAATAAAAGATGCAACTCTCATAAGTCTAAAACCGATAAAAAAACTACTAACAAAACAACACTATGGAAGACGAGTTGAGCTATAGAGTGGATTTATTATCCGATTATCTCCGGAAACGGAACTAATATAGGATTGAATAATATTACCGATATTATCATTATTATTCAATTTGGGATCTGCATAATACTTACCAGGGTTTGAACGATTAAGATAATGAGCAATATATCCCATAACATATGCAAGCGCATCTTCTAAACCTAAATCAGCATACACATATCCGGCTGCGATTGAAATATTAAACACGACATTCTTAAACCAATCGATAGCAGTTTGTTGCCTAAATTGAAACACCTTTTGAGGCATTTTTCCAACAAATACGGGATCTGCCCTTGGGTCTTGATTAAAATTACTAAGAACATGGCGCATTAGCATCATATAAATGGACCTATCACTCTCTCTCTTCGTCAAAGAAGAACTAGGTTTCAATTCGTCCAATATAATTTGAGGTATGCGAAGACCTAATAATTCATTTCGGACATCTTCACCCATAACACCGGCAAGGATTCCAGACGTATTCAACACTCTATACAAATTCTTTTCTTCAAGAGAATGAATTATATCATAATCACTGTACATAAGATCTTTACAGGAGTCGGCGAGTGGTGAGACTGTGTATGACTGCAACCTAAACCTATCCTGTTCAGTCATCCTGTTTTTTTCTAGGATCTCACGAGCTTCTGCTAATGAAATTGAAAACAATTGTGCCATATCAAATGATGATTTTATAATAATAGAATGAATAATTACTGTATGAACAACGGTTTTTATCTTGCAGGAGCTCCGGACTCATAACCATCCACAAAAGAATGCGCTTCTTTTATACAAAAAAGCAAAAAACCATACCATTGGACCCAGGGATATTTCCTGCCATTTGTCCATGTAAGCAAAAGAGACACTTGTTCTGCGTGATCCAACAACTCGACCTTCTGCTCCATATATTTTGCGTCATTCTCAATATCTGATATTAAAGAACGTACCTGATAATAATTTGCTGACGTTACGCCTTTGTGCCCATTAATTAAATCCTCTAGCCGATGAAGTTTATTGTGAACAGCAACGACAACTTGATTCAATTCACGATTAACAGATAGCATATGAAGAAACCCCATAGTATGTATTAATTTAGTATTTCGTTGTATAAATGTCGAAGGAAACAACTTTATAACTAAAAAAACAATCAAAACGAAGCTAAAGTTTTTCCATAACTATATGATACTTCTGTTCAGGGGTTAAAATTTTCGTCCATGGACAGAGAACTTGACGCGCCTTTGCAATAACGCGCCCATTTTTATCATAAATCTTTCCGATAAGAAGCCTGGAGAATAGCTTGACATCATACCCATATATTCTCCCGTAAGGGAGTGTGTATCGAGTAATGTTGTTGTTCGTTACCGTATACATCATGCGGGGTATTAATCCACTCGACCAAAGATAAGAAAAAACCAAAGTTTTAGCAAAAAAGAAACCTACCAAAATTTGGTAAAAAGGAACGAGAGGGCGTATCTTAAGTATCTATATACCAGTACTGCAATCACAAAAGCATAAATGTCCACCTGACTTGCTTGTGGACAGGTGGACAAAGTTGGACGAATAAAGGACAATACTTGGGATAACGGTTCCTCGCTATGAGGAAGTTAGTAGGTATTCCAGAATCCCCTCCACATGCAACCCAACAATAGCCTTCTTTCCCGAAGGGGACTCCAGGAAAGCCAGGCTCTCTTTGGAATCCTGGAACCCGTTTTCCGTGAGCGCAGCTGCGCAGCGGGTGCGCGTCAGTAAGGCGAAGCGGGCTTCCTTGTCCGCATCCCCATCGGAATAATCCGTCCGGATCTTGTGGCCCGGCAGATGCTTTTCGGCAGCGCGGTAGAGGCAGTCGGCGAGACGGTCGCCGACAGTCTGACCGGGGGAGGTGTAGCAACTCCAGCCGGTGGCGTTGTGCCACTGGCCATCGGAGCCGGCCGCATCGACATGGACGGAAACGAGGACCACATGGTCTTTGCCCAGGCGGTGGCACCAGGCATTGACCCGGCGGACACGCTCGGCGAGCGGAATGTCTTCAAACTCGGGTACCAGGATCTCGGCATCGTGGCCGAGCGCCTGCAGACGGGCCACCACGGCCGCCGCGATTTCACGGGTGTACTGGTATTCGCGAAAGCGTCCGTCGGGACTGCATTTGCCGGGTGTGTTTAGGGCTCGTTTCCCGATGTGAGTAAATTGGAGATTATTGTCTATCTTTGCAACCGGACGGCAAATCCGGAAATTGCGTGGCAGAAAGCCATTTGCGCCGGTGAGCTGTCCTTTCTTTTTGGGCAATCCTGCGTCCTATCCTGAAGTATGGCGAGGCCACACGGTGCGCAGATCGTTGATGCGCTTCATTTTGCCTTAGGTTGCCATATGAATATCAACTCTGGCGGGAAGGCTGGAATATGTAAAACTGAGGTTATTGTTCGCGAAACGGATGAATCATCCATCTGATGCTTTTCGCGGCGGCATATCGAGGAAAAGCGACGGTTTCCTGAACGCGAAAACAATCAGGCGGCGCCAACATCCGTTTCGCGCCCTATTGGGCAACACAGGTGGGTCAATCGTGCAGGTAGCGTCCCAACTTTTGGACTGCTACCGTCAAAAAAGCCTGATTTTGACGGTAGCCTGCCAGATAATGGGACGCTACCATCACTTTGCCGGCCGAAGGGCCCCATGGCCGCTTCAGCGGCCCGCGCCGAAGGCGCGAGGGGTCTGGGGGCTGTGCCACCAGTAAACAGAGGAGGCCGATTTATCGGCCGACTCTCTACAAGAAAAGCTGGCATTTGCCAGCTTTTCTTGTGGAGATGGGCGGAGTCGAACCGCCGTCCGAATAAAGCGCCAGATGGCTTTCTACGTGTGTATCCCGCCTTTGATTGTCGGAGACCGGCTGCCGGAGGGCGGGCCAACGGTCCCTTAGCTTCTGAAACTTGGGGCGCTGTAGAAGCGTCGGCGCCTGCATCCTTCCTGGATGATACCCCATATACCGGCGGGGGAAGGCTAGAATCACCGGCGGGATACTCGTCGCTACGGACC